>Ga0116227_10007348_pt1 | contig 21590 bp, 17 predicted proteins | sample S1TSphgellanicum_FD_89693 | JGI IMG/M metagenome (GOLD analysis project Ga0116227, IMG submission 89693) | Host-associated microbial communities from peat moss isolated from Minnesota, USA - S1T2_Fb - Sphagnum magellanicum MG | ecosystem: Host-associated > Plants > Peat moss > Unclassified...
ACCGTCGCGCCCGCGGTGCGCAGCGCGTTGATGAAGTTGATCTTGCTGCGGCTGTCGGTGGTCAGGTCTTCTACCAGCAGCACGCGCTGGCCTTCGGTCAGCAGACCTTCGATCTGTGCGTTGCGGCCGAAACCCTTCGGCTTCTTGCGCACGTATTGCATCGGCACCATCAGGCGGTCGGAGAGCCATGCCGCGAACGGGATGCCGGCGGTTTCGCCACCGGCGACCGCGTCGATCTGCTCATAGCCGACGTCGCGCAGGATGGTGGCTTCGGCCATTTCCATCAGGCCGCGGCGCACGCGCGGATACGAGATCAGCTTGCGGCAGTCGATATACACCGGGCTCGCCCAGCCGGACGTGAAGATGTACGGTTTTTCCGCGTTGAAGTGAACTGCTTGCACTTCCAGCAGCATCTTGGCGGTCGTGTCGGAGATCGTCTGGCGATCGAAGCCTGTCATGGGCGGATCCTTGGGTGAGAGCGGGGAGGGCGCGGGCGCAGCGGCCCGGTGGCGCAGCAAGCGGGGCATTCCGCGCCTGATGGGCGGAACACGCAGCCGGTCAGTGGAGTGCAGGCCGGTTTTGCTACGCGCGTAGCCCGACATTTTACCCGATTCGGACACTTCCGAGGAGGCTGTCGCGCGTGAAAACCCTTAATGACGGCTATAGCGACGGCGCCGCTCCGGCGCGACCGCCTTTTTTGGCTTGCTTGTGGCCCCGGCGGGCGCCGATTACACTCACGCGAATTTTCAGGGGCGGGCGGCCCCGGCGCCGATATCGTCACCGCAGCCGCGCCCTACGGGATGCTTTCGATGACTGTCGCCTCTACTTCCCCCACCTCCCGCGCGAGCGCGCAACGCGGCTATGCCGGCCGTGCCCTGCTCGCGGCGGTGCTCGGCTACGCGATGGACGGCTTCGACCTGCTGATCCTCGGCTTCATGCTGCCGGTCATCGCCGCGGACCTGCATCTTTCCTCCGCCCAGGCGGGCTCGCTCGTCACCTGGACGCTGATCGGCGCGGTGGCGGGCGGCATCGTCTTCGGCGTGTTGAGCGACTACTTCGGCCGTGTTCGGATGCTCACGTGGACCATCCTGATCTTCGCGGTGTTCACCGGTCTGTGCGCGCTGGCGCAAGGCTATACGGATCTGCTCGCTTACCGGACCGTTGCCGGTCTCGGACTCGGCGGGGAGTTCGGCATTGGCATGACGCTCGTCGCCGAGGCCTGGCCGGCGTCGCAGCGGGCGCGGGTGTCGTCGTACGTGGGGCTGGGCTGGCAACTGGGCGTGCTGGCCGCCGCACTGCTGACGCCGCTGCTGTTGCCGATCATCGGCTGGCGCGGCATGTTCGCGCTGGGACTCGTGCCCGCGGTGGTGTCGTTCGTCGTGCGGCGACGCGTCGAGGAGCCGGCATTGTTCGTCGAGCGTGCGGAACACGCGCGGCATACGCGGCACGCGGGGCAAGGCGGCACCGCACGCAAGCTGCCGCTCAGGCGTCTCGTGGCCGACGCACGCACCGCGCGCGTGAGCGTCGGTGTGGCGATTCTCTGTTCGGTGCAGAACTTCGGCTACTACGGCCTGATGATCTGGCTGCCCAGCTATCTGTCTAAAACCTTCGGCTATTCGCTGACCAAATCCGGCTTGTGGACCTCCGTGACGGTCCTCGGCATGGGCCTCGGCATCTGGCTGTTCGGCATCGCAGCCGACCGCTTTGGCCGCAAGCCGACCTTCCTGTTCTATCAGGCGGGCGCGGTCGTGATGGTGTTTGTCTACGCACACCTGAGTACGCCGTTCGCGCTGTTGATCGGCGGCGCCGTGATGGGCGTGTTCGTCAACGGCATGATCGGCGGTTACGGCGCGCTGATTTCCGAGTTGTATCCCACCGAGGCGCGGGCCACTGCGCAAAATGTTCTGTTCAACATCGGGCGCGCCGTGGGCGGTTTTGGGCCGGTCGTGGTCGGTGCGCTGGCGGCGCGGTATTCGTTCGGCGCCGCGCTCGCGCTGCTTGCCTCGATCTACCTGCTCGACATTCTCGCGACGCTTTTCCTGATCCCCGAACGTCGTGGCGCCGCACTCGACTGAGTGATCCGTTTCACGCCTGTGCGAACTGTCGTGACAGCGCCGGACACCGCTTTGCGATGACGCGCCGCAGCATTGCGGCGACCTGCGCCGTGCGCGATCAAGTCCTTGTTTCGCCGATGGTTAGCGCATCTAAAGGTCACGCGTAATGGCCCATGCGGGGTGTACACTAACTCCCCCGCAAAAGCTCTGTGCCGTCTTGCCAACCGCTCAGGTTCGACGCGGCGCCTAACCGGCGCAAGCGAAAACCGCTGCAGTCGATTACCCATTCGATTCATGCAAGCGAGGCACACGGCCCGCTGGGCCGGGCCCAAGCGGGCCGCGCCCAATTTACTTACGTCTCGCAGGCCAAAAAATGGACGAACAACTGAAGCAAAGCGCTCTCGCGTATCACCAGAATCCGAAGCCCGGCAAGATTTCGGTCACGCCGACCAAGCCTCTGTCGAACCAGCTCGACCTGTCGCTCGCGTACTCGCCGGGTGTCGCCGCAGCCTGCATGGCGATCTACGAGGAACCGCTCGACGCGCAAAAATACACCTCGCGCGGCAACCTCGTGGGCGTGATCACGAACGGCACTGCCGTGCTCGGTCTCGGCAACATTGGCCCGCTCGCGGCCAAGCCCGTGATGGAAGGCAAGGGGTGTCTGTTCAAGAAGTTCGCCGGTATCGACGTGTTCGACATCGAACTGTCCGAGACGGATCCGGACAAGCTGGTCGAAGCCATTGCGATGCTCGAGCCGACCCTGGGCGGCATCAACCTGGAAGACATCAAGGCGCCGGAATGCTTCTACATCGAGAAGAAGCTGCGCGAGCGCATGAAGATTCCGGTCTTCCACGATGACCAGCACGGTACCGCGATCATCGCTTCGGCGGCGATCCTGAACGGCCTGAAGGTGGTCGGCAAGAAGCTCGAAGAAGTGAAGCTCGTTTGCTCGGGCGCGGGCGCTGCGGCAATTGCCTGTCTGGACCTGCTGGTGCACCTGGGCCTCTCGAAGAAGAACGTGCTGGTCGCGGATTCGAAAGGCGTGATCTACGAAGGGCGCGGCAATCTGGATCCGTCGAAGGAGCGCTACGCGGCGAACACCGACGCGCGTACGCTCGGCGACGCGATTCGCGGCGCCGACGTGTTCCTCGGCTGCTCGAGCGCGGGCGTGCTGAAGCCGGAAATGGTGGTGGAGATGGGCACCCAGCCGCTGATCCTCGCACTGGCGAATCCAGAACCGGAAATCCGTCCGGAAGAAGCGAAGAAGGTGCGCCCGGACGCGATCATCGCCACGGGCCGTTCGGACTATCCGAACCAGGTCAACAACGTGCTGTGTTTCCCGTTCATCTTCCGCGGCGCGCTCGACGTGGGCGCGACCACCATCACGGAAGAGATGAAGCTCGCCTGCGTGCGCGCCATCGCGGAACTGGCCGAAGAAACCGACCAGGGCGACGAAGTGGCGAAGGCCTACGAAGGCCACACGCTCGAGTTCGGCCCGGACTACCTGATCCCGAAGCCGTTCGACCCGCGCCTGATCATCAAGATCGCGCCGGCCGTCGCGCAGGCCGCGATGGACTCCGGCGTGGCGACCCGTCCGATCAAGGACATGGAAGCCTACCGCGAAGAGCTCGGCACCACCGTCTACCGTACCGGCATGGTGATGCGTCCGGTGTTCGCCGCGGCGAAGTCGGCGCCGGCGCGCATCGTGTTTGCGGAAGGCGAGGACGAGCGCGTGCTGCGCGCGGCGCAGTTCGTATTGCTGGAGAAGATCGCCAAGCCGATTCTCGTCGGCCGTCCGGCGGTGATCGACATGCGTCTGAAGAAGATGGGCTCGAAGCTCAAGTGCGGCGAGGACTTCGAGATCGTCAATCCGGAAGACGATCCGCGTTATCAGAAGTGCTGGCAGGAATACCACGAGATCGGTGCGCGCGAAGGCGTCACGCCGGAAGTCGCGAAGGCGGCGCTGCGCAAGTTCAACACGCTGATCGGCGCGATCCTCGTGCGTCTGGGTGACGCGGACGGCATGATCTGCGGGATGATCGACACGTACCAAAGCCATCTGAAGTTCGTCGACCAGGTGCTCGGCAAGGCCAAAAACGTGCAGAACCTGGCGGCGATGAATCTGCTGATGCTGCCGGGCCGCAACCTGTTCATCTGCGATACGTACATCAACGAAGTGCCGACCGCAGAGCAGCTCGCTGACATGACGGTGCTGGCCGCCAGCGAGATCGAGAAGTTCGGCATTACGCCGAAGGTCGCGCTGCTGTCGAACTCGAACTTCGGCAGCGTGCCGTCGGCTTCGTCGCAACGGATGGCCGAAGCACGCAAGCTGATCGTGCAACGTGCGCCTGAGCTCGAAATCGACGGTGAGATGCATGGCGATGCCGCGTTGTCGGAGATGGTCCGCAAGGCGGCGTTCCCGGGCACGAAGCTCACGGGCGAGGCGAACCTGCTGATCATGCCGAACGTGGAAGCCGCGAACATCACGTACAACCTGCTGAAGATGATCGGCGGCGAAGGCGTGACGGTGGGGCCGTTCCTGCTCGGTTCGGAGAAGCCGGTACATATCCTGACGCCGGCGGCAACCGTGCGCCGGATCATCAACATGACGGCAGTGGCCTCGGCCAATGCGCGGGTGCGGGTGAACGCGGAGTAACGCTTCCTATTGCATCTGATGCAGGTAGCGTCGCGTTGCGGCGCTTGCAGACGGCAAGCAAAAACGCCACGGAATGGGAACGGGTGTTGTTCGTGGTGGGCGGCAGTGCCGCCCGTTCCCGCGCATGAGTCGTGTGCGTAGACCACAGACAAAAAAGGCGGCTGTCCTTACGGGCAGCCGCCTTTTCCATTTCCATCTACCGCATCGTCAAACCGCGAGGATAATCGCCGATCAGGCCGCGTGCTGTGCCCGATCGCCTTGCGGGGAGCGCCAGCGAGCCAGCAAGCCCTGCCACTTCACGCGCACGCCCTTCAGGTTGTTTTCCTTCACGTGTCCGTAGCCACGGATACCGTCAGGCAGGTTCGCCAGTTCGACGGCCAAGGCGTGCTTTTGCGTGCTCAACCCGCCGATCACTTCACGCACCAGCGCCTCGTACTCGCCGATCAGCGCCCGCTCGGTGCGACGTTCCTCCGTCTTGCCGAACACATCGAACGCGGTGCCGCGCAGGAACTTGAGCTTCGCGAGCACGCGCATGGCGCTGAGGATCCACGGTCCGTACTTCTTCTTGATCAGATGACCGTGCGCGTCCTTCTTCGAGAAAGCCGGCGGTGCAAGGTGAAGGTTGACCTTCCAGTCGCCCTCGAAACTCGCCTTCAGTTTTTCGATGAACGCGGGATCGGCGTACAGGCGTGCAACTTCGTACTCGTCCTTGTAGGCCATCAGCTTATGCAGGTTCTTCGCCACCGCTTCGGTCAACGGCAGTTGACCGTCGCCCATGTCGAGCGCGGATTCCGCCACCCGCACCTGCGCCACGAGTTCGCGATAGCGCGCCGCGTAGGCGTCGTCCTGCCATGCGGTGAGATACTCGGCGCGCTTGTCGATCAGCGTGTCGAGTGCCTTCGGCGTATGCAGCGAGATGATCTTGCTGGTGGTCGTTTCAGCAGCAGCGCCGCTGCGCCCCTGCGACTGCGCAAGCTTGCGCACCAACGCGAGGTCGTGTGCGGCACGGCGGCCCCATTCGAAGGCCGCGCGGTTTTTCTCGACCTGCACCGCGTTCAGTTCGATCGCGCGCATCAGCGATTCGTACAGCAGCGGTACCCAGCCTTTTTGCCACGCATAGCCCAGCACGAACGGGTTCGTGTAAATCGCATCGCCGAGTAGCGCGACGGCAAAATGATTGGCGTCGATTGCATCGACCCCGGTGTCGCCCGCACCCAGACGCACGTCGGACTCCGCGTCGGCGCCGGGGAATTGCCAGTTCGGGTTCTTGATGAAAGCGGCGGTCGGCGTATGCGCGCTGTTCAGCACGACGCGCGTGCGTCCCACCTGCATCCGCGAGACGCATTCGTCGCTGGCCGTGACGATGGCGTCGCAACCGATCACCAGACTCGCTTCACCCATGGCGATACGCGTCGCGTGGATGTCGCCGGGTTGCTTCGCGATCTGCACGTGGCTCATCACGGCGCCGCCCTTCTGCGCGAGGCCGGTCACGTCCAGCACTGTCACACCCTTGTTCTCGAGGTGGGCCGCCATACCAAGCAGCGCGCCGATCGTCACGACGCCTGTGCCGCCCACACCAGTCACGAGCACGCCATACGGCCGCTCGATCGACGGCAACTCGGGCGCCGGCACCGGCGGCATGGCATCGGCCGTCGCGCCTGACGACGCTTTGGGCTTGCGCAGCTGTCCGCCTTCGACCGAGACGAAGCTCGGACAAAAGCCGTTCACGCACGAGAAATCCTTGTTGCAGGTGGACTGGTTGATCTGGCGCTTGGTGCCGTATTCGGTATCGAGCGGCTCGACCGACAGACAGTTCGACTTCACCGAGCAGTCGCCGCAGCCTTCGCAGACGGCTTCGTTGATCACCACACGGCGCGCCGGATCCGGATAGGTGCCGCGTTTGCGGCGGCGGCGTTTTTCGGTGGCGCAGGTCTGGTCGTAGATCAGGATCGACGTGCCGGCAATGTCGCGCAGCGCGCGCTGCACGTCGTCGAGCTGGTCGCGGTGATGGATTGTGATACCCGGCGCAAGACCGACGTTTGCGTTGTACTTCTCCGGCTCGTCGGTGACGATCACGATCTTCGTCGCACCCTCGGCGGCGAGCTGATGCGTGATCTGCGGCACGGTCAGCACGCCGTCGACCGGCTGGCCGCCCGTCATGGCCACGGCGTCGTTGTAGAGAATCTTGTAGGTGATGTTCGCCTTCGACGCGATCGCCGCGCGAATCGCCAGCAGCCCTGAGTGGAAGTAGGTGCCGTCGCCGAGGTTGGCGAACACATGCTTGTCGTTGGTGAACGGCGCCTGGCCGATCCACGCGACGCCTTCACCGCCCATCTGGCTGAAGGTGCTGGTGCTGCGGTCCATCCACACGGTCATGTAGTGGCAGCCAATGCCGGCCATCGCCCGCGAGCCTTCCGGCACGTTGGTCGACGTGTTGTGCGGACAGCCGGAGCAGAACCACGGCTTGCGCTCGACTTCCACGCGCGGCCGGGCCAAGGCCTTTTCCTTTGCTTCGATCACGGCAATCCGCATGGCGATGCGCGCGCGCACGTCGGACGGCAGGTCGAACTTGTCCAGACGCGTGGCGATCGCCTTGGCGATGATTGCCGGCGACAGCTCGTAGTGCGCCGGCAGCAGCCAGTTGCCCATCGGCACCGACCATTCGCCGCCCGCGCCGTCCTTCTCGTCGAACTTGCCGAACACGCGCGGACGCTGTGCGTCGGGCCAGTTGTACAGCTCTTCCTTGATCGCGTACTCGAGAATCTGACGCTTTTCCTCGACCACGAGAATTTCTTCGAGGCCGCGGGCAAACGCGTGCGCGCCTTGCGCTTCGAGCGGCCACACGCAGCCCACCTTATACAGGCGAATGCCGATGCGCGAACAGGTTTCGTCGTCGAGGCCGAGGTCGGTCAGCGCCTGACGTACGTCGAGATAGGCCTTGCCGCCGGTCATGATGCCGAAGCGCGCGTTCTGCGAGTCGATCTCCACGCGGTCGAGCTTGTTGGCGCGGACGTAGGCGAGCGCGGCGTACCACTTGTAGTCGAGCAGACGCGCTTCCTGCACCAGCGGCGGATCGGGCCAGCGGATATTCAGGCCGCCGTCGGGCATGACGAAGTCTTCCGGCAAGACGATCTTCGTGCGATGCGGATCGATATCCACCGAAGCCGACGATTCCACCACGTCGGTCACGCACTTCATGGCGACCCACAGGCCGGAATAGCGGCTCATCGCCCAGCCGTGCAGGCCGAAGTCGAGATATTCCTGCACGTTCGACGGGAACAGCACCGGCAGGCCGCACGCCTTGAACATGTGTTCGGACTGATGCGCGAGCGTCGAGGACTTGGCGGCATGGTCGTCGCCGGCGAGCACGAGCACGCCGCCATGTTGCGCCGAACCGGCCGAATTGCCGTGCTTCAGGACGTCGCCCGAGCGGTCGACGCCGGGCCCCTTGCCGTACCACATCGAGAACACGCCATCGTATTTGGCGTTCGGATACAGATTGACCTGTTGCGAGCCCCACACCGCGGTGGCGGCGAGGTCTTCGTTGACGCCCGGCTGGAACACGACCTGGTGTGCGGCGAGGTGCTGCTTCGCCTTCCACAGCGACTGGTCGAGACCGCCAAGCGGAGACCCGCGATAGCCGGAAATGAAACCGGCGGTATTCAGCCCTGCAGCCTTGTCGCGCTCCTGCTGCAGCATCGGCAGACGCACGAGCGCCTGAATACCGCTCATGTACGCGCGACCGCGTTCGAGCGTGTATTTGTCGTCGAGCGTGACGGAATTTAGCGCGGCATCGAGCGAGGCTCGCTGACCAGCGTCTAGCGGGGCATTCATTATGTGTACTCCTCCACCCTGTTTGGGATCACCAAAACTTGTTGGTCTCGGCATCTTGTGGATGCCCGGACCGGGGTCGCAATATTGACGTGTTTTGAGGGATGGTAGCACTGGGAGAAACCCGCCGCATGGCACCAAAAGTGCCGTCATGCAGCGCGCATTTCAGGCGATTGGCGATGCGGTGAATGACGCCGTGATGACGGCGCGTCGCCGAATTGAAAACTTTGCGTTGATTCGTGTAACAAGCTGTAAAAGCTTCAAACTTGCGGAACCGCACTTGAAAAGCCTGTCTAACCACCCACCTGTGCACGTGTCTGCGCAACGCTCCGCGGTTGGTGGAGCTTCACGACAACAGGCTGTTAGACAAGGAGTACGCATGAACACCAGAAACATCCAGACCTTCCTGATGGTCTCGGCAGCATTTTTTGCCATGAGCGCGCCGGTTCGCTCGAGCGGCGCGAGAACCCTCGCGAACGCGGTCGCCCACACCGCGCAAGTTGCGCCGGTGAGCCTCGCTTCGGAACGCATCACACTGTCGAGCGAGTCCGACGAGGACGAACAGGCTTCCTGATGAATCGCTGAGGCGATTTGTCGGCCCATTCCTTGCCGTCGCCCGAAACCAGGCGGCGGCGCAAACGACGAAGGGCGGAGATCGTAAGATCCCCGCCCTTTTCTATTGGCGCGTCGTCTTCCGCCGCGCCGGGTTCGGCGTGATGCCGAGGCTTTACGCCTTGTCCTGCACAACACCGCGGCGAATCTGGTCCAGCTCGATTGATTCGAACAACGCCTTGAAGTTGCCTTCTCCGAAGCCCTGATTGCCCTTGCGCTGAATGATCTCGAAGAAGATCGGGCCAATCTGGTTTTCGGTGAAGATCTGCAGCAACAGGTCTTCGGGCGCGCCGTCGATCAGGATCTTGCGCTTGCGCAGTTCGTCGAGCGGCTCGCCGTGATTCGGCACGCGGCGATCGACCAGCTCGTAGTACGTGTCGATCGTATCGAGCAGCGAGATCTTCGCTTCGCGCAGTCCGTCGACCGTGCGATAGATGTCGTTGCTGCCGAGTGCGATGTGCTGGATGCCTTCGCCGTGATACGCGTCGAGGTATTCCTGGATCTGGCCAGCCGTTTCCGACCCTTCCTCGTTGATCGGAATGCGGATCTTGCCGCACGGCGAAGTCATCGCCTTCGACTTCACGCCCGTCACCTTGCCTTCGATGTCGAAGTAGCGCACTTCGCGGAAGTTGAACAGGCGCTCGTAGAACTCCGCCCACTCCTGCATGCGGCCGCGGTGCACGTTGTGGGTCAGGTGGTCGATATAGGTGAGGCCGTGGCCGACCGGGTTCGGGTTGGCGCCGGGAATCGGCACGAAGTCGACGTCGTAGATGCTGATGTCGCCGATGCTGTTCGGCTCCGCGCCGTTCTTGCCGCGCCAGCGGTCGACGAAATAGATCAGGGAATCGCCGATGCCCTTGATCGCCGGGATGTTCAGCTCCATCGGGCCGGTCTTGTTGTCGAAGCCCCATGCGCCTTTTTCGAGCGCCTGTTTGTACGCCTTGGCGGCGTCCTGCACGCGGAAGGCGATGGCGCAGATCGACGGGCCGTGCAGGCGCGTGAAGCGCTGAGCGAACGAATCCGGTTCCCCGTTGACGATGAAGTTGATCTCGCCCTGGCGATACAGCGTCACGTCCTTGTGACGATGCCGCGCGATCGCGGTGAAGCCCATCTGTTCGAACAGTTTGCCGAGCGCCTTGGGATCCGGAGCGGTGTATTCGATGAACTCGAAGCCGTCGGTGCCGACGGGGTTGTCCCTGGTTTGAACCTGCATGTCTGTCTCCTGATGCCTGATGGGGATGTACGCGATGCGCGATGGAATGACGCAAGTGTAAAGGCCTGTGTGAGGCAAAAACTTGCGAACTTAATCGTGCTTGCGTAGGCTGACGCTACTTCATGGCTTAAATAGCCTATCAGGCGGCAGAAAATGGCTAATATCGAGATGGACGCAATCGACCGGCGGATTCTCACCATCCTGCAGGAGAACGGCAGGCTGTCGAATCAGGAGATTGCGGAGCGGGTGAACCTGTCGCCGAGTCCCTGTCTGCGGCGTATTCGCCGGTTGGAGGAGAGCGGGGTGATCCGTGGCTATGTGGCGTTGCTCGACGCACAGCGGCTCGGCCTCGATTTGCTTGCGTATGTGAATGTACGGCTGGAAAAACGCGGCGGGCCGACGCTCAGCCCGCCCGGCGACGGCACGCCTCTGCGGGCAGGCGCGACGCATGCGGATCTGTTTCGCGCTGCGGTGCAGACCTGGCCGGAGGTGGTCGCCTGCCACGCCATGACGGGGGATATGGATTACCTGCTACGCGTGCAGGTGGAGGATATGGCGCACTTTTCGCGCTTCGTGCAGGACCGCTTGCTGCACCATCCGTCGGTGATCGACGTGAAGTCGAGCTTTTCCCTCGAGACGTTCAAGGAGACCACGGCGTTGCCGATTTTGTGAGGCGACGAGGGCGCTGCTGCAAGGTGCGGCTGCTGCCGCACGGTTCGCTACCGCCACCGCTGCCAACTGCAGACACGGCTCCGGCTGGGCAAAAGCAAAAGGGCGGCCGAGCCGCCCTTTTGCTTGTTTGCTGCCCGGCGCCGCTTATGCAGCCACAGCCGCAGGCAGAAACGATTCGAAAATCCTGGACGCCTGACGCGCCTGGCGCTTCAACGCATAGTCGAACACGGCGGCCTGCTCCTGGAGCATTTCGGCGATGATGCTCGACTGGTCGGCCGGCGGCAGCGTCAGATAGGCGTCGGCTTCGCCGTACGCGTATTCGATCTTCATGCCGGCTTTCTTGGCAATGTGCATCATCGTCGAGTTACGCGACAGGCAATGCATATAGAGCGTCGTGACGTGCGTGTTGCGGCTGCGAATAGCGGCGCGCTCGAACAGCCTGCTGCCGATACCCTGGCCGCGCACGCTTTCCAGCACCGACACGCCGAACTCGGCCGTGCGCTTGTCGCCTTCCGCGGGCAGATAGGCGAGGTGGCCGACGCCGACCAGTTGCAACTGGTTGTCGAAGACGCCGAACACGGTGTCGCGGGTGAAATCGATGGCGCGCACGTAGTTTTCGATCACGTGGTCCGGCACGATCTGGCCGAAGCGCAGCAGACGGTCGTCTTCGGCCAGGGCGAGGAAGTGCGTCAGCAGGCGTTCGCGGTCGACCGCAGTCAGTTCCCGTACCAGGGCATGTGCACGACCGCCCGTTTGCAACAGGCGATCGGCTGTGACGATCGGCTCGGCGGCGCGAGTGGTAGGCGTAGTCATGGTTGGGTTCTCCTATTGATCAAGCGGCATGGTGCACCGCAAGGTCAATTCTATCGGAAACGCCATCCCATAACTAGGGAAAACCCGGATGTCAATTCGACGGTCCGTTCTATTTTGTTGCAAACCTATTTTTATATATTTGATTATTAACGATTATCTGTTTTGAATACGCAAGACTACGGCCTGTGGTCCCCAGGTCACGCTGAATGCTGCTGCGCAACAGGAGGAGGCTACTCGGCCGCCTTCAGCCCGTGATCGACCATCTCGACCACCTGCTCGGCAAATTCCCGGTAGCCCATGCGGCCGCCGGGTTTCAGCCACGTGAAGGTCCAGTTGATCATGCCGAACACCATCATTGTCAGCGCTGTCTGGTTTTCGCGGGTGGCGCGCTCGGGGTAGGCGCGCGTCAACTGGCGGGCAAACGCCGCCACGACGTCCCGCTGGCGGTTCAGGACGATCTCGCGCTGCGCGTCGACCAGGTATTTGACGTCGTTCAGCAGCGCAACATGCCGGCTGTGCGAGTTTTCATATTCGGAGAGAAACGCGCGGATCAGTTCGGCGAAGGTTTCGCGCTCGGTCAGCCCGCGCCGCTGGCTCGCGCCTTCCACCTCCGCGATGATCAGCATCAGCCGCTTCGTGTAACGGTCGAGCAGGTCGAACAGGATCGCTTCCTTGCTCTCGTAATAGTGGTACAGACGTGCCTTGGAGGTGCCGCTCGCCGCGGCCAGATCGGCCATCGAGGTGCTCGGATAGCTCGTCTGGGCGAACTTGGCCGCGGCCAGTTCGAGGATTTGATCGCGCTGGGTTTCGTGGTCGGGGGCGCGGGTGCGGGCCATGGTCCTTGGAATCCTTAGCTTGAGCAGGTGGAAAGGGCGGCGCGCAGCTCCAGCGCATGCCAGGCGGAGGCGTTGCCGCGCAGGCAGACGCGCCCGCCCGCGGCCAGTTCCCGAAAGCGCCAGAGTACGAGGCTGTCGCTGACCAGAAAGCCCAGTTCGGTGACCATCAGTTGCGCGGCGATCCGGGCGGCAGGTTGCCAGGCGTCGCTGGCGTGTTCGAGGATCAGCGCGTCCAGATCGCCGAAGGTGCCGCTGGTGAAGGTGTTGTCGCGCCAGCGGCGGGTCTCGCCGTTCGCCTGTTTGACCTCCTGCCATTCCAGGGCGAGGCGGCTGATGCGCAGCACCGAGATCGGCGCGACGTCCGCGAGCCGCGCTTGCAGGACGGCAGGAGCGAACATGCCGACCGACGTCGCGCGGTCTGCCCTGCTATGGGCGGCGGCGCCGGGATCGGTGAGGTCGCGAATCGAAAGGCGGACCTCGTTCAGGCGCTGCGGGCTGTTGCGCAGGTGATAGCAGACCCGGCGCAGGGTCAACTGGTCGGCGGCGCTGTCGCCGTGCCAGACGACGACCTGGGTGTCCGCGGCCGCAACCTGTTCCAGTGCCGCGGCCTGCTCGCTGAATTCGCGCAGGAAATTTCGCGGTGCGCCATCGCGTTGGGCGCCGTCCATCACCCGTTGCCAGAACTCGGCGCGTACCTCGGGCGTGTCGTCGGCGCCGCGCAGCGGGCCGACCGCAAGGTCGTCGCGCAACGCCTGCACGGGATCGTCGCGACCTGCCTGTTGCAGGGCGGTACGCAGGGAGTCGGCGGCGACATCGCCGTTGGTCAGGTGGATCGTGCTCATCGACAGCTCGCAGGCAAATCAGTCACAAAAAAGGCCGCTTGGCGAGCGGAACCGGGTCCCGATCGCGAGCGGCCCTTAGTGTAAGCGGATCGCGGATGAGCTGAAAGCACTCAGGCGTGCATCGTGGAAGATAGGCGCCCGTATGTGGCTTAACGCTCGTCGTAGCTGACCACGACGCGGTCGCTGACCGGGTGGCACTGGCACGTCAGCACGAAGCCGTCGCGGATTTCGTGTTCTTCCAGCGTGTAGTTCTTTTCCATCCGCACTTCGCCTTCAAGCACCTTGGCGCGGCAGGTGCAGCACACGCCGCCTTTGCAGGCGTAGGGCAGCGCGAGCCCGGCCTTCAGGCCGACGTCCAGCACGCTCACACCCTGATAAGGCAGACGCAGCTTGCGCTTCTTGCCGTCGAGGACGATTTCGAGGTCGGCGGCCGGCGTGTCTTCGGTGATCTCGACAGGCGGAACCCCGGCCTGCGGCAACGGCGAGCCGAAGCGTTCGACGTGAATGCTTTCGTGCGGCACGCCCGCCGCCTTCAGTGCGGCCTCGGCGGCGTCCATCATCGGCGCGGGGCCGCAGATAAACGCTTCGTCGATGGTCTCGGCGGGCACCAGGTTTTCGATGAAGGCCGCGCACTTTTGCTGATCCAGCACGCCGTTGAACAACTCGACGTCCTGCAGATCGTCCGACAGCACGTGGTACAGCACGAACCGGTTCATGAAGCGGTTCTTCAGGTCTTCGAGCTCTTCGGCGAACATGATCTGATCGACGCTGCGATTGCCGTAGACCAGCGTGAAAGTGCTGCGCGGCTCGACTTCGAGCGTGGTCTTGATGATGGCGAGCACCGGCGTGATGCCCGAACCGCCGGAAAAGGCGATGTACTGCTGGCCCTGGTCCGCGTTCAGGTGAGTGAAGAAGCGGCCGTCGGGCGTCATGACGTCGATGGTGTGGCCCGGTTGCAGGGTGTCGAAGGCGAAATTCGAAAAGCGGCCGCCCCGCACGCGCTTGATGCCGATGCGCAGTTCGCCGTCGCGATCGTAATCGGTGACGCCGACGCAGATCGAATACGAGCGGCGCGTCTCCTCGCCGTCGATGTGCGTTTTCAGCGTCACGAACTGGCCTTGCGTGAAGCGATACTGCTCGCGCAGTTCAGCAGGGACGTCGAAGGCGACCGAGACCGCATCGGCGGTTTCGGGCCGGACTTCGCGGATACGCAGGGGGTGAAATTGCGGGGTGGCCATATCAGTATGGTTTGAAGTAGTCGAAGGGTTCGCGGCAATCGAGGCAGCGGTACAGCGCCTTGCAAGCCGTCGAGCCGAACTGCGCGAGACGTTCGGTGTGAGCCGAGCCGCAGCGCGGGCAGGCCGGCGCCGGAAGCGCTTTAGGCACGAAGCGGATCACTTTCTCGCGTGGCGTAGCGGGCGGCTGCGGCGTTTCGCCGCCACAGTTGCCAGTAGGCGGGGCAATGCCGTAAGCGCGCAGTTTTTCGCGCGCGTCGGCGCTCATCCAGTCGGTGGTCCAGGCGGGGGCGAGCACGGTGGCGACCCGGTACGGCGCGAGTTTCGCCACTTCGAGCGCGTGCTCGACGTCCTCGGCGATTTGCGACATCGCCGGACAGCCCGAGTAGGTCGGTGTGATGACGACCTCGAGCACGCCGTCGGCGGCGCGGCGGACGTCGCGCAGAATGCCGAGCTCGCGAATCGACACCACCGGAATCTCCGGGTCGGGCACGCTTTCGAGTACCTCCCACGCGCGCTCGAGCGTGGGGTCGGTGGCGGTCGTGAGGTTCGCGGTCGAGGTCATTGCGAGGCTCCCGGGGGTTACCAGCTTGCGCCGGGATGTTGCCGCGCGAGACTCTGCATTTCGGCGAGCACGTAGCCCATGTGTTCGGAATGCTCGCCATGCTTGCCGGCTGTGATGTGCTTCACCGGTTCCGGCAGCGAGAGCGTGGCTTCGTCGAGCGCGGCGCGCACGTCTTCCTCCCAGGCGGCTTGCAGATCGGCCGTCAGCGGACCGATGCCGGCCGCCGCGATGGTCTCCTCCACGGCATCCACACTAAAGAACTCGCGCGTGTAGGGTGTCAGATAATCGAGCGCGGCCTGTGCACGGCGATGCGATTCGTCCGTGCCGTCGCCGAGGCGAATCAGCCATTCGCGCGCGTGGTGAACGTGGTAGCGGGTTTCCTTGATCGATTTCGCTGCGATCGCGGCAAGCTGCTCGTCGCTCGAAGCCGTGAGCGCTGTCCACAGATGCGCCATCAGCGTCGCATACAGGAAGTTGCGCGCAATCGTGACCGCGTAATCCTTGTCCGCATGCGCGGTGCCGGCGAGCGGCCCGTAATGCGGCAACTCGGCGAGCGTGTAGTTGGCGAACTCGCGCTCGGCGCGGAAATACGCGTAGTCGTCCTCGCTCTTGCTTGCGCCGGTGAGCGTGTGCTCGAGCGTCGCGGCATGTGTGTACAGCAAGCGGGCCTGGCCGATCAGGTCGAGGCTCATGTTGGCGAGCGCAATGTCCTCTTCGAGGACTGGGCCGTGGCCGCACCACTCGGCGTTGCGCTGACCGAGGATCAGCGCGGTGTCCGCAAGGCGCAGAACGTACGAAAGATGTTGGGGCGTGATGTCCATGACGCTTACATGTGGTTGACTTCGTCGGGGAGCGTGTAGAACGTCGGATGGCGATAAATCTTGTCGCCGGCCGGTTCGAACAGCTCCGCCTTGTCCTGCGGATCGGACGCGGTGATCGCCGAGGACGGCACCACCCAGATGCTGACGCCTTCCTGGCGCCGCGTGTAGACGTCGCGCGCCATGCGCAGCGCCATCGGCGCGTCGGCCGCGTGCAGGCTGCCGCAATGCTTATGGTCGAGGCCCTGCTTGCTGCGCACGAACACTTCCCAAATCGGCCATTCCTTGTTCATTGACTTGTCCATTCTCGGATCTCCTGAATCTTTCGCTGCTGTTGCCGGGTGGCGCCGGCTAGTGCCGGATAGGTGATGGCTAATACCCGGCGTTACCTGGATTGAGCTGATCGCCGCGATGCTTACGCGGCTTGCTGCTGTGCGCGCTGACGCTGTTTTTCCGCGTGCGCGAGGGCGGCTTCGCGAACCCAGGCGCCGTCGTTGTGGGCTTTCACGCGGGTAGCCAGTCGCTCGCGGTTGCAGGGACCGTCACCGTTGACGACGCGCCAGAACTCTTCCCAGTCGATGTCGCCATAGTCGTGGTGGCCGCGTGCCTCGTTCCACTTCAGGTCCGGATCCGGCAGCGTGACGCCGAGCACCTTGGCCTGGTCGACGGTGGCGTCGACGAATTTCTGGCGCAGATCGTCGTTGGAGATGCGCTTGATGCCCCATTTCGACGACTGGTTGCTGTGGATCGAGTCCTTGTCGCTCGGGCCGAACATCATCAGGACTGGCCACCACCAGCGGTTCACCGCCTGCTGGACCATCTCGCGCTGCGCTTCGGTGCCTTTCATCATGGACAGCAGCGCGTCGAAACCCTGGCGCTGGTGGAACGACTCTTCCTTGCAGATGCGGATCATCGCGCGGGCGTACGGTCCGTAGGTGCAGCGGCACAGCGGGATCTGGTTCATGATCGCCGCGCCGTCGACCAGCCAGCCGATCACGCCGACATCCGCCCACGTAGGCGTCGGATAATTGAAAATGCTCGAATATTTGGCTTTGCCGGCGTGCAGGGCGTCGATCAGTTGGTCGCGCGACACCGCGAGCGTTTCTGCCGCGCTATATAGATAGAGGCCGTGGCCGGCTTCATCCTGGACTTTGGCGAGCAGGATCGCTTTGCGCTTGAGGCTCGGCGCGCGCGTGATCCAGTTGCCTTCGGGCAGCATCCCCACGATTTCCGAGTGCGCGTGCTGCGAGATCTGCCGCACCAGGGTCTTGCGATAGGCGTCGGGCATCCAGTCCTGCGGCTCGATCTTGCCGTCGGCGGCCATGATCGCGTCGAAACGCGCCTGCTCAGGCGAACTGGCGGCCGCGTCGAGTGGGGCGACGTTGCCGGGAATGTCGAGGGATTGCGTGTACATGGCGAATGCTCTCGTCCGAAGTTGTCTGTGTTCGGCAGTATAAACCAACCGACCGGTCGGTTAATGATTTTTTTGAGAATGATTTTGGGGTAGGTTCAGGCGCCAGAGATGAGTTACGGTGGAGGCCGGCGGCGACGTGCTGCGCGTCGCGCTTGCTTAATACAGGGGTGGAACAGAGATGACGGAGCGGATCTATTTGCGGCACCCGGCGAGGAACGAGACGGTCGAGATCAGGACCGGTTTCAGTTGGGCGGCTTTCCTGCTGGGTTTCGTCTGGGCATGGATGAAGAGAATGTGGCTTGTCGGGCTGCTGATGCTGGCGGCGGACCTGGCGATCGGCTTGATCGGCTTTGCAGGCCTGACGGCCGATGTCATCAGCCTCGCGCTCAGCATCCTGTTTGCGGTTTATTGCGGCATGAGAGGGAACCAATGGCATCGCCGCGATCTCGAGCGCAAGGGCTACGTGACCTTGGCGCAGCCTTGAAAACGGCGGGGTGGTTCGCTCTGCGTCGACGCGAAATGCACGCCGCAGACTTCCCGATCTCAGCCGTTGCTGCCCCTGGGGCTCTGCAGAACCTATAAAATCGCGGATTGGCTGCGATTGTGCGCCCCAGTATCCCCGGTCCCCATGTTACGTTTAAGTGAAATCAAACTCCCGCTCGATCACCCCGAGAGCGCGCTCGATGCCGCGGTTCTCGCGCGTCTAGCCGAGCTCGGCGTGGCGGCCGACGGGCTCGTCCGCTACGGCGTGTTCCGCCGTGCGCATGATGCGCGCAAGCGCGCCGATATCAAGCTGACCTATATCGTCGACGTCGAGGTGAAGGACGAAGCCGCGGCTTTGAAGCGCCTCGCGGGCGTGCCGCATTGCGGGGTGACGCCTGACATGGCGTATCGCTTTGTCGCCAAGGCGCCCGAGCATCTGGCCGGGCCGCGCCCGGTGGTGATCGGCATGGGCCCGTGCGGACTGTTTGCGGGCTTGATCCTCGCGCAGATGGGTTTCCGCCCCATTATTCTCGAGCGCGGCAAGGCCGTGCGGGAACGGACCAAGGACACCTTTGGCCTGTGGCGCAAGTCGGTGCTCAATCCGGAATCCAACGTGCAGTTCGGCGAAGGCGGCGCGGGGACCTTCTCCGACGGCAAGCTGTACAGCCAGATCAAGGACCCGCATCACTACGGCCGCAAGGTGCTCGACGAGTTTGTGAAAGCGGGCGCGCCGGAGGACATCCTTTATTTGAGCCGGCCGCACATCGGCACGTTTCGCCTTGTCAGCATGGTGGAGAAGATGCGCGCCACCATCCACGAGCTGGGCGGCGAAGTCCGCTTCGAGACGCGCGTCGAGGACATCGAGATCGAGCAGGGCAAGGTGCGGGCGCTGCAGTTGTCCACCGGCGAGACGCTGCCTTGCGACCATGTGGTGCTGGCTGTCGGACACAGCGCGCGCGATACCTTCGAGATGCTGCATAAGCGCGGCGTCTATATTGAAGCGAAGCCGTTTTCGCTCGGTTTTCGGATCGAGCATCCCCAAGGGCTGATCGACCGCAGCCGCTTCGGCAAGTTTGCCGGCCACAAGCAACTCGGCGCCGCGGACTACAAGGTGGTGCATCACTGCAGCAACGGGCGTGCGGTGTACAGCTTCTGCATGTGCCCGGGCGGCACCGTGGTCGCGGCGACTTCGGAGCCGGGCCGCGTGGTGACCAACGGCATGAGCCAGTACTCGCGGGCCGAGCGCAATGCGAACGCGGGGATTGTCGTTGGCATCACGCCGGACGATTACCCGGGCGGGCCGCTCGCCGGCATTGCGTTCCAGCGCCAATGGGAAGAGCGTGCGTTCGAACTGGGCGGCCGAAACTATTGCGCGCCGGGTCAGCGGGTGGGTGACTTCATTGCCGGACGGCCGTCTACTTCGCTCGGTTCAGTCGTGCCGTCGTACAAGCCGGGCGTGACGCCGACCGACCTCAGCACGGCGTTGCCCGACTATGTCATCGAGGCGATTCGCGAAGCGCTGCCTCAGATGGACAAGAAGATTGCCGGTTTCGCCATGGACGACGCGGTGCTGACCGGGGTTGAGACGCGCACGTCGTCGCCGATCCGGATTCGTCGCAAGGACGACTACCAGAGCATGAACGTCGAAGGGCTTTATCCGGCCGGTGAAGGCGCGGGATACGCCGGCGGCATCTATTCCGCGGCGATCGACGGGATCGAAGTGGCACAGGCATTGGCCCTGAGCATGACGTCGGGGCGCGCTGGCTGAGTCCGCGGGAGGGGGCAGGGTTTGAGATCGCGGCCTTGGGTGCATTCGCCACCCGCTGCGGTCGATCGGGCACAATGGGCGCTTTGCCTCCAGCCCCTTTCCCCGAATGACCCTCCGTACTCTGGCCGCTGCGTGCGGCGCCGTCTTTCTTGCCCAATTCGCCCTTTCGCCAGCAGCCATTGCCGCCGATGCGCCATCGCGCTGGGTCGCGACGTGGGCCACTGCGCTCCAGTCCATTCCTCAGCAGGCCAATTTGCCGCCGCTGTACCGGGCACCGGATGTGGCCGGGCGGACGGTTCGGCAAATCGTCTATCCGACGCTGTCCGGTAATGCTGTGCGGATTCACCTCAGCAACGAATACGGCAAGGCGCCGCTCGTCGTCGAGGCGTTGCGCATTGCGCGCTCGGCGGGTGGGGCCGCGCAAAGCAACGGTGGAGTCGCCGTGACATTTGGCGGCAAGGAGTCAGTGACGCTTCCGCCCGGCGGCGAACTGGACAGCGACCCGGTTGCGCTCGAGATTGTCGCCGGGGCGCCGTACGCCATCAGCTCCTATATGGGGGCGGAGCAACGCCTCGTGGCGTGGCACCGCGTGTCGAACCAGGTCAATTACGTTTCGCTGCCCGGCAATCACGCTGACGATGCGCTGTCCGGAGCCTTTCATCAGCGCTTCACGCAGTTTGCGTGGGTGACGGGTCTCTCGGTGGAAGCGCCGTCTTCGGCCGCCGTCGCCGCGATCGGCGATTCGATCACCGATGGCATGCGCTCGAGCCTGAACGAGAATCACCGCTGGCCGGATGCCTTCGCGCGCCGGCTCGCGCGCGAGGGCGACCGATCGACCGCGGTCGTCAATCTGGGCATTAGCGGTAACCGTCTGCTCAGCGATTCGCCTTGCTACGGCGATGCGCTTGTCAAGCGTTTCGGCCGGGACGTGCTTGAGCGCCCGGGGGTGAAGACGGCGATCCTGCTGATCGGCATTAATGACATCAACTTCTCTTCCATGCCGCCGCGGGCCGGATTGGATTGCGATTACCCGCATACGTCCGTGACGGCGGCTGATCTGATCGCAGGCTACCAGCGCGTGATTGCCGAGGCGCATCGTCATGGCGTCCGGGTATTCGGCGCGACGCTTACGCCTGCCGCGTTGCCGCAGCAGCGCGAAGGCATCCGGCTGGCGGTCAATCAGTGGATTCGGACGACCCGGACGCTGGACGGCGTGGTCGATTTCGACGCAGCGCTGCGCGATCCGGCGCAGCCCGGCCGCCTGCGGCGCGGCTACGACAGCGGCGATAACATTCATCCAAGCGATGCGGGTTATGCAGCAATGGCCGACGCGGTTCCGCTGGATGCGGTAGTCAATTCGACTCGGAAATGACTCGCCAAAAAAACATTTCGGTCAAACCCTTGTCATATGGCTGATGTTCGCCTACTATTCGGCTCCTCGTTTGTAAACGAGTGCCGCTGCGGGAACCAGCGGCCGTAGCGTCAACAGGTTTTAAGCGAAAGCAAAAAAATGTTGTTGACGAGGCGAAAAAGATTCTTCATAATCTCGTTTCTCTGCTGCTGATGCAGCGACGCAGAACGAAGCGGTGCCGGGTAGTTGAAGTGCGGTGCCGGTTTGGTAGTGGATGCGGACTCGATCTTTAAAAATTAACAGTCGATAAGTGTGGGCGCTTGATGGCGACGCGAGCCGGATTCTTCGGAATCTGGCATGAAGCGAAAGTATCAAGTCTCACACAGTATTAGAGGAAGGTTTGCCTGTTGAGAAACAGGCGTAATCA
>Ga0116227_10007349_pt1 | contig 21589 bp, 8 predicted proteins | sample S1TSphgellanicum_FD_89693 | JGI IMG/M metagenome (GOLD analysis project Ga0116227, IMG submission 89693) | Host-associated microbial communities from peat moss isolated from Minnesota, USA - S1T2_Fb - Sphagnum magellanicum MG | ecosystem: Host-associated > Plants > Peat moss > Unclassified...
CCCCCCATTTCCCCTTTTTTTCCCCCCTCCTTCTTCTCCCCCCCGTTCCCCCCCCCCCTCCCCCCCCCCCCCCCCTGGCCCCCTTCTTCTTTTAGAGCATAAAGCAATCGGCTCCCAGTAGTTGTTGTATCCCCATGACCTATGTCTCCTCGAATCACTTCTTCTTCTTCTTATTCTTCTGTGTGCATTTTTTAGATCCCTACTAATTCACATGGTTCATTCTTCAGGTTTGCTCCAGTGCACCCATTTCCGGGTTGCATCAACATTTTATTGACTGCAGCAGGTCCACCCATCTGCAACAAGTTGATTGCATTGCTGGAAGTCTAGAGGACCTGTTGTTGCACTAGTACTGTTTGTACACGAAGTTTATTTGTGGAACGTTCTGACAGTAGTTCTGAGATTGAATCTTGGGTACTTGCAATTTAGGATATTCTTATCTAGAGCGTAACTATCGTTTGAAGCTCGTAATTTGTTTTGGAAGACTTTCAGATTTCAGGGTGAATTGTGAGAGATTCAGAAGTACTTGGGTGATATCATGGCGTTTTCGAGAGCGTTCAATGTGGCGATGGTGGTTGTTGTGCTGGTTGTAAGTCTTGTGGGGTTGCAGTTGGCATCACAAGGAGTCGAAGCAGCAGGTCACATTCCACCTCATGGCACCATGAATTTCCTTGTTGAAGAAGGGAGGGAATTGAGTTTATTCACGCCGCCTCCACTCATCCTGAACTACCACGGAGGCCCATTGTTGAGCGCCAGCACGGGAATCCCTCTCTACTTGATCTGGTATGGGAGTTTCTCCGTCAAGGAACAGTTAGCAGTCGTTGAGTTTCTGTCTTCCATTTCGCCAACCAAGAAGCAAGCACAAGGGCAACTAGGAACACCAACGGTAAGCACATGGTGGAAGACGCTGACAACGTACAAAGATAAGCTGAAGAAGGGAGTGTCACCGATCGTCACAGTCGCAGGCCAATACCATTACACGACTCCGCTGCCATACGGGAAGCAGCTAACGGCAGCCGAGATCGAGAACATTGTGACGAACTCACTGGAACAACACTTCCCTAAAGCAAACAGCGATGCGGTCTTCTTGGTACTCACCGCCTACGACATTGCTGTAGACGGATTCTGTGAAGCAAGCTGCGGCTCTCACGCCTTCGTGACAACAAAGTCCAAAGCCAATGTGCCGTATGTGTGGGTGGGTAATCCCGTAACCCAATGCCCTGGACAATGCGCATGGCCTTACGCTGCTCCTCTGTATGGACCTCCGGACTTCACACCTTTGGTGTCTCCCAACGGTGTGGGTGCAGACGGGCTGGTGATCAACATCGCGATCGTTCTAGCCGGGACTGTGACCAACCCATTCGACACCGGGTACTATCAGGGTGTTGCTAGCGAACCCAGCGAAGCGGCTACCGCTTGCCCTGGCATCTTTGGACCTGATGCTTACCCCGGATACGCAGGCCAACTGGAGACAAACCCGAGCTCCAAGGCCAGCTTCAATGCTTATGGAATCCATGGTAGCCTGTTCCTTCTGCCAGCTCTCTGGAATCCTGGTTCTCAGAGTTGTCAAGCATTGTGAAGTTGTTCTCAGTGGGTCCAAGAAGACATGATGAGGATCAAATGCACTGACTTAATTATAGCCGGGAAGTTCTGGAATTTAGTACAGAAAAATGTTGAGTTTTTGTGACCAAATATTCTGAGGGAACTCAAGTGCAAGTGCTTAGTTCTCTCGAGAGAAAAATTTACAATCTGTCTGATTTCAGTTTGAGTTTTTTATATTGTGATCAAATTTTATATAAAAAGGCACAAGTTCGATGCTGATGAAGATCAGGGTCTTCTCATCATGCACATTGTGACCATGTGTGGGGTGGCCCTTGTATCATCATCCCTGCCTCTAGTTGGTGGGTACAGTTTGTACATTTTCCAGAACATTGATGATCCAGAGATTGTTTCAAACAAACCCAGTCTTCGCATTATAATTTATGTGCAGAGCTAGCGACCAATAAAGGAAAAAAGGTTGCAAAATCATGACCTTTCAAGCCTCCAGACAAATCATCAATCCTGAAGCACGCTACTGCATGGGCAAATTATCGATCAAGATCATTCAACTGTTTTTGCATCCACTGACTGGGAGATCATGAGACCCTAGTCCAGATTTCAAAACTGCATGAATTCCAGCCCATATTTGTTCCATAAAAACAAGTGAGAATTGCAAGCTTGACAGCTTTTTAAGTCCCCTCCAAAGGCCTCACATGAGACAGAGCTCTACAGACTTCTTCTCAGATTGCAATAATTTCTGTCCCCCAAAATCAAAGAGGCCAGGGTTCAATTGGATCTGACGGTGAGCAGCTTTGACCATGGTGTAGTTCTAGAGCCACCCTGCTATTGTAATTACTTGGTGTTGGGTTTTTCCTGATGTCAACTGCAAGAATTCAATCTTGTAATTTTAGCAGATGACACCTGATCTTGAAGATTTGTTGTCAAAGCCTAAGAATAGTACTGCTCATGTAAGAACAGCAACATCCACCACATCTATCTATAATCTGAGGAGTTGACTGTGTGCAAAAAAGTTCAACCTTTACAGTTATGGCTTGGACCAGAGACATGTCAATATTCTGTTGAAAATCTATTCCTGGCCGTTTTGCTAGAGGTGAATCTGCCACAATATATTTATTTTAGTAACTTGAGGAGATTATACAGATCTCATCTGCCCTGGAGAGACTCATAACCAGCAAGCCAGCCACAGCCAGCCTGTTGATGAGTCTGGGACCCAAGCCACTAGATGAAAGCAGCCAACTCCTAGCTTTCAAACAGTACTGGCAACAGTGTTGGTAAGGGGCTTTCTAGCCTTGATCAGAAGAGTTTGGCAACAGCCTTTCCCAAGTCCACTAAAGAGAACTTCCCAGCTTTAAGTCTTTGACATCAAGCTGAATGCAAGTCTAGTTTGCAACTTGCAAATGGTGATCTATAAACAGCATCTTCAGAATTTAAGCAATTGAATTTGGTTGGAAAAATTTGGGGTTTAATCCATGATCATGATCATTGAGTATAACCAAGTTTTCTTTTAAGGGCCATTAATGGAACTTGGGTGTTGTTTGTAACTGTATGCACTACTGGTGCAGCTAATGTGAATCCTTGAGCTTCTCTAATTTCCCACAAGGAAATCTTCAGTCCTGAGGATACTAGTTTTAATTGATTTGAATGTGAGAAACTTTGATTCTGTCCAGGGATCTAATAGTCCAACTTCATGAAGCCATGGATGTATGTTGCTGAACCTGTACTGCACATTTTAATTTTTTGAAATGGGGTTTGGAAAACAGGCCATGATATATATTGAGAAACATGATCAAGTCTACATGCATACTTTGAAATTATACCATGAGGAGGAAGAACTAAGGACAGCTGGAAGGTGCAAGACTGTTATGATAGGACAAAGTGGGCCTAGGTAGAGAGTTCTGATCTGCAGGTGGGTACATGAGATAGATTCTTGAGATTCTTGAGTTCACAGATAATAGGAGATAATGGTTTTAGTTCCTTAAAGACGTGGTCTGGAAATAAGTACACTGCTTTCACTTACTGAGATGTTGGCTGTTGAGAGCCTTTGTGCAGCCTTGATAATTCAGTCTACCTCCAATACCCATGGACTTTATTTGCACAAATGCCAGAGTGAAATACTCTATTCTGTTGCTCTGAGGACATACTTGGACTAATGGCATCCTGTTTCTTCCAGGCAGTTCAAAGAACATCTTATAAGTAATCAGAATTGACCTCTCAGAGAGGAGATCAGAGGAGGATGGTCATTGATTCCTAACTCTCAGGCTTACTGAATTCTAAGTAGGATTTAAGCTTATTGTTGATTATATGATCTCAAGAGAAATCCTTTCTTCACAGGGAGCATGACCTTGCCACATTGCAAATCAATGTATATATTAAGCCAGGAAAAATCCAGTAAGTGGAGGTGTATTTCACAATCATCCTTGCCACATTGCAATCTATGTACAAGCCAGAAAAAATCCAGCTAGAGGAGTATAATTTCATAATCATTCTTGACCTTGGGGGCTTGATCTGTGCCCAAAATTAGTTTGGTTTGAATACTCCAGGATTTGGGCTATTTCTGAAAATTAAGATTGAGATCACATTTGCTGTTTTCAGTTAGTCATGATTCAAGTCCAGAACATCGAAATAACATTCAGAATTGATGAACATTCTGATCCATGTGGCGGTAGCTATCGTATCTGAAGCTTCAATCTGTTCAATACATCTTAGGAAACAAGTTTACAGTTGTGTTCTCATGACTAATTACATCACCTGCACATTGGCATGTTTCATAATCTTGGCATCAGTCTAACTTGCTGGGAACTCATGTAAAGTCAGCCAAAAAGTAACCATTCCTTCAGCACACGAGAAGCTCATCATGCATAGATCATGGACAATGGACTCCTCCAGGGTGGAGTTGTCCTCGGTACTCTTAAGGCTCGAAACATGTGATTGTTGACATTGGGCTGAATTCTACATCTGGAGGAGCTACAAGTACATCTCATGGTGATCTCACATTAGTAGAAATGTCGTGGACAAAATGTACTCCATCAGAGTCAAAGCAAATCTCACCTACTTCATGCCAACTCTGTTTTGCCTCAGTTGCAGGATCTGAGTGTTGCTTAATCTTGATGATCAGTTGCTCTTATAATGTCAGATGCAGTCTAGCTGCAATCAGCATGAGCAGAGTATCAATAGCTTGTGTCACATGCAAATGGATCATAGTACACAAACATTGAAGAGCTGACCAGTAGTCTAACACAGCACGACGACTCAAGTCTCTCAGTTCTGGATCTGATAATCAGACCCAGTTCTAGTCTGATTCTTTCTAACCCCTGTTTTAGGCACTTTGTTTGAAAGCCACTTTGTTTTTCAAAGGCATGTGTTTCAGTTCCACACAAATGGAATTAGGAACTTGATTTTGGATCTAGTTCTTTTTAAGAAAATCTGGTGCTGATTCTGAAAAGTCAGACCTAGTTTTGGTGTTATTCTTACTAACAGCAAACAGAACCTACTCGGAATTGGACCCAGGTTGAGAATGGCAGGTTCTGGAACTGGGTGGGAACCAACTCTCTAGTTTTGACCTTGAGTGTAAGCAGAACTGAACTCAGGGTTCGATTCCAAAGTGGTATGAGAACTAGAATTGGTCTTAATGTTCATAAGAAATTCGTTCCAGTTCTAATTCTAGGGATTTTGGATTTTTAGGGTTTAGAGTTCAATGGTTTTTTTTGTTTAATTTGTTTCCAAAGTTCAAGGCTTTTGTTTCTTCTTTCTTCAAAGCTTAAGCTTCAAAGTTGATAAGTTGTTCATTTAGCTTGTGTCTTGAATGTGTTCATTTGCTAGTGCTTTTGGTGGCTTTGGTCATGCCTTTTTGTTGGTGTTTTTTCTAACCTCAACCAAGTTGACTTTCTTTGTGTGGTGGTGTTTGCATGGTGGTGTTGATCATGGTGATGGTGGTCATCATTTTTTGGTATGTCGGTCTTTGGTGCTCTTCTTGGCCTTGGTCATGTTCTTTTGCCAATGTTCTTAGTTGCTTTAATCATGTTCTTATTTTGGTGTTTTCATAGCCTTGGTCACACTCTTCTACTTATGCTCTTCGTTGCTTTGGTATGCTCTTTTACTAGTGTCTTGGTTGTCTTGGTCATTTTTTTTGGACCCTAGTTTGTCTTGCATTATTTGGGTTGAAAATTTGAAGAGGCAAGTTGAAAAAGTGAAAAGCTAGGTTAGAGAAACCTTAAAATGCAAGAGGTGAGTAAGAATTGAAGGTTGTAGTAACTTAGAATACTTTTCTTCTTATTTTCATCTTTCAAATGTTAACTTTCCTTACAAGCAACTTGATTTCGATTGTATGGGCTGAAAAATTATCAAGAATAGACAGGTCACAAAGGAAGGTAGTTGTTGTTTTACTTTTGTTTATAATTTTCGTTGAAGAAGAAATATGTTATGCATAAAAGTTCGTCTCAAATCAAGTTTCTTCATTGATTTTTGTATTTGAAACATGCATGTTTATTCATTGCATTTCCTATTCTTGTTGTTATTGTTGTTTTTCACAATCTTGCTTTAATTGATATACATTTTTTTGGGTCTATGATTTACAATTTTGAAAATTGTGCAAATGTCAATTCAAGATTAAGAATCACTTGGAAAGATTAGATCAAAAGAGGGGTATGATTTGTTAAAGAGGAAACACAAGAACAAAAAAATTGTGACCCAAACGATGGAGGAGGGGATGCAAGCATGTCATATTATTATCACACTCCTTGCAAGAACCTTGCTAACAAAAAATGCTGCACTAAATGACTTTTCCATAACACTTTAAACAACAAATTTGTCATTAATGATTAAATCTCTAAATTTGTTGACCTTTTTATTCTTTCCTAGTATTTTATGTCACGAAATGAGAGGCAAGATGCAAAAGATAGAGACACATTTTTTTGAGAGCATACCCAATCATGTCACATGCAACTCTTGTAAAAAGTGTATAAGGTTCTATGTTAGTGCAATGTAATACCATTCATAAGTGTGAAGGACTTGTTGTAAGAGGCTAAAAGAAACAAGTTGTTTAAGAAATATAAGCCATTATTCAAGCCTTGGGGTTGAAATAGGGTGTAAGCAAGATGAGAACATTGACATTATGAAGAGACGTGGAAAGTTTGATTTTCAAATACTTGTATTGGAATAGGACTTTGGAGCCAACCACTTCATCATGACATGTTATTAATATGTAGCCAACTAGTTATTTAAAAACTGGTTAAATGTTTCAAGAATTCAACCTAGGCTACAATGGAATAATTTATGTCTATCATAAGGATGTATCATGACCCCAAGCTTTGCAACCATTTTCCCTTCCAATTGTTCAAGGAGATAACATTGACACATTAAAGGTAAAAATCATAGTTTATAGAACAAATTTTAAAACTTCCACACATCATATATTTCTATTGGGTGTATATAGATTTAGATTCATGGAAAAATGTGTTGCCAAGAACGTACATAGATTTGTACATTGTAAATAAAATAAAGTAGTTGTAATATATTGTCATAGTCGTTGGCATAATAAGATTGGAGTACAAACATATATTTTATTGCATCAAATATAAAAAGGACTATATTGTGTGTGTATGTGTGTGTGTGTGTGTTAGTTATATTTTACTTTTGTTTAGCATCAAATCTTGACAAGATTTCCTAACTTTTTCTTCAAAATGTGTAAAACAATATTAAGGTATTGGGTAGGTCACCACAACTCAAAAGTCAACAAAATGTTGGCACATACTTTGGAAAAAGAACTTGTGTTTTTCATAAATAACAATCAAATCAATAGAACAATTGGTGCATTGGTGTACCACAAACAATTTTTCTACAACAAGTGTTGTATATATCCTACTATAGGCTCTGAACTTTGTAATCCTCAATTTTTTGAATTCATTAACTATGGATGTTCTTGGGTTTAGGGTTTTCACAAAAAATTGCATGTTATAAAATCTTACCACCTTACTATATAAATTTTAATTAGTTTTTATTGTGTTGTGTGACATTCAAGTTATATTATGTTTAAAGTGATAATGTTAGATTTCTATGATCTTCCATTCAATGATGTATTAAAACTTAGTTTAATTGTTTTTGGTATTCAAAGAAAGAGACTTTGCATAGCTCAAGGAGTTTCTCTTTGTAATTTCTACAAATGAATACAAATTGTTGAAAATTAGAGTGTAATAGGTAACCATTTTCATGTATGATGAAATGTTTGGCCTTTTCCTTTATTTTCTTTTGTTTTTTTCATGTGCCTTTGAATTTATTGAATGAATTTTAGAAGCTTTCTTTTAATTTCCCAACAATGTTGACTTTTTAGAGCAAGTGCAATAACATTTTCAATTCAACATGCACCACTGATCATATATGGTACAGATATAAATTCCTTGATTGAATAATTGATGTTAGCCACCATGGAATTTGATGACATGAAATCTACCATGTGAATGTCATGGTTTGAAGTGTGCAAGCTAACACCACCCAATTTTCATGCTTGTGAAATTTGTTTCGCATTAACTTTTTCTTTTGCATTTATATTGATTTGACATTCTGATCAATAAAAGACTCAATAAATAAAAGACTTGAGGCACTAGGTGGGGTGACAAGTCTAGGTTTTTTCTGTTGGTGATCTTTGTGGGCTTGTTCACATTCTTCTATCAATGTTCTTTGTGTTCTTGATCATGTTTTTCTATTGGTGTTCATCTAATGTTGTTCATTTGCTACTACTTTTGTGTTAATGCTTAGTTGTTGGTGTTTTTTTTTGTTGATGTTGATGTGTTGGTGGTATTCATTTACGAATGCTCATCTATAGGAGTTGTTTTGTTGGTGTTCATCTAATGTTGTTTATTTGCTACTACTTTTGTGTCAATGCTTAGTTGTTGGTGTTTTTTTTTGTTGATGTGTTGGTGATTTTTTGATGGTGCTCTTTTTTATATGTTGATCTTTTGTTGAACTATTTTAATTTAAGGTTTAACGTTATGGATGGGTTAATGAATTTTCTAAAGGAGATAATGTTCCCAAGAGGCTCTCCATTGGAAATGAATGTGTTGTGCAAAGGCACTAAATGAAAGCAAATTTGGGAGTTGTATATGGGCAAAAAGGGGATGAATTGGGAGTTTTGTGGAGATACTTTTGAGGGCAGATTTGGGTAGTTATTTATGGGAAAAAGGGATGATTTGTGGGTTTTTGAGGGGGTGATTTTGGGGGCAGATTTGAGGTTTTAAGTGGATTTTGCAAGTGGAATTGGGGGGTTAGGGGAAAATTATGGCACATTTGAGGAAATTTAAGGGCTAATTTCAAAGGTGGCAAGATGAGAAGTTTCAAAGTTGACATACAAGTGCATGAGATGGGAAAACATGAGATCAATTGGTATTTAAGAAAATTGTATTGATCCATTAGAACTAATAATATAGTTTAAAGTTTTAAAATATATTAGTTTGACTTAATTTGGCCTTGTAAAAGCTTTGTAATAATGTTTTTTTCAATGAAAAGTTGCCTTACATCATTGTGATTAATGATGTTTCAAATTTTGGAACCTAATTGCGAGGTCACCTGAAACCTAACTTAACCTACCCTAGAATCGAAAATCAACTTATGTTCAAAATTTAAAATACTGAAACTGAAATTCCCTCCCCCCCAAAAAAATTGAAATTAAGTCTCATATTTGAAATTTTTTTTAAAAAAATGAACTTAACTAGAAGTGAATCCATGAAAAAATTTTAAACCAAGATCAAAAGTTCCTCTTAGAACCTAGGAATTGCCCAAAACTAGTATCAACCTCATAACATAGGAAAGTTAGTAGTTCAAAATAGCTAAAGAGGTAGGTAGCAAACTGAACATGAGTAACCTTTTGCCTGACCTAATCATAGAATGGTCTTTTCACCACACCTCTGCTCCTCAGTAATACACTGATTTCCTTAGCTACTTGTTATAAAGCTACCAACCTGACCATGGTTGGTGACTTTAAAGGTTCAATAGGCTTTAGGGCCCTTTTTTGCTCACTTTTGCATGCTAACCTTGACAATGTAAAATGCACATGCTCTGAAGGCTAGTGTGAGTATACCCAACAACCTTGAGGTGATGTTTTCCATAATGAAGGCCTTACTGGCATTACAAGAGAATGTAATTTTTCTCACACAAAAAAAGCTTTATGTGTTACTATTTGCCATTATCTAGACTTGTCAAATTGCCATTATAATGTAATTTACGTCACAATAGACAGCCAAGATTGTACATTGCAATGACTAAAACCAGAAAAGTTTACCTCACACATGTGTCATAAGCCACAACTTTTTGTGTGAAAAAAACCACATTCTCTTGTATTGTGTTGAGGTGTTATGAACAAAGAATTGATCCATAATACTTTGATAGCAGGGCCTTCCCTCACATACCAACTAAAGGGCTTTGTGAGTTATAGGGCTGTAATCAATTGAGATCAATTGTCTAGGTTTGCTGCGAGGGCCATAGAGTGGTGATCAATTGAGATCCAAGGTCAGCCTGGTTCACGACCACCAAAACACAGCTTGACAGAGGGATACTACACAAAATCTCCCATACCAGCTTGGGCGAAATGCCTCTTGAGAAGGTGTCCATCAATCAACGAAGCAAATTTCTACCAAAGTTGTTATGGGTCATAAGGGTGTGATTGATTGAGATCCATTATCAGGGTTGACCGTTACCAAGACATGGCCCGCCAAAGGGATATTATGAGCGTTGGGCGGATATCACCTTTTCAGGATATCCACCAAATAAGGATTTTTTTTTTTTGATCTGTTGGATAATGATATTATATTTTTATCATTTTTTTAAATTAAGATATTTTGGCTGGATATCAAGTTTTCAATTTTTTTCAATTCAACCTGGATATTAGTGTTCTGGGATATTTGTTGTTTGTTTATTAGTCGAATATCAACAAGTTCCGATATTAAAAATTCAAAAATTTGCTTTGCCTATTATGTTGGTTGCCAATCTTTCCTATTTTGGGCAGAAAATCTTCTAAAGGCAACTTCCTTTTTTTAAAAGGGAATAAAAAAAAAAAAAAAGAATTCACAAAAAAAATATAGGCACAATAATAACTACTAGTAACTACAACTTTGCAGAGACCTTTGACAATATGTTCCAGAACAGTTTTAAATTGTTTAAGAATTTTCGCCACCCGAAATGCGTTAGGAAAATTAAAACAAGCATAGCTAGGTGTGAGCTTACAAACCTAACCTAATTAATAACCTAATTGACTTACTAACTATTAACCTTGATATTCAACCCTGAATCTGATATCCAAACTAGATATCAACATTTTTGATATCTGACATAAATTTCAAATATCAAAGCGCCGGATATCACAACGGATGATATTTATAAGAAATAAAGTCCTTTCTTAATTTTTGCTATAACTGAAACTTTCAATACTTGATTCGGGATTTGAAAAATTAATTTCTAAGGGTATATATGTTGGCCAAAATTTGAAGGGGTGGGTTGTTTAGAAGAATGACAAACTTAATATGATCCTTGTAAATTTCTATTTGCTGAGACAATATTCACATCATTTTTCATTTTATGGTGCAACAGAAACATTTGAGTAAGGGGCCAGGGCTCTTTACGGTAATTTAAATGCATGCGGCACTATTTCATGATCACCATAAAAATTTGAATGTCTTTGTCTTTTTGAGCAAGTGTTGAAAATTGGTTAATGGCAAAAAGGTTTACTGTTTATAACTTGATTTTGCTGCACATTTGAAATTCTTTTATGGTGCATGGTTAAAGTTTGACCATTTGGTGACCCTTTATGTATACAAAGAAGGGTTATAGTATTTGTGTAGAAAATATACACAAATATACATGAAGTCTCTGGCATATGCTTGTGCTTAGATTTGAGAAAAAGCCTATGTGGCAAATGAAATTGTGAGAATGGGAGCCTTGAATAGTTTTGAGGTTCTCTTCAGTAAACCCACATTTAAATGTTGTAATATCCTCATAGGCTTGTGCCTAGGTGTGAAAGAAACAAAATTTGTGGACAATGAGAATGTTTGAATTGGTGCTTTAAATTTAATGTTTGAAGAGTTGCCTTAGTGAACTAGCTTGGTTGCATGTGGCATAAGCAGAAGATGCACAAAATGCAAGCCACATTTAACAAGAAATTGGAGCTTTTGATACATGCTTCTCTGATTATAATGAGGGGTGCACAAACCCAAAAGTGCAAGCCACATTTAACAAGAACTTGAAGCTTTTGACACACGCTTCTGTGACTATAATGAGGGGTGCACAAACCCAAAGTGCAAGCCGCATTGAACAAGAAATTGGAGCTTTTGACATGTGCTTCTCTGATAATAATGAGGGTTACTCAAACCCTAACATTCCACTACATTACCAACCTTACCACCTCATATTCTGACACATTGCTTTGGCTTATCATCTTTGTTTGGGCACCTGTGCAACAATGGTTAATAATCTAGGGGTTATGTAATACCAGGTGATTTCAGTGCAGATGCCGCTATTCCAGGGTGCAACACACAAGATTTGAATGTCTTGTTTTCCCATTCGCAGCATATGTGACCACCATTTGCTAATGAGCAAGTCCTTGTTAACACTGTCAATGCAAGTGAAGTTCAAACATTGGGCAAACACTCATTGACCACCTTGGGAATCAAGGTGTATCAATGTATGCTAGAGTATCATTTGTTCAATTCCCCAAAATTCACCACCAAGTTGAATCCTGCGTAGGGAAGGAATTAATTCTACACATTGGCTAGCCCATGAAATTTTTTAATTTCTGATAGTTTGTGGCACATTCAAGCAATCCACATGACAAAGTGGATATGGAGACTTGGCAATGTGCACGAAAAATCATGAGGTCCCAAAGCTTTCTTTTAAGACAAGCTTCATCAATTGTGGGTCTGTTTCTAATTAGTTAGTAATTTGCTGTAAAATCCAATCAAGGCAAATGAGTGTGTCTGGGTTGGTTCATAGGTTTTATTGTTTTGGTTATCTCCTCAAACTTGAACCCTAATACCTGATAGGTTGTCTCCAGTTGCGTCTCCCTTTTGCAAGCAAGGTTGCAAACATGAGCTCGTTCCAAGTATCAGGAACTCCTGGGAGGCAAAAGTGACTACAATCTTGCCTGTTCCGAGGAGTTGGTACTAGGGTATAATTTTTTTGCCACAAACCCCCATGCCCATCTGCCCTGTATTTTGTGGCAGTTGTGATATCAATAAATGACATGGCATCCCTCTTCATATTGCTCTCAATTTCATCTGAGATAATTGCATTTGTCCAAGGAACTGTTGTCATTTCAGCCTTCACTTCTTCATCTGTCATTGGATGAGTATCTTCATGACAATGCCCTCCTTTGTTCCATGCACCACCCCTTTAAAACATCCCAAAAATGCAAATTTGATGAGTTGAGGATTTTATTCAACCACTGAACATTGTGTCCAAAAATACCCTAGTGAATTTGGATGCTTGAGAAAGTTGAACATTTTTCATCTTTAATTCTGGGGGAGGGGTCTATTAAACAAAACTTTGTTCAATTATAGATGATGGACAGTACAATGATGGCAACAAATTTGCACTATTGCAACAATCCTTTAAACATTGGGACCTTCAATCAAGAAGACAGTAACCTAATTCATACATTTTAGATATGCCCACTGCACTATCCATGTTTTTACAATTGATGTGTTTAACAGAATTTGATCATGTTCATTGTTGGACTTCAATGGAAGACTTTGGTTTGAAAATTGAACATCAACATAGCAATATCTCATAGCTGACTGCAATTCCATGTTAAAGAATTGAAAAAGAATGAATGTGTGCAATTTTTTCCTTAATCAAACTGCAGTAGATACCTGAAATGGACAGGCGCAAAACTCCGAAAGATGACTTGGGTCTTTTTAGGGTCAAGGTATTGCTCCATCCACTTTCCCCAAGTTTGCAAAGCTGTTTTGAATCCTGTCTCAAGATCCATGTCCATCATCAGGTGATCCCCAACCTGGAAGTAGCAATTCCTGCAACAATAGAAGGGAGACCTTCATTAGATTAACCCCACTATGTTAACCCTAATCCACCTTACAACTCATATATCCACTTTAACAAATCTAGTACTATATGTATGCAAATCTGGGTGCCCCTCAGCACTCAGTACTTTCCTTGTAAGTTAGACAAAAAGAGACAACTGTAAAGAACTCCAATATAACTGAAAGGCCAGGGTTGAAAAATAGTAATAATAATTGCTTCTTCTCTCCAAATGCTATGACAAAATGCCTCCCTAACCCATGTAGGACTAAATACCTTCTTAGATAGTAATCTAAAATGAACTTTACAACCAAATGAGGACAGGAACTTCATGTCATGCATTATCATGAAATTTTTTAAATGGAATGGTTTTCCTATGGCCTTCCTGGCCTCTTTTTAGTACCCTTAAAAGACAAAAGTGGTCCAGAACTAACCTGGGCAGTCATGAAGATCTATAATAAAAATAATTGCAAACATAGTTGCATATGACAAGTTGCAAATACAAATTCATTTTTTTAATTATTTACAAGACTATTCTACATAATTCACATGATCACTCTGCAAATACACATGAAAACCATTGCATAACTGGAGCTTGCCGGGTACAGGCCATTGTGCCCATTTCAGTGCACATTCAGAAATCCAGGTTCAACCCTCCTGTTCAGTCATGTAGCACAATGGTGGCATGACCTATACCTGGAACACTCCATTACACATGAAGGGGGCACTTGATAGTGCCATTGTAGATTTGGAGAAGGGTAGTCAGATCTGGCACTTACTTTTTGAAGATCTTGTCTTTAGTCCACCAATGGCCAGCATTAAACACCAAGATGTCAGCATTTTGCCATTCTTTCCAAGACCAAGTAAGTGTATCCACTTGGAGTGCACACTTGACGCCCTTTGGGGATTTAGGGGGAGGACGTGTTTGGGGAATGAGGAAGGGAGACCGATAGTATGCAATGGTGCAATTGTAATCTTCAAATCTGAAGGACAAAGATCCTTTGTGCTTGGAAATAGTTTCACCATTGATCTCGTAAATGCGGCTTTTGTTTGCAACTGCTTCAGCCAGCATGCATAGTGTAGACTCCCAGTGGTTGCGTCCCAATGAATCTCCAACAAACACCATCCTTTGCCCTCGTATCCTTTCCAACATATCAGTTGCATTGAACCTGCAATGAGTACCCATCATGATCACAAGTTTCAGAATTCAACTCTCAATCTGCTTGAAAAGAAAGTTGTGCTAGAATTCTCTTCAGATACAAACTGCAAACCAATTGACCCAAAAGAAAAACTTAGAAAATTAATAAGCCACACAATTATGTCACATCAATATCTTCCTAAATGTAGGGTCTCTTTCCATTGGGATGTGGTAATCATGGATTCTACCCCAATAGCAGTTTTTCATCTCATTTGTTCCATCTAGTTGTGCTCACAGTCACCTCGCAGCTCCACAAGCTTGACAAAATGCAGAGTTGTGTGAGTTGTGAGTCAACTTGTGAATCATGAGAAGATGGCACTTGTCATTTTTTTTTTGGGATCATATTTTCCCATAAGTTCTCTATATATGAAATGTTCCTAAAGTTTCTTAGATTAATTACCAATGGATGTCCATCCTGGTTCCAACTTTCCAATGGAAAGTACATGCCCATGCAGTAAGAAACAGGGCTCCATTTCAGTGGCTTTAAATTAGGCTGCTCTAACATGGCATATTGTGTATAACTGTGATTCCAGCAGCTTGATGAAAAGTGACCAAGTTTAGAACTGAGTGAGGGAAGGTTAGGGAGATTGCAGATCCAACAATATACTGAGCAGCATTTAACAAGTCAAGGAAGGACAGTCCCTTGAATGCTAAAAGAAAACTAGCTCATTGATAAGAAGACAAAGTTTGAGCAATCTGAACATTGTAAGCTAATAATTTCTCTTGAAATTTACCAGAAATTTTTGGAAAGTGTTGTAAGAAGGAGTTTTGATTGAGCACCTGGGTAGGTTGCAGTCATGAGGTTGCCAGCGATATTTCATATACTCCAGATTAGGGCGCCCATTCTGCTCGCATCTGAAGCCGGGATCCATGAATGGACAATTGGGAGCTCTGTAGAGTGGGTAAGATTCGTCATACACCCAACTCCCATGAAAGATGTCGCACGCAGCTGAGAACCGCGGCCTAGTAGCAGCTGTCGATCCTGCAGCAGATTCAGCTTCCTTCTCCTCCTCCTGAGTACCAGCTGATTCAGCTGATACATCGGATGGATCAACCTCGGTCGAATGATCAGCAATAGAGGTATGATCCGTACTAGTAGGTAGGAGAATCACTTCGGTGTCGAGACCAGCTTGGGAATTTTCTTTCTTGAGATCCGATCCTATAACCGACTCCTTCATGGCTTCGGCATCTGTACTCCTAGATGCGGAAACTTCAAGTAACTCCGCCGTTTTTAGTCCTTGAATTGCGGCAGATGTGGCGTTTTCTGACACAGATTGGTCATGATCTTGAGCTTGACTTGAAGCCAGACTTGTAGACTCGCTAGACGCCTCAGATTCATGAGTAGCTGTCGTATCGTCAGCTGCCTTTGAGGGAAATTCGTCAATCCGCGAGCTGGTTGAGTCATTCAGCTCATGTTGCAGCTGATCTTGATGGCGCTGTACACCCTCGTCCGAATCCTGATCAGCTTGTTGCAGGGAACCTGTTTGCCCGGCGGCTACTTCCTTCTCCTCCTCCGAGTCACTAGTCTCGTCTTCTTCACGACAAGTCTCGTGAGCCTGGCTTGAATCGAAGTCAAGCGGGTGCTGCTGGAGTCGAGCTTGCAGCTCAGACAAATTCTCCGTGCTAGTCCCTGAAATCGAATTGGTGCCCTGATCGTATTCGTGACTGAATTCTGCTGTCGCGGTTCCAGTCGTCAGATTGCACTCTCGTCGAAGGTTGTTCTTGGAACGAGCTGCATCGCCGTTGAGGATATGAGCTGCAGCTTGGGTCGACGCTTGGAGCTGACCAGCAGAGGAGTTTGTCAGGTTCCAGTACTGATCCAGAGAAAGATGTAAGAGGCCCGTGGTCGCGGAGTACGTGACTAGATAAGAGGAATATGATCGGATGTCAAAGAACACGAGAGAGCACAAGATGAGTATAGTACTACCTGCAACAAGCAGCAGATTCGAATAAGATAAGAAACCACCACAAGCGCCAACTATACTCGTCTTCCAGCCTCTGGGGCCTGCCCGAGAGTTTTTCGTCTTTTCTAACGACCTAAACCTTTGCCCTAGCTTCGATCCCATTGAAAATTCAATCTGTGTTTTTGTTTCTTTGCACAAAATACTAGATTTATGTTCTGCTCAGCACCCTCAGCTTGATTTCCAAAAAGAAAAATTGTTAGAGAAAATCCGCCAACAGATACAAAATCCTCGCTGCCATCGTCATCCTCACACGATCAGACTGTCTGTAATCTCCAAGCCAGCATGTTGTTACAAATCCGTTGCTATTTCCTCTTATGTACAAGTCCCCTGCACTCCAACGGAAACGAATTCTTCGCTGGGTCGGGGCCTTCGTTTCTTCTCCGCATAGACATGAGTCTGGAACCTTGCCGCTCATGACATACAACGAGATTGACGGAATTCAGTAAGGCACATGGGAACTATACTTCTTGCCACTACAAATTTTACTGCGATTCAAGCTGCTGTGAACACCCTATCATCTGCTTTGTGAATGAAGAAGCTGAATATTTCAGAATTTCAACGATTGACTGGTAAGTTTCAGATTGATGCTGCCGGACCCCCCCTTTTCTTCAAAACTAAATAAATAATTTATTTATTTCGACAAGATTTGTCGAGCATGAGTCATAGCCACAGTAATCATCAAAAATTGCAATCATGCACAACAGGCTTACGACAACACCGCACACACATACAAACACACATCACCAAAGACGTCCAGCTTCTAGCTAGTTCCCAGACCAGATGCTCTCTTCCTTACACGTGAAGCGCTCAGAGAACATTTCTCAGTGTATCTATTTGGAGCGCACCTTTTATCCATGAATATCCACAACCCTGGTAGCCTACCAGTGTGGGTGAACTAGCACCCACCCTTGTAGGCTACTAGTGTTTTGGTTTCTTTCAAATTTGTGAAGTAGGTGAGTTGCTGACCATGCACAAGCTGAGGACTCAGCCAAATTTGGCTAGAGGTCAAAAGGGGTATAATTTGAGAACTCCTATTAGGATTCCTCTTATAATTTGGTGGCTTGTTAGAAGCTAGGTATTCTCCAAATATGAGTAAATTAGAGCCTTTCTTTTCCCCTCCTAATGTACCAACTTGGGCCCATTTTTTCAAAAAAAAAAAAAAGCCCTTTTTACCTTTTGCACCTTCCTTTTTTTCTTCTTCTTTTCAGGCGGCCAGGTTGAAAAAATTGCACCCTTCCTTTACACAAATCCAATTCCTAAAGCAGTTTCAAGACTTTTGACTAATCCTTTTCCAACTTTTGGAATATTTTTAACTTTGGAACATGACACGACAACAAAAGTTTTGCTATCCAAGTCACTCTTTTCTCTCTCTCTCTCTCTCTCTCTCTCTCTCTCCTGGTCTTTAGCTAAGTAAGATACCTACTAATCCCAGACATCGCATGATTGTAGGCGCATGCAAAACCCCTTTGTACCTGTAAATCCACAAAACATGAGCAATGAAACTGGGCAACGTGTCATTTCTAAAACCTATGCTACATAGAAATCCTAGGCCCCCTAGCCTACGTTTGCAAATAGTAAGGAACATGGGGCCACACTGCACCAGCGCCCACCAGTGAACCATCCACTGGATGTCCCTTATTACTCAGTTGTGGATGAACCTCAACTGAGTTAATATTTGGTTTCACCTTGTTAACCAATTCTGTAGAAAACAGGTCTCATACATAGGCAGATAGGTAAGAAAATAGGTAACTTCTAGGTAAGATTAGATGGTTTATACATAGATAAAAGCTGTTTTTACTACCTACCTGCAGCTTGTGGGTTGTTAGTAGGTAGGTTGGGGAAAAAAAAACCATTTGAGCTAACCACCACCATGGTTAGCTAGGGAACCCAACTGAAAACTGTTTCCTGACCACTTACTATTCATCCATCGTGGTGCGCTGGTGGGTCCTAGTTCACTGTGTTGGTCCGTCGGTTGGGTGCTGGTTCACTTAGGCCGTGTGACTTCTTATTACTGACCGCCAAGCTTCCACTGTTTCACTCTAGAGCTTGTTGAGACAATAGTATCCTGGGATTAAGGCTGATTTGCACACCATAAAAAGGGTTTTGCTGGTTGACTTCTGCAATTTTGCAATCTTCTCTAAATTGCAGAACTCGGCTGGCTTGAAGGAATTGCGCCATTTTGAGGGGATTGGCAGTTTTGAGGGTAATTACAGCTAAATCCGCCCTCCAAGTCAAATTACCTGATGTACCATAGGATACTTCCACTAGCTGAACCACAGCACCCACGTTGGAATCATCTTAAAAGTCCCAAAATTCATTTATATTATTTCTAAATATTACAAATATCCATTCTAAGACTAAAATTGGAGTCCATGAGTTCAAATCTAACCTTTTTTTGTGCTTAATATGGCCATGAAGAGGCCTCACTCGACAAAGGTCAAGGTACCAGCATGGTTGCTGGTTCACCCTAGCCCTCCTGGACATCCCCCGGTGTGCCTTAATGGCTTGGCCATGTCAGGCCTCATTTTACTAGGGTTGGAACCAACGTTGGGAAGGTACCTGGTGTGGTGGGTTAGAATTGTCGTCAGTTTCAGTGCTTGTTAGTCAAAACCAGGTCTGATTTTAAAGATTGGTTTTGAAACTACGATCAGATTCTTTTAAGAATTAGACCCCAAACTAGGGTCCTGATTCTTTGTTTGTATGAAACTGGAATTAGAACTGAGATTTTTTTAAAAAATTGATAAAAAAGGACTAGAACTGAGAGTTAACCGGACCCTAATTGGTGATCAACTTCTAGTTACAATCTGGGTTACCCAAAATCAGACCAGAATTGGTTCTGATTTTCAAAACCATCATCGGAACTGGAATTTATGTTTTTTGAAGAATTGGACCTCGAACTGGCTTGCTCTTTTCAGTTATGTGGAAAACCAGAACTAGAACCAAAACCATTCTAATTGTTTTTTTGAAACAGAACTAGAGGTTCTTCATAAAAGTAAAGAACAGCCCAACACTGATCAGAATATCCCTTAAGGGGGAACCTTGTTTAGTATGTAGGATATTCTGGATCCCTTGCCAGACTTAGTTCAAAAGGCATAGAGCACTGGTAGAAATCTCTAGTGTATCTAGAGGACAAGCTATAAATAAATAGATGGTTTCCTCCAAAAGGGGTTTTTGACATGCAAAATATAACTAGTGCAACATGACAAACCAAGTGAAAATCTTACGTGATTCATTTGGTCTGCTTGACAAAGTCATTGATTTTGTTAAAATGAATGTTCAAATTTTAAACACATTGACCAATGCCTTGAAATCTTGAATTTGTCATGTGTTCCAAAGTTGGCACCTACAACTATCGCTATCACCATATTCATAACACATAACATAAAAATATCTTAATTAGTACATCACATCCAAACTCAAAGTTCTACTCACTTACAAAACACAAGAATCCAAGTACCAACAAAAACCTCAACAAACTCCTTATAAAACAAGAGCACAAAAACACAATAGAACACATCAAAGCTATGGTGTGCTACAAAATCTAAAAAACTGGATTCTAATCATGCACCATCTTAACTTATCCTAAACACCAAAAAGTTATAATCATGTTCACACTAAAATTAGTTCTAAACTTACTTACCCCAAATTACCTATAATAATTAGGATAAAAATTTGTAACTATAGTAAAATTCTTGACAAATCTCTTGTTCTTTCCTAAAATTACCTACCCCATTTATAAAATCATGTTTTGGCCATGCAATGTCAAAGGTAGCTCAATATCCCACTAACAATGCCAACATCACAAACTTACCAAACTTCATAAGTTCATGTAAATTTTGTGCAAAATTTGATTTTCATAGGCCCATACAAAAATCATATGATTCCATGTTATGGTTATTATGAACAATATTTGTACATATTGAATATTGAAACTGGTTCTAAACCTACCTACCCCAAATTACCTGCAGTAACTAAAATAAAAATATGTAAATACAATAAAACTCCTGACAGTTGTTGTGCATTCCAAGGTCGACGCCTACAACTATTGTTGTCACCATATTCACAACCCATGACATAAAAATGCCCTAATTGGTTCACCACATCCAAACCACCCCCCTATTTGGGGCTAAGGTCACCTAAAGCCAAATAACATTATAGAACTACCGCTAGTAATCCACCAAGGTGAATCCTTTAGTTCCAACGTAAAAGGATCACTAAGTCAGGTTCGAATGTGAGCCCCATCATTACTCACCTATATGGAATCCTTCACATCCTTAGCCAAAGGTGAAACATCTTGGGGAAAAATCTTAAACTAGTTCTATTAAGTAACTATGGGAACCATGTTTAATGGGTGAACTGAACCATGTCTAATGAGTAAACCAAAGAAAAAACCATTTGCCAATTAGTACTTGATCCAAGGGCGTTGTCAAACATGTCATGTGCCATCCTTTTGAACATTGATCACAAACCAACATAGTGGCAGCTCTTGTGGATTGCCCATACAACATACATTATAACCCAATAGGTATAACAGCTAAGGATGGGTCAATTTGGCCATCCACATTGGGAAGATGAAATGGTGCACAATTATGCACATGGTCATTCCATGTCTAACCACCTCATCCTTCCAACGATAATACTCCAAAAAGTAAGACCATTTGAACAGATAAAATCACACAACTTGCAATCACATCCAATGTGATGGGTGCTGTGTTAACAAATAGGAGATCTATTCAAGTGTAAACATAAATCTTTATTGAAAGGAAACTACAACATAATGCTCACAACACAAAACACAACATCAAGAACTCTCCAAGGTTCTTGTCACAAGAAATACACAAACTTGTGTAATGAA
>Ga0116227_10007352_pt1 | contig 21579 bp, 17 predicted proteins | sample S1TSphgellanicum_FD_89693 | JGI IMG/M metagenome (GOLD analysis project Ga0116227, IMG submission 89693) | Host-associated microbial communities from peat moss isolated from Minnesota, USA - S1T2_Fb - Sphagnum magellanicum MG | ecosystem: Host-associated > Plants > Peat moss > Unclassified...
GTCGATGGCCTGCTCGACACCGATGAACGCGCCGCCCGGCAGATTGTAGTCATAGCCGATGGCGCCACCGATGGTGCCCTTTGCGGCCTGACCGTCCTGCCAGTTGACGCCGGAACGGATTTCAGCGCGGACGTCGCCTGCCTCGCCAGCGATGGCGGGGGCAACGAAGGCACCCACGGAGAGCGCTGCCGCTGCTGCGATGAGGACCTGACGCATAATTGTAACTCCCTGATAGTAGAGGCATTCTGTGCCTGACCATCGTTTGCGTCCCACCGCCTGACATACCGCTGAATGCAGTTTTCATATTCCAGTCATAAATGTCGCAGTGCAGCACGAAAGTTACGTATTTCCGCCAATGAGGCAGGCCTTGCCCTAATTGTCGCAGTTTGTTCAGAAAGGGTGAGGCGATTTTACCGTTGCCCAAACACAACAGTCACTTCGCGCACTGGACAGACGCGCGCGCGCATGGCAGGCGCTTGCATCTATGAACGCCACCACGCCCAACTCCTTCCGCAATCAGCCTGACGAGCGCGGCCATTTCGGCCAGTTCGGCGGGCGGTATGTCGCCGAAACGCTGATGCCGCTGATCCTGGATCTGGAAGCGGAATATAAGCGGGCCAAAAGCGATCCCGCTTTTCAGGCCGAATTCGACGATTTGCTCGAACATTATGTCGGTCGGCCCAGCCCGCTGTATTTCGCGCCCCGGCTGACCGAGGAGCTTGGCGGCGCGCAGATCTGGTTCAAGCGCGAAGAGCTGAACCACACCGGCGCTCATAAGATCAACAATTGCATCGGCCAGATCCTGCTGGCGATCCGCATGGGCAAGACGCGCATCATCGCGGAAACCGGCGCGGGCCAGCATGGCGTGGCCACCGCCACCGTCTGCGCGCGTTTCGGCATCCCCTGCGTGATCTATATGGGCGCGCTGGACGTCGAGCGGCAGAAGCCCAACGTCTTCCGCATGAAGCTGCTCGGCGCCGAGGTTGTGCCGGTCGAATCGGGCGCCAAGACGCTCAAGGATGCGATGAACGAGGCGCTGCGCGACTGGGTCGCGAATGTGCATGACACGTTCTACATCATCGGCACCGCCGCAGGCCCGCACCCCTATCCCGAGCTGGTCCGCGATTTCCAGAGCGTGATCGGCAAGGAAGCCCGCGCCCAGATGCTCAGCCGCACCGGTCGCCTGCCCGATCTGCTGATCGCGGCTGTGGGTGGCGGCTCGAATGCCATCGGCCTGTTCCATCCCTTCCTCGACGATGCCTCTGTGCAGATGGTCGGCGTGGAAGCAGGCGGGCACGGTGTGGACACCGACCAGCATGCGGCATCGCTGACCGGCGGCGTCCCCGGTATTCTGCATGGCAACAAGACCTATCTGCTGCAGGATGAGGACGGCCAGATCACCGAGGCCCATTCGATCAGCGCCGGTCTGGACTATCCCGGCATCGGCCCCGAGCATGCCTGGCTGCATGAAAATGGCCGGGTGAAATATGTGCCGGTCAACGATGACGAAGCGCTTCAGGCCTTTCAGGACTGCTGCCGCCTCGAAGGCATCATCCCCGCGCTGGAAAGCGCCCATGCTCTGGCCGCGCTGCCCAAGCTGGCGAAGCACTATGGCAAGGACCAGATCATTCTGGTCAATGTCTCGGGCCGGGGCGACAAGGACATCTTCACCGTCGCCGACAAGCTGGGCACATCGATCTGATGCTCAGCCGGCGCACATTGGCCGTTCTGGCGGTGCTGTGCCTGGCTGTTTCGCTGGTTGCGCGCATGCTCGACCAGCAACTGATCGAAGCCCATGCCGTGGCGCTGGCCGCTGCCAGCACCGCGCCGGACCCGGCCTCGCCCACCCTCAAGGTGGCGTTGTCGAGCAGCACGCCCGCCAATTGCGCGGCCGTTTGCACCCTGACGCGTAACACGGCGCTGCTCGACGTGGTGAGCATTGTCTCGCTGGTGCTGGGCATCGGTTTTGCGCTGACCGCTTTATGGAAACACCTCAAATGACCCGCCTTTCCGAAGCCTTTGCCAAGGGGCGCCCCGCGCTCGTCACTTTCGTCACCGGTGGCGACCCCACGCCGGACACCACCGACACCATTCTGGACGCACTGGTCGAAGGCGGCGCCGATGTGATCGAGCTGGGCATGCCCTTCACCGATCCCATGGCCGATGGCCCGGCGATTCAGGCGGCCAATCTGCGCGCGCTGGGCGCGGGCACGCGCACGGCGGACATCTTCCGCATCGCCAGCGACTTCCGCAACCGCCATCCCGACACCCCGCTGGTGCTGATGGGCTATGCCAATCCGATGGTGGCACGCGGCTCGGCATGGTTCGCCCAGGCCTGCGCCGATGCGGGCGTCGATGGCATCATCTGCGTCGATATTCCGGCCGAGGAAGATGGCGAGCTGGGCCCGGCCCTGCGCGAGAAGGGCATCTCTTTCATCCGCCTCGCGACTCCGACAACCGACAAGGCGCGTCTGCCCGCCGTGCTGGAAGGGTCGAGCGGCTTTCTCTATTACGTCTCGGTCGCGGGGATCACCGGCAAGCAGCAGGCGCAACTGACCAGCATCGAGCAGGCCGTGGCGCATCTGAAAGCCGGCACCGATCTGCCCGTGGTGGTCGGCTTTGGCGTGCGTACGCCAGAGCAAGCCGCTGATATCGCTCGACATGGCGATGGCGTGGTGGTCGGCTCGGCGATCGTCGATCTGATCGCCCAGCATGGTTCGCAGGCTGCCGGACCGGTGCGCGATCTGGTCTCCAGCCTCGCTGCGGCGGTGCATGGGGCCCGCACCATTTCCAATCTGGCCTGACACGAAAAAATCCTCTAGGGGGCGCCCATGAGCTGGCTCAATCGTGTTCGCAATTCGCTCTCCTCGCTCGGCGCGGCGAAGGAGCAGATCCCCGATAATCTCTGGATCAAGTGCCCCAATTGCGGGGAGATGCTGTTCACCAAGGATTACGAGGCCAACCTTTCCGTCTGCCCGCGTTGCGACCATCACGGCCGCATCGGCACCGACGCGCGTCTGGCGCAGATCCTCGACGACGGTTTCGAGGTCCTCGCCTCGCCGCGCGTCAAGGACGATCCGCTGAAGTTCCGCGATTCGAAGAAGTACACCGATCGCCTCAAGGCTGCCCGCGCCGCCAATCCGCACCACGATGCGCTGACCAACGCGCTGGGCACCATCGACGGCCATCGCGCTGTCGTGGGCGTGCAGGACTTCTTCTTCATGGCCGGATCGATGGGCGTGGCCGTGGGCGCCGCCTTCGTCTCGGGCGTGGAGCGCGCGATCAAGGAGCGCGCGCCCTACATCATCTGCACCGCGGCGGGTGGCGCGCGCATGCAGGAAGGCATCCTCAGCCTGATGCAGATGCCCAAGGCCACGGTGGCGCTGCGCCGCCTGCGCGCGGCGGGCCTGCCCTATATCGTGGTGCTGACCGATCCCACCACCGGCGGCGTCACCGCCAGCTACGCCATGCTGGGCGACATCCATATCGCCGAGCCGGGCTGCCTGATCGGCTTTGCGGGCCAGCGCGTGATCCAGGACACGATCCGCGAAAAGCTGCCCGAGGGCTTCCAGCGCGCCGAATATCTCCACGCCCATGGCATGGTCGATATGGTGGTGCGCCGCCCCGAGCTGAAGGCCACTTTGGCCATGCTGCTCTCCTATATGTGCAACAAGGCGGCCTGATCCGCTGTCCTAAAACCTGCCGAAAGCCTGACCAGATGCGCGATTTCGCCACCTCCGATCATCCCGGCGTGGCCGCGCAGCTGGCGCGGCTGGGCGCTCTGACGCTGCCTCAGGGCCGGTTCGGGCTGGAGGTGATCGAGGCGCTGCTGGCCGCGCTGGGCGATCCACAGCATCGTCTTCCCCCCATTTTCCATGTCGCGGGCACCAATGGCAAGGGCAGCACCTGCGCCTATCTGCGCGCCATGCTGGAGGCGCAGGGCCTGCGCGTCCACAGCGCCACCAAGCCGCATCTGGTGCGCTACAACGAACGCATCCGCATCGCGGGCGAGCTGATTTCCGACGAAGCGCTGGCCGATCTGCTGGCGCGCGTGCTGGATGCCGCCGAGACGCTGGGCGAGGATCTGGCCCCCAGCTTCTTCGAGGTGACCACCGCCGCCCTGCTGCTGGCCTTCGCCGAAACCCCGGCGGATGCCTGCGTGATCGAGGTCGGCCTTGGCGGGCGTCTGGACGCCACCAATGTCTTCACCCGGCCCGCCGCCTGCGGCATCGCCACTTTGGGCATCGATCACGAGGCCTTCCTGCTGCGCCCCGAGGAGGGCACGCCCGAAGACCCCCTCACCCGCATCGCTTTCGAAAAGGCCGGGATCGCGCGCAAGGATGCGCCGCTGGTCACCCAGCCCTATCCTTATCACGCCGCCGCCGAGGTCAAGCGCATCGCCGCAGCCGCCGGGGCTCCGCTGTTCATGCGCGGCGAGGGTTGGGATGCGGCCATCGGCGAGACCATCGCCTATCGCGACGAGCGCGGCGACCTGACCCTGCCGCTGCCCACGCTGGTCGGGCTGCATCAGGCCGAGAATGCCGCGCTGGCCGTCGCCATGCTGCGCCATCAGAGCGAGGTCTTCGTCAGCCCCGAGGCCATGGCGCATGGCATCCGTCAGGCCCGCTGGCCCGCGCGTTTGCAGCGCCTCGGCGTCGGGCCGCTGACCGATCTGGCCAGTCACGGACGAAGCCCCGCGCGCGAGGTCTGGCTCGATGGTGGGCACAATCCCGATGCGGGTCTGGCGATTGCGCGCCATTTCAACGGCCATGCGCCGCTGCATCTGGTGCTGGGCATGCTGGCCAACAAGGACCCGGCCGCGCTGCTCAAGCCGCTGGCGCCTTGCCTGCTCAGCGTCTCGGTGGTGCCTGCGCCGGGGCATGATGCGCATCGCCCCGAGGATTTCGCGGGCCATACCACCCTGCCCGTCGCCGCCTTCCCCGATGTGGCGCAGGCGATTGCCGCTCTGCCCCCCGAGGGCGATGTGCTGATCGCGGGCTCGCTCTATCTGGCGGGCGAGGTGCTGCGCCTCAACCGCGAGTTCCCCGATTAAGCTTTCGCGGCGCGCTCCTTGCGCGCCGCATGCGCCCATTCGGTCAGCACGAAGACGGTGGTGATAACGCCCGTCAGCGCCGTGATGCGGAACACCGGGCCATAGCCGTAATGGTCGAAGGCCTCGCCCGCCACGCCGCGCCCCAGCGTGCCCACCAGCGACACCATGGACGAGAGCAGCGCGTACTGGATCGCCGTATAGCGCCGGTCCACCTGCGAGGAGAGATAGGCCACGAAGGCCGTCAGCGCCATGCCGGTGCTGATGTTCTCATAGCAGATGGCGATCAGCAGCCGCAGCATCGGCGCGTCGGCGCCCATGGACGACGCCAGCACATCCAGCCGCGTGGCATGGGCAAAGGCATCGAGCCCGCGCGCCCCATCGGCCAGATCGGCATAGAGCAGATTGCCCAAAGGCGGCAGGATCGCGCCCAGAAACACGGTCGGGAAACGGCCGACTTTGGTGAAGAGATAACCGCCCAGCGAAATGCCCGTCATCGTCATGATGATGCCGAAAATCTTGGAGGCAAAGGCCACCTGATCCTTGGTGTAATGCATCTGCTCCAGATAGAAGGGGTAAGCGAAGCTGGCCCAGATGTTGTAGCACAGCGCATAGGTCAGGATAAAACCGAGCAGACTGAGCACCCACCAGCCGCGCCGCGAGACCAGCTCTTCCAGCGGAGAGATCAGCGCCGAAAAGGCATGGTCGCCAACGGCACGCATCAGCCCACGACCCTCCGGCGCCGAGACATCCGGCTTGCGCAGGCGATGCGCCAGAGCGGCCACGATCATCGGCATCACCACCGTCGCCGCGACGATCAGCGGGCCTTGCGTGCGGGTGAAATCGCCCACGGACAGCGGCTTGGCGCCGGGCGCCAGCGGCGAGAGCATTTTCACCATAAAGCTGACGATGGTCACCACCGCCCAGCCCCAGCACAGCAACACCACGCCCAGCAGCACCGCGCGCAGCTTGGGCGCCAGCCAGCCATCGCCCGCAATATCGGCGGCGACCGCGCCCTCGGGCCTGTCGGTGCTGTCCGGCGCGACGCTGCACAGGGCCGAGATCAGCGCCAGCAAGGCTGCCATCACCATAAAGACCTGAGGCCAGCTCATCCGCGCCGCCATAAACAGCGCAAAGGCGCCACCCACGATGGAGGAGGTGCGAAAGCCGAACTGATACAGCGCCGTCAGCAGTTCCAGAGGACTGTCCTCATCCGCCGCCTCGATCCGCCAGCCGTTGATCGCGATATCCTGCGTGGCCGAGGCAAAGGCGCAAACAAAGGCCACCAGCGCGAAAGGCCCGATGGCCACCGCCGGATTCATCAGCGACAGCGCGAAGATTCCCGCCACCAACACCGCCTGACACGGCAAAATCCAGCCCTTGCGCCGCCCCAATCGATCCAGGCCGGGCAGGCGCACCCGGTCCACCACCGGCGCCCAGAGGAAGGTGAAGGAATAGCACAGGCCGATCCATGACAGCACGCCGATGGTGGTCAGCTTCACTCCCACCTCGCCCAGCCAGGCGTTGAGCGTGCCGATCAGCAACGCAAACGGCAGGCCGCTGGCAAAGCCCAGACCCAGCATGCAGGCCGATTTGCGGGTGGAAAGCGCCGCGCGCAGCAGCGCCAGCCCCTTCGGGCGAGCAGGCTTTTGGTCGGTGTTCGGGGCGGTGCTGGCCATGAAATGTCCCTGATTGAGCCACCAGATTTTTGTTGTCGCATCGTTGATGCGAAAAACCGGTTCCCACTTTTTCACACGATGCGATAGGCAAGCGAGCCCCGCAAGGCCAGAGGTGATGCCATCATGGCACACGCAAAGGTGTGCATGGTTTTGACGTTCGGGCTTAAGCGGCGTAAGGGGCGCCTCATGGCATTTAACCCCAAACCCCCTCGCGGCCCAGGCCGCCCGCCTCGTCCTGCCCGCCCCGCTGGTAAAAGCGGCGCCCAGCGCTATGGCGCCCCCCGTCCTCGCGATGACCGCGCGCGTGAAGGCGCAGACCCCGAAAAGCGCCAGCGCGGCACGCTCAAGCCCGTCGCCAAGGGCGAAGGCTGGAGCCCCGACGCCACGCCCGAAACCCGCCTCGACGACCGTCGTGGCCGCGGCGGGCGCGATGATCGTGGCGGCCAGAAGAAGGCTGCCTGGGGTGATCGCACCCGCGACCGTCACAGTGCCCAGCGCGAAGGTCGTGCTTCCGGCGGCGGTTATGGCGGTCGCGACGAGCGCGCCGGTGACCGCCCGCGCGGCAATTTTGGCGACAAGCCGCGCGGTGACTTCGGTGACCGCCCTCGCGGCAACTTCGGCGACAAGCCGCGTGGCGGTTTCGGGGACAAGCCCCGTGGCGACTTCGGCGACCGCCCTCGCGGCAACTTCGGTGACAAGCCGCGTGGTGGTTTCGGGGACAAGCCCCGTGGCGACTTCGGCGACCGCCCTCGCGGCAACTTCGGTGACAAGCCGCGCGGTGGTTTCGGGGACAAGCCCCGTGGCGACTTCGGTGACCGTCCTCGCGGCAACTTCGGTGACAAGCCGCGTGGTGGCTTCGGGGACAAACCCCGTGGCGACTTCGGCGACAAGCCCAAGGGCTCCTTCGGTGACAAGTCCCGCGCCCGCCGCGCTGACCAGCGCGAGGAGCGCGGCAGCTACGGCGCCCCGCGCGGCAATTTCGGCGGTGAGCGCTCGGGCGGCTTCGAGCGTCGCGACGAAAGCCCTCGCGGCGGCTTCGGCGACCGCGTTCGCTCCGGCCCCCGTTCCGACCGTGGCCGTCCGGACCGCGACACCCAGCGCGAAGAGCCCACGCCCTATCAGCGCATCGCCAGCCTTCAGGATTTCGCCATCGATCCCGAGGGTGAGCGCATCGCCAAGCTGTTGGCCCGCGCCGGCATCGCCAGCCGCCGCGAGGTGGAGCGCATGATCGTCGACGGGCGCGTGGCGCTCGATGGCGAGCTGGTGCTGACGCCTGTCACCATCCTGACCTCGTTGAAGGGCCTGACGGTCGACGGCAAGCCGGTGGATGAGCCCGAAGTGGGCCGCCTCTGGGCCTTCCACAAGCCCGATGGCCTCATCACCGCCGAGCGCGATCCCGCCGGTCGCCCGACCATCTACAACGCGCTGCGCAACGCGCTGCCGCCCGGCACGCCGCGCCTGATGCCGGTGGGCCGACTCGACATGAACACGGAAGGGCTGCTGCTGCTGACCAATGACGGTGAGTTGAAGCGCGCCATGGAACTGCCGTCGAGCGGCGTGCCGCGCACCTATCGCGCCCGCACCTTCGGCGACATCAGCCAGCCGCAGCTTGAAGAGCTGATGCAGGGGATCGAGATCGACGGCTTCCAGTACGGCCCGATCAACGCCAATATGGAGCGCCGCACCGGCCGCAACCAGTGGATCGAAGTCACGCTGACCGAAGGCAAGAATCGCGAAGTCCGCCGCGTTCTGGAGCATCTGGGGCTGCAGGTCAGCCGCCTGCTGCGCATCGCCTATGGTCCGTTCCTGCTGGGCGATCTGCCGCGCGGCGCGGCTGTGGCGCTGCCTCAGAATGTGGTCGAGCAGTTCCGCAAGGGGCTCAAGGCCTGATGCGGATCGTTGCCGGGCAATGGCGCGGGCGCAAGCTGCTCGCGCCCGAGGGCGATACCACCCGCCCCACCGCCGACCGCACGCGCGAGACGCTGTTCTCCATGCTGATCTCGCGCCTCGGCAGCTTTGAAGGGCTGCGCGTGGCCGATCTGTTTGCCGGATCGGGCGCGCTGGGGCTGGAGGCTCTGTCGCGCGGGGCCGCGCATGCGCTGTTCGCCGAGCAGGACCCCAAGGCGATTCGCGCGATTCGCGGCAACATCGCCAATCTGCAGGCGCAGAAAGAATGCGATGTGCGGGTGGGTTCGGTGATGGCGCTGGGCGTGGCCAAGCAGCCTTACGACATCATCCTGCTCGATCCGCCCTACAAGACCAGCGCGGGGGTCGTCTCGATCGACAAGCTGCGCCGTCTGGGGTGGATGCATGACGGCACCTGGGTCTGCATCGAGACCGAGGCGCGCGAAGCACCGCGCGTGAAGGGCTTCGAGGTGATGGCCGAGCGTGTGGTGGGCAAGGCTTGCCTCACCCTGATGCGCCCGGAACCGAGCGAAGCCCCGAAGGAGGTTCAGGCCACCGAGGCCTGAACCGAAAGGCGGGCGCGCTGGCCGCGCGCCCAGCCGATCCCGATCAGCGTGACCACGCCGGCCACGGCGGGCAGCAGGCCGATATAATAACCCATATGGCGGTCCACCAAACTCTGGGCCAGGCCGGGGGTGAAGGCGCCGCCGATGATGCCGCCCGCGTTGAACGCCATCGAAATCCCCGAATAACGCACCGAAATCGGGAACAGTTCGGCCAGCCAGCCGGTCAGCGGGCCATAGGACATGCCCATCACGAACAGCGTCAGCGACAGCGTGCCAAAGACGATGGCGAGACTGCCCGAGGACAGGCCTGCCCAAAAGAACAGGCCGATCACCGCACCCAGCCCGGCGCCCCATGCCAGTACCCTGCCCTCGCTGCTGCGATCCGACCAGATGGCGGCGGCGATGATGCCCGCGGTCAGGAACAGATTGGCGGCCAACTGCACCGCCAGAAAATTCTGCCGCCCATAGCCCAGCGGCCCGGCGCCCTGCGCCAGCGCAAAGGCCGTGGAGAGGTAGAACAGCGCAAAACACGCCACCACGCCCGCGCTGCCCGCCAGCAAGCCGCGCCAGTGGTCCTTGAGCAGCACGCCCAGCGGCACGGCAGGCGGCGCCTCATGCTTGAGCGCTTCCTGAAACTCGGGCGTCTCGGCGATCTTGAGGCGCACCCACAGGCCCACCGCCACCAGCAGCGCCGAGAGCAGGAAGGGCACGCGCCAGCCCCATGCCTTGAAATCGGCATCGCTCATTGTGAGGCCAAGGATCAGGAACAGGCCATTGGCGCACAAAAACCCGACTGGCGCCCCCAACTGAGGCGCGCAACCAAAGCGCGCCTTCCAGCCCGGCGGCGCATATTCCACCGCCAGCAGCGCCGCCCCGCCCCACTCGCCGCCAAGGCCGAAGCCCTGACCGAAGCGACAGATGCACAGCAGCACCGGGGCGAGCAGCCCGGCCTGCTCATAGGAAGGCAGGAAGGCCACAGCCACCGTCGAGGCGCCCATCAGCATCAGCGAGGCGACCAGCGTGGACTTGCGCCCGATCCTGTCGCCGAAATGGCCGAAAGCGATGGCCCCCACGGGCCGCGCGATAAAGGCGCCGCCAAACACCATAAAGGCCGCGATCTGCTGCACCGAGGGCGCAACCTTGGGGAAGAACATCGGCCCGAAGACCAGCGCCGTCGCCGTGGCGAAGACGTAATAATCGTAAAATTCCACCGAGGTGCCGACAAGGGCAGCCAGCAGAATGCGGGCGTTCTGGCGCAAGGGGTGCGACTGGGGCTTCAGGGGGGTGTGCATGCGCCTTCGCTCTATCCAGGGCGCCGCTTTGTCAATGCGAAAAGGGCACCGCGACCGCGATGCCCTTTTCATTTGTTACCGATGTAAGGCTTATCGACCGCCGGGATTGCGGCAACCATCCTGCACCCGGGCCGAGCAGACCGGATAGCTCTTGCTCATCGCATCCGCCGGAGGGGCGCTCAGCGCACCGGCATAGGGCCCGGCGTGATAGGATGGATCGCTGGGCTGCGTGGCCGGAACGGGGTCATCGGCGGTGGTGGGGGCGGCGCTGGCCGCCACGGGCTCGTCACCGCGCGGGTTGGCCTGAACCTGAACGGTGCCCTGCGCGTGGGCGGCACCCGAAAGGGCCGAACCCATCAGCAGCAAAGGCAGGGCGGCATTAGACATGATACGCATCGGGGTTTCTCCATCTCAAATCTCGCGACTCGATCCCGGTCGGTGTGCCCGAAGCTGTTTTGTCGCATGGCGGCCATGATCCGGCCCTGAATGCACCGTTCATCGGGCGTTATCGGTTGCCAGACTCGCCCCTGTTCCCTAGGCGTTCCCATGTGACTGACACCATGCCCTCCCCCTACGCCACCGAGCCCGACTGGCTCGCCCGCCTCAATCCGCCCCAGCGTGAGGCGGTGCTGACGACCGAAGGCCCCGTGCTGATGCTGGCGGGCGCGGGCACCGGCAAGACCGCGGCGCTGACCGCGCGTCTGGCCAATCTGGTGGCTTTGCGGCTGGCATGGCCGAGCGAGATTCTCTGCGTCACCTTCACCAACAAGGCGGCGCGCGAAATGCGCGAGCGTGTCGGCCATCTGATCGGCCCGGCGGTGGAGGGCATGCCATGGCTGGGCACCTTCCACGCGATTGCCGCCAAGATGCTGCGCCGCCATGCCGAACTGGTGGGGCTGCAGAGCAACTTCACCATTCTGGACACCGACGACCAGTTGCGCCTTTTGAAGCAGCTCATTCAGGCCGAGGGCGTGGATGACAAGCGCTGGCCCGCCAAGCTGCTGGCCGGTTGCATCGACCGCTGGAAGAACAAGGGCCTGGCCCCCGAGGATGTCGATGCCTTCGAGAGTGAGGCCTATGCCAACGGCAAGGGCCAGCATTTTTACCGCCTCTATCAGGCGCGGCTGCTGGCGCTCAACACCTGCGATTTCGGCGATCTGCTGCTGCATATGCTGACGGTGTTCCGCAAGCACCGCGATGTGCTGGAGGAGTATCAGCGCCGTTTCAAATACATCATGGTGGACGAGTATCAGGACACCAACTCGGTGCAGTATCTCTGGCTGCGCCTGCTGGCCATGGCGCGCCACAACATCTGCGTGGTGGGTGACGACGATCAGTCGATCTATTCATGGCGCGGCGCGGAAGTGGCCAACATCCTGAAGTTCGAGCAGGATTTCCCCGGCGCCAAGGTCATCAAGCTGGAGCAGAACTATCGCTCCACGCCGCATATCCTTGCCGCCGCCTCGGGCCTGATCCGCGAGAACAGCGAGCGTCTGGGCAAGACGCTGTGGACCGAAGCCACCGGCGGCGACAAGCTGCGCGTCATCGGCGTGTGGGACGCGCCCGAGGAAGCGCGCCGCGTCGGCGAGGAGATCGAGCGCCTGCAGCGCGAGGGTCTGCCCCTCACCAAGGTGGCCATCCTCGTGCGCGCCCAGTTCCAGACGCGCGAGTTCGAAGACCGCTTCATCTCGATCGGCCTGCCCTATCGCATCGTCGGCGGCTTCCGCTTTTACGAACGCGCCGAAATCCGCGACGCGCTGGCCTATCTGCGCCTGATCGCCCAGCCCAACGACGATCTGGCCTTCGAGCGCATCTACAACACCCCCAAGCGCGGCCTTGGCGACAAGACGCTGGAGAAGCTGCACCGCTTCGCCCGCGCGGCGAACATCCCTCTCGCCCTCGCCGCGATCCAGATCTGCGACACCGATGAAATTCCCGCCCGCGCGCGCGGCACCATCCTGGCGCTGATGCGCAATTTCGCCCGCTGGCGCGATGAGGAGAAGGTCAACAGCCCGGCCAATCTGGCGCGCATGATGCTCGACGAATCGGGCTACACCGGCGCGCTTCAGGCCGAAAAGAGCGCCGAGGCTGCCGGTCGTCTGGAAAACCTCTCGGAACTGGTGCGCGCCATGGAGGATTACGAAGACCTCGGCGCCTTCCTCGAGCATGTCTCGCTGGTGATGGACAATGACGCCAATGAGGATGCGGAAAAGGTCACCATCATGACCATCCACGCCGCCAAGGGTCTGGAATTCGACCATGTTTTCCTGCCCGGCTGGGAGGAAGGCGTGTTCCCCTCGCAGCGCTCGCTCGACGAAGGCGGGCTGGCCTCGCTGGAGGAAGAGCGCCGCCTCGCCTATGTCGCGATCACCCGCGCGCGGCGGCTCTGCACCATCATGCATGCCGCCAACCGGCGCATTTATGGCCAGTGGACCAGTTCCATCCCCAGCCGCTTCGTGGCCGAGCTGCCCAAGGACCACATCAACGAGGAATCGAGCCTGTCCGGCGGCGCCAGCATGTGGCGCGCCCAATGGAGCGAGCGCGACGATCCCTTCGCCCACCTCGCCCGCGACAAGCCCGAACGCAGCCAGACCCGCGGGCCGGGTTGGCAGCGCGCCGCCTCGCAGACCTTCGACGCCACCCCGCGCCGTATTCCCGAAAGCACCCGCAGCGCGGCGAGCTTCGCGGCCAAGGCGCGTCTGGACATCCGCCCCGGCGATCATGTGATTCACGACAAGTTCGGAGATGGTGTCGTCGCCGCGCAGGACGGCAACCGGCTGGAGATCGATTTCGATACCGTCGGGCGCAAGCGCGTGCTGGACAGTTTTGTGCGGAAGGCCGGTTAAAAGGTAAAAGGTGGATGCGAGGGTGTTACACCCTCGCGCTCCCATAACGTCTTCCGGCGACAGGGCAGCGGCGCCCGATCCTTAAGGCAAGAACTCTCTGTCGTGCCCTTGTCGCATCCCGACGCGAGGGCAGTTTCACACCACCCTCGCGTCCAGGATCAATCCAGCGCCGAAACGCCCAAGAACTCCGGAATCGGGCCGTTCCACTCGCCGGGCTTGCTCGGCTGCTCATCATTCTGCCAGCGCGAGCGGCGGTCATCCTGACGCCCACGGCTGCTGCGATCATCCCGGCGGGCATCCTCACGACGCGGAGCCTCGCGGCGCGGCTCGTCACGGTAACGATCCTGACGTTCGGCCTGACGTTCCGCACGGCGCGGCGCCTCGCGAACGGGCTCCTCGGCACGCACGTCTTCACGCGGCGCTTCGGCCTTGCCACCACGCGGCTTGCGCTCGCGGGTCTTCTTTTCGGCAGCGGGCTTCTCGGCCGAGGGCTTGCTCTCGCGCTTCTCGCGCACCGGCTTGTCCTCATCCGACGCACCGCCCAGATCGATCTTGATCTCGGGGATCGCGCCGCCGGTCAGCTTCTCGACATTGGCGATCGCCTCGGCATCCTCGCTCGAATAGAGCGTGAAGGCCCGGCCCGTCGCCCCGCCGCGACCGGTACGGCCGATGCGGTGGACATAATCGTCCGGATGCCACGGCGTATCGAAATTGAAGACGTGCGAAACGCCCTTCACGTCAATGCCACGCGCCGCCACATCGCTGGCGACCAGAATGTTGATCGCGCCAGCCTTGAAACGGTCCAGCTCGGCGATACGGCTCGACTGGTCCATGTCGCCATGGATTTCGCCTGCCGAAAAGCCGTGGCGCATCAGGCTCTTGGCCAGTTCACGCACGGTGGTCTTGCGGTTGGCGAAGATGATCGCGGTGGAGACATTGTCGGTCCGCAGCAGGTGGCGCAGCGCCTCACGCTTCTGGCGCGAAGCCACCTTCACCTTGTGCTGGACGATGTTGATGTTCGTCGAGGCGGGGCGGGCCACCTCGATGTATTTGGGATTGCTCAGGAATTTGTCGGCCAGCTTCTTGATCGGCGGCGGCATGGTCGCGCTGAACAGCAGGGTCTGGCGCTGCGCGGGCAGCTTCGAGCAGATTTCCTCGATGTCGGGAATGAACCCCATGTCGAGCATGCGGTCGGCCTCGTCGATCACCAGCATGCTGCAACCGGTCAGCAGGATCTTGCCGCGCTGGAACAGATCCATCAGGCGGCCCGGCGTGGCGATCAGCACGTCCACACCGTCCGACAGGGCCTTCACCTGATCGCCCATCTGCACGCCGCCGATCAGCAGCGCCATCTTCAGATCGTGGTTCTTGCCGTATTTCTCGAAATTCTCGGCGACCTGGGCGGCCAGCTCGCGCGTCGGCTCCAGGATCAGGCTGCGCGGCATCAGCGCGCGGCGACGGCCATGAGCGAGAATGTCGATCATCGGCAGCACGAAGCCCGCCGTCTTGCCGGTGCCCGTCTGGGCGATGGCGATCAGATCGCGCATCATCAGCACGGTGGGGATGGCCTGGGCCTGGATCGGCGTGGGCGTGTCATATCCGGAAGCCGCGACCGAGCGCAGCAATTCATCCGACAGGCCGAGATCGGCAAAACTCATGGGTTGATCATGTTCCGAAATAAAAGGATTGGGACAATCATGCGTGGGATAGCCGCCCCCCGTTGGGCCGTCCCTGCTTCGCCGAGGTCATGCATGAGCATGAAATACCATGCATCAGCATGATACGCCCGGCGCGGGTGCCGAGGCCTAATCGCAAAGAACCATAAAAGTCAAGAAAATCGCCCAATCAGCCTGCCATTCGGGTGAAATAGCAGCTTTGGAAATGGCACATCGCCCATTTTCTGTCCGGCACCGGCCACGCCGGATGTCCAGACGGCCTCTAACGCCGCCAGGGTAGCGCGATCAGCGCGCGCAGGCGGGCGATATGGCAACTGGCACCGCTGCGCGCCTGCAGCCGGTCGCGCGCGACACAGATCTGTCCGTCCGGGCTGCGCTCGACATAGAAGCCGGAGTAGAAATCGCGGGCGCGGCAGGCCTTTTCCAGCACCGCCGAAATGATGTGCTGATCGCGCATGAACAGCAGCAGGCGGTTGCCCTCCGCGCTCTGCACCCCCAGCACCGCGCCCGAGGCGAAGCATTTGCCCATCGCCTTTTCCTCGAAGCGTTCGGGGCGCTCGTCCATCAGATCGTCCATCATGTCGGGCGGCATCACTGGCCCGCCGGGCGCGATGCGGATGGAGAAATGCTGTTCGATGCGGACCTGTTCGGGATTGCCGCCGCTGCTCATCGGGCCAAAGCTGCGTCCGCCGACGGTGCCGCCCATGGACGGCAGCATGTCAGCCTGTGCCGCTCCCGTCAGCATCAGCCCCGCGAGGGCAAGAAGAGCATAACCGCATTTCATGGTTCAATGGACGACCGAGGCCCGAAACGGAAGGAACCGAAACGAGCGGTGGTCAAAAGGCCTCACATATGTCCCTGACTGTATGACTGGCGCTATGGCCTGCAATGTTTGAACCATCGCTTAACCCGCACCTTGGGTCATGCCGGCCTGTCGCACTTAAGCCCTCGCACTTAACCTCGTCCTCCGACTGTGGCATAGGGGTCGGATGACCGATACCCAGCACTCCCCTTCGCTTGTCCAGACCGAGGCTAACAGCGAAATCCTGGCTCAGGAAGGGTTTTTAGCGCAACTCTCCGTCCTGCTGGGCGAGACCGGGCTGACCTGTGACACCGATGCCATGGCCCCCTGGCTGACCGACTGGCGCGGGCGTTATACGGGCCGCGCGCTGGCGCTGGCCTCGCCTGCCGACACAGCGCAACTGAGCGCATTGGTCAAGCTGGCGGCGGCGGCAGGGGTGACGATCGTCCCCCAGGGCGGCAACAGCGGCATGGTGGGCGGCGCCACGCCGGACGCCAGCGGGCACAGCCTGCTCGTCTCGCTGCGGCGGATGAACACCATCGGGCCGATCGACAAGGATGCGCTGAAAGTCACCTGCGGCGCGGGGGTGATTCTCCAGACCTTGCATGAGGCCGCCGAGGCGCAGGGCCTGCGCTTCCCGCTCACGCTGGGCGGCAAGGGGTCGGCCACGGTGGGCGGTCTGGTCTCGACCAACGCTGGCGGTACGCAGGTGCTGCGCCATGGCAATATGCGCGACCAGGTGCTGGGGCTGGAGGTCGTGCTGGCCGATGGCACGATCTGGTCGGCGCTCACCCCGCTCAAGAAGGACAACCGCGGCTTCGATCTGAAGCAGCTTTTCATCGGCTCGGAAGGCACGCTGGGTATGGTGACGGCGGCCACGCTGGCGCTCTCCCCCGGCATTGCCGAACGCCGCGTGGTCTGGGCCGGCGTCGAGAGCATCCATGCCGCCCGCGCCCTGCTGGTGCATTGCCAGCGCCGTCTGGGCGCCTCCCTGGAAGGCTTCGAAGTGGTGCCTCAGGCCAGCCTTGAGGCGGTGCTGGATCATACGCCCAAGGCCCGCAAGCCGCTGGAGGGCGACCATGCCTGGCATGCGCTGATCGAGATCGTGGCCGATGCCGAGGGCGCCGATTCGCTGGCCGAACGGGTGGAAAACACGCTGGCCGAAGCCTTCGAGACCGGTCTGGTGCAGGACGCCGCCATCGCCGCAAGCGAGGCACAGGCCGACGCTTTCTGGCTGATTCGCGAGGAAGTGCCCTTCTCCGAGCGTGCCAAGGGCCCCGCCGTTCAGCATGACATTTCGGTGGCCATCGAGCGCATGCCCGATTTTATCGCGCAGGTTTCGCCGCAGATCGAAGCGCAATTCCCCGGCACGCATGTCGTGGCTTTCGGCCATCTGGGCGACGGCAACATCCATTACCATGTGCTGGCCGCCCCCGGCACCGCGCCGGGCTGGGACCTGACCGAGGGCAAGACCATCAGCGCATGGGTCTATGATGAGGTCACCCGCTGGGGCGGCTCGATCAGCGCAGAGCACGGCATCGGTCAGAACAAGATCAAGGAGTTGGCCCATACCGCCGACCCGGCCGCCTTAACCTTGCTGCGCGCGGTGAAAGCGGCGCTCGATCCGCAGGGGCTGCTCAATCCGGGTAAACTCGTACCGCCAAACGCCTAGAGCATTTTCAAGTTGACCGGTCACGGTCAACGGCTCGGAAAATGCGGTAAACAAAGACCAGAGCGTTTTCGCAAATAGCGAAAACGCTCTAACCTGTCACCCGCTTGCCAGCGCGGGCGCCAGCTTCTAAGACCCGCCCTTTAAATGGGGGGCCAAGGCGCCCGCTTTGTGTACGGAGAAAGCTGAAATGGCCAGCGCGCCGCAAAATCCCGGTCTGCCGATCTTCTACAAGGACCTGGTTCCGCTCAACAGCCGCGACCACGCGACCTGGAAGAGCCGCAGCGTCGACAAGGCCGACTGGCTGGTGGGCCAGCACGCCATCCCGCTGACGGTGGAAGAATTCCCGCAGGCCGGTCGTTTCTTCCCGATCGTTTTTTCGTCGGGCGAGGATTCGGTGCCGCTGGCGCTGATGGGCCTGAACGAGGGCGTGAACGTGTTCGTCGACGCCGAGGGCACCGTCGCCGAGAACGTCTACATCCCGGCCTATGCGCGCCGCTATCCCTTCATGCTGGCCCGCCTGAACCCGCAGGCCGAAGAGCTGAGCCTGTGCTTCGACCCCACCAGCGGTCTGATCGGTGAGTTCGAGGAAGGCGCCACCCTGTTCGACGGCGACCAGCCCAGCGAGACCACCACGGGCATGCTCGGCTTCTGCGAGCAGTTCGAGCAGGCCGGCCTGCGCACCGGCGCCTTCGTCAAGGAGCTGGAAAAGCACGGCCTGCTGATCGAGGGCGAAGTCGCCATCCAGCAGGACGGCAGCGAGCAGCCCTTCGTCTATCGCGGCTTCAAGATGGTCGATCAGGCCAAGCTGCAGGAAGTGCGCGGCGACGTGCTGCGTGGCTGGAACCAGTCGGGCCTGCTGCCGCTGGTCTTCGCTCACCTGTTCAGCCTGGACCTGATGCGCGAGATCTTCGGCCGTCAGGTGGCGCTGGGCGTGCTGCCGCAGCCGCAAGTGACGCTGCCTGCTTAAGGTAGGGTGACGTGCGAGGGTTACACCCTCGCGCTCCCATGACTGTCTGCGTGGCGTATCGGATTCGACCTTAGGGCGAAACGCGCTGCGCCGCAGGCGTTAAAATTCCAGACAATCGTCAAGGCGCCGGGGCTTACAGCCTGCGGCGCCTTTTCGTTGCGCCGGTGGAGAGCCGAGGCGCAACGATGCGGTGCCGCCACCCCAGCGTCGGAAGACGTCCCGGGAGCGCGAGGGGGTAACCCCCTCGCTTTTCCTTCATTATGACTGCCTCCCCTTCAAGACAGCCCGCAAATACCTATTCACTCCGACTATTATCACCCCTGCCCAAACCGCCATCGCGCCAGGAACGCCCGCCTACGGGGCGCAGATGAACCAGCTCGGCACATCGCAAACCAGCCTCGCCCTATTGTACACCAACGAATTTACCGGCTCGGCCCCCTTGCATGGTGGGACGCAGAGGCATATGATGCAATCGTTCTGCCGTGCTTCCCTCATGGCATGGCAGGATTGGTGCACGCCGTGCACCTCCTCCCTGAACCTTGGCCACCTCGTGCCCTCTGGCGCGAGGTGGTTTTTTATCCGGTTCATGATTCGTGAGGAAGATAGCGCTCCCGCGCAGGCTTATTCCGCCGCTTCGGCCCAGTCCGAGGGGCGCATATCCAGCACCATGCCGCCCATCGCCGCCACGTCGCAGGCAAGGCGGCGCACCATCGTCACCAGCCGCTCGACCACGCCATCGGCGCCCGGCCCCAGATCGACCAGCCGCGAATCGAGATAGGCCGCGCGGTCGATCTCAAGCTGGAAGGCGTGGATGCCGTCACGCGGGGCGGCATGGCGATCCAGCACATAGCCCCCGGCATAGGGGCGGTTATGCGCCACCAGCCAGCCCGATTCGTCGAGCGCGCCAAAGGCCTTGGCCATCAGCGCGGTGCTGCAGCTTGAGCCGAAACGGTCACCCAGCACGCAGGTCACAGGCGTATCGCCCGGCGTGCAGGGCAACGGCGGCATGGAGTGCAGGTCGATCAGCAGCGCCGTCCCCCAGCGCGCGCGCAGGGCCGCCAGCTGCTCGCTGACGCAGGCGTGGTAGGGCGCATGCAGCCCGGCGATTCGCCGCGCCAGCACGCTGCCCGCCAGCGGACGCCGCCACAGCTCACCCAGCCCCGGCACCCGGCGTGGTATCAGCCCCAGCCCGGCGCGCACGCGCTGGCTGGGATAGGATTGCGCCCGCACCGTGCCGCCCGCCTGAAGTGTTGCGGCCAGCGCCTCGGCGCGCCCGGCCTCGGGGATCATGCCCCAGTCGACATCATCGGGCGCGCGGTTGAGGTCGAGCACCGCACGCGGCGCCCGCGCCACCATCAGCCCCGCGCCGGTCGCTTCGGCCACGCGGGCGGCAATGATGTCGATAAACCGGTCTTCCAGCCGCAGCGTCGCCTTGTCCCCGTCACGGAGCGCGGCCAGCAGTTCGGGCGTATAGGCCCGCCCGCCATGCGGCGCGCAGATCAGCACCGGCACCTGGCTCGGGTCGGGCAGGGTCAACACAAAGGGCGCGCCCGCGCAGCCGGGCACATCGGGCCCGGAAAAACCGCTCGAATCGGCGCAAATGGGAGAGACTTCGCGCATGACATTTATGTGGCATGCGCGAGGCGGCCCTGTCAAAAATCCCGCCATACGCGAGACATATTTCCGTCATGCAGTTGGCGACAGGGATGCGACGAATGGCACAAGGTCTGCGATGCGCGCCCTTCCCTCTTATGTCCGCCAAGAGCATCATGGCAGAAATTCCTTAATCCCCTGCCGCTATGATCGCGCGCTGAAACGCACAAAAGGCGCCCAAGACCCATGATCCGTATCCTGCTTGCCGAAGATGAACCCGCCATGCGCACCTATCTGGCCCGCGCTCTGGAGAATGCGGGCTATGAGGTTGTGGCGGTGGATCGCGGCACCGCCGCCCTGCCCTGGCTGAACAGCGAGCGATTCGACCTCCTGCTCTCCGACATCGTCATGCCCGAGATGGACGGCATCGAACTGGCCCAGCGCTGCGCCGAGATCAGCCCGCACACCAAGGTGATGTTCATCACCGGCTTTGCCGCCGTGACGCTGAAGGCCAGTCGCGAGGCGCCGCAGGCCCGCGTGCTGTCCAAGCCCTTCCATCTGCGCGATCTGGTGATGGAGGTGCAGCGCGTCTTCGGTCAGCCCTCGCAAGCCAGCATTTGAGTTTTTTCCAAATTTTTTCACATTGAGGCTTGCGCGAAAAAAAAGCCGCGTCTAAAGGCCAGCCCCTGCCCGGCGCGGTTCTTCAAACAACCGCAAACGGCAGAGACGAATGAGCGTGGGCGTATAGCTCAGTGGTAGAGCACTGTGTTGACATCGCAGGGGTCGGAAGTTCAATCCTTCCTACGCCCACCATTCGAAAAGCCCGCCAATCCAATGGATTGCGCGGGCTTTTTCGTGTCCGAACGTTTCGTCACTTGCGTGACTTTTGCGTGAGACGCCCCCGCGCCACGCTAGCTGGCCGATATCACGGCCTCTCATTCCGCAGCTTTTCCGGCACGGCTGATCCCGCCAGCACGACGCAAGGATTTCACCCGATCGCCCTGTGCGCCACGCCCGATAATTGCTATCTATTCTCATATGCATCTATCGACCAAAGCCTAGGCTCTTCGGGCTTTCACCATGCCTTGCGAAGCGTCGCATGTCTGCTAAAGGCCGATGCACTTCTTCATCGCACATCCGTTCAGGGCACGCCGCATTTCCCCATCCGGCGTCACCCAAACCATAAGGGAAAGTGAGAGAACATGGCCAAGATCAAGGTTGCCAACCCCGTCGTCGAGATCGATGGCGATGAAATGACGAAGATCATCTGGCAGTGGATCCGCGAGCGTCTGATCCTGCCCTATCTCGACATCGATCTGAAGTATTACGATCTCTCGGTCGAGAACCGCGACGCCACCAACGACCAGATCACCATCGATTCGGCCAATGCCATCCAGCAGTATGGCGTGGGCGTGAAGTGCGCCACCATCACCCCCGATGAAGCCCGCGTCGAGGAATTCAGCCTCAAGGAAATGTGGAAGTCGCCCAACGGCACGATCCGCAACATCCTGGGCGGCACCATCTTCCGCGA
>Ga0116227_10007353_pt1 | contig 21578 bp, 18 predicted proteins | sample S1TSphgellanicum_FD_89693 | JGI IMG/M metagenome (GOLD analysis project Ga0116227, IMG submission 89693) | Host-associated microbial communities from peat moss isolated from Minnesota, USA - S1T2_Fb - Sphagnum magellanicum MG | ecosystem: Host-associated > Plants > Peat moss > Unclassified...
CTCTGAAACAGCGGCCCGATGTCCACGTCAAAACCAATATCAGCAAACGCTGTCGCGATGACCTTGGCACCGCGATCGTGGCCGTCCTGCCCCAATTTGACGACTAACATGCGAGGACGCCGGCCCTCGGCGGATGCGAAGCGCTCGATTGCCTTACCGATCTCGGCATAGCCTGCGTCGCCTTCCCAATGCGCGCCATAGATACCGGCTATAGATTGTGTTTCGGCCCTATGGCGACCATACACAACTTCGAGGGCATCCGAGATCTCGCCAACGGTGGCCCGGGCCCGGGTGGCTTCGACCGCCAACGCCAGCAGGTTGCCGTCGCCGCTACGCGCCGCCGCCGTCAGCGCCGCCAGCGAAATTGCGACGGCTTGCGGATCCCGTGCGGCACGAACTTCCGCGAGTCGGCGAAGCTGCGAGTCGCGGACGCGGCCATTGTCGACATCGAGCACATCGACCGGCGTCAGCTCATCGGGCCGATACTTATTGACTCCGACTATGACCTCTTCACCGCGGTCGATACGGGCCTGCCGATGGGCGGCCGCTTCCTCGATGCGTAACTTAGCCATTCCTGAGGCGACCGCTTTGGTCATCCCGCCCAGTTCCTCGACTTCCCGGATGAGTTCGCGAGCTGCCGCAGCAAGGCTGGCGGTGAGGCTTTCGACGTAATAGCTGCCCGCCAGCGGATCGATGACATGGGAGATACCGGTCTCCTCCGAGATCACCAGCTGGGTGTTGCGGGCGATGCGCGCGGAGAACGGCGTCGGCAGCGCCAACGCTTCATCAAAAGCGTTGGTGTGAAGCGATTGGGTTCCACCCAGCACTGCAGCCATCGCCTCCACGGTGGTACGAATGATGTTGTTGTAGGGGTCCTGGGCCGTGAGACTCACACCCGATGTCTGGCAATGCGTGCGGAGCGCCAGGGAATCGGATTTCGTCGGATTGAACGGTGCGATGAGTTCCGCCCACAGCACACGCGCGGCTCGCAGCTTGGCGGTTTCCATGAAGAAGTTCATGCCAATCGCAAAGAAGAACGAGAGGCGTGGGGCAAACGTGTCGATCGGTAGGCCCTTCGATATGGCTGCGCGCACGTACTCCAGCCCGTCGGCGAGCGTAAACGCCAGTTCCTGCACGGCCGTGGCCCCGGCCTCCTGCATGTGATAGCCGGAAATCGAGATCGAGTTGAATTTCGGCATGTGCTGCGAGGTATAACTGATGATATCCGCAACAATGCGCATGGAGGGTTCGGGCGGGTAGATGTAGGTATTGCGGACCATGAACTCTTTCAAGATGTCGTTCTGAATGGTCCCCGATAGCTGATCCAGTCTCACGCCCTGTTCGAGACCAGCGACTATGTAGCCGGCGAGGATGGGCAGCACAGCACCGTTCATCGTCATCGACACGCTCATCCGATCGAGTGGAATACCATCGAACAGGATTTTCATGTCCGCAACGGAGTCGATTGCCACGCCCGCCTTGCCAACATCGCCGACCACTCGTGGATGATCGCTGTCATAGCCCCGATGGGTGGCGAGATCAAAAGCCACCGACAGCCCCATCTGGCCCGCCGCCAAATTTTTGCGATAAAACGCATTGGATTCCTCGGCGGTGGAGAATCCCGCATATTGACGGACCGTCCATGGGCGATTCGCATACATGGTGGCGCGAGGACCGCGCAGAAATGGCGCGCTGCCCGGCAGGGAGCCCAGATGATCGAGGCCGGCCAGATCGGCGTCTGTGTATAGCGGCTTGACCGTGATACCTTCTGGGGTGAGCCAATTGAGCGACTCCAAAGCGGCTCCTTTCAGCTCCTTCAACGCGAGGGTTTGCCAGTCGGCCAATGACTGTTTCGGAAAATCAGTCATGGTCGACGCGATTCATTTGACGGCGTTAGAGTTGGGCATCACGACCAGCATACTGGCGACGACATTGCCGTGATTTCGAATCGCTCTGGCTTCGCCCGCCGGAATAAAACAGCTGTCGAGCTTCGCAAGAACATGAGTACTGCCATCACCTAAGGTGATGCTGATGCATCCGTCCAAGACGATGTAAATCTTACCGAGGGCTCCGGCATCCATTTCCGCACCACCGCCCGGCAAAAAATAACTCAATCCAGCCGAGGCAAAGTCTGCACTGCTGGCATCAAGCCCTTGCAGGCGCAACGCGCGCATGTCGAAGTGCTTGGGTGCATCGTACCGCTTCGCATCCTCAAACCGTGTGATTTCCATAACCTAAGCCTCCATAACAACGCACAAGTTCACTCGTTGCACAGGCCGCTTTCCTACAAACGAGTTTTGCGACGGAGTCATCAATGGCCCTGGCCAGGGGCGCTGCCCGGATGAACCTGTGCGTAGTGCTGTCTCAGCAAATCCTTGCCGTAGTCGTTCCCATTGGGAGTGCGTACCACCGTGTGAATGTGGCACTTAGCGGGCGTCTGATTGGTGAGCCAAATACCGGCATGATGATCAAATTCGACCATCAGAACTGGCCCTTGGATCCGGTAGTAGAATGGATCTTCTTCACCGTGACCTCCAATCCAACTCCACCAGGTACGATCCAGCGCGGCTTCCACGCGCGTCAGTTTGGCCGCTAGCGGGCCCTCCGGTAAGTAGCATATGAACGCTTCGACGATGTCCATCAATTGCCGCTTTTGAGCCGCAGAGAAATCCCCGACCGGAATTCCCTCGCACGGGATTATGCGATTATCCTGGAACGCTCCGCCGAGCGCGCGTTCGTCGCCCGGATGAAATCGCCCTTGCGGCATGGCGGGATCGCGCAGTGCTTTGTAAATCGTTGCCCGCTCGCGCCATTCACCCGGTAGAGACCGCATGAGTGCAAGACCCTCGTTCGCTTCCGTGTTGAAAAGTTGCAGGCCTTTATCCGGGCCTTCGTCGATGACGTTAGGCTCAGCACCCATGAAGGTCGGAGAAATCACCATCTGCCCGCCTAAGACAAAGCAATTCAGGCACAAATGATGCCCGTAGAGATTCCAACCCCACGGGCCGCCGAGCGACGGATCGCCAAACAGTAGGAAGTTATAACTCCATTCATTCATGATCGTTTCGAGCTGACAGAGACGACCTAGGAACGCGTTGGTCTTCATACAACCTCGCGCCTTTTCGAAGCCCTTGGGGCTCAACGAGGTCTCGATGAGTCGGAGAATTGCCGAACGCGCTTCGGACCCCAGTCCATCGAGACGCAGCCCGCATGGATTGAACAGGAACTCGGGATTGCTCCATACCCGCCATTCCGGCGCATCGATCGGATACCGGACGGAGTTGTTTTCACGGGCACTTAATGCGGCCAGCACGTCGTTGGCTGCGGCAACCAGACGCTCGGTTGGCACGCCTTCGTCCTTGATTTCGAACAGGCCGCCTTCTTTGCTGCCGTCGCAGGTAATGCCGGAATACGGCTCTGCAAAAAGCCGCCGCCAATCGGCGACCATCCCCGCGGGCATCGGGTGCTTCAGCGCTTCCATGCCGTACGCACGGGCATCCAAACCACGGAACTGCGTCAATCGCGGAGAATCAATTGGAAACAATAGATCTCTGAATGCGGCCCTGTTGTCCAATGTTCCTCCTGCCCGTGGAAAGTGTTCATTCGTGCTGTGATGGCTTATATCAGTAACTCCTCGACCGCGGCAAATAATTGACAGACCTCCCAGAATGTATGACTCTCGCACGCAATGGTCATCGGCGGCAGGTGCGTACCGATACGCCACGATTGCCGACACCATGGACAGTCGGCCTGGAGTGGTGCCGACGTCGAGTTCCCCGCTACGGGGGTTTTGAAGTCACGGGAGTGCATGCATGCGGATCGTCACGTTCAACCTAAACGGCAAGATCCAATTTGGCATCCGCGTGGACAGCCGAATCACGATTTATCCTGGCGCGAAGTCCGCCGTGGATCTCGCCATTAATGCGCCAGCGCATCCGGCAGGTGAGGAAATTGGGCTTTCCGAAGTAGTACTCCTAGCGCCGGTGCCGCGGCCGGGCAAAGTGATTTGCGTGGGTCTTAACTATCGTGCGCATGCCCAGGAGGGCGGAAATCCCATCCCGGATTATCCCGCCGTGTTCCTGCGAGGCGCCACGTCGCTCCTCGACCCAGGCGCTGACATGATTTACCCCGCATGCTCGGACAAACTCGACTTCGAAGCGGAACTCGCCGTGATAATTGGGAAGCCAGCCACGGATGTCGGAACACGTGCGTTGGACTATGTCGCCGGCTATGCGTGCTTCAACGACGGGACGGTACGGGATTACCAACGTAAGTCCTCGCAGTGGACGGCAGGTAAGAACTTCGACCGTACCGGTGGTTTCGGTCCCGAGATGGTCACTCCCGATGAATTACCGCAAGGCGCATCGGGGCTGCGGATCGTTTCCCGTCTCAATGGCGAAATCATGCAGGAAGGAAATACGAGCGATCTGATCTTTGACGTTGCCACGTTGGTCGCGACCTTGTCGGAGGCGATGACGCTCGAGCCCGGCGATGTTATCGCAACGGGCACGCCTGCAGGGGTGGGATATGCGCGAACGCCTCCGGTTTTTATGCGTCCGGGAGATCGCATCGAAATCGAGATCGAAGGGATCGGTACGCTCGTCAACACGGTAGCGGCACGAGGCTCAGGCCGTGTCTGACGGCGTTCTCGGGCAACGCGTCAAGAGGCCCGCCTACTGATGCCTGTGCGCTATCACGTTCTTGGGATCTCTGGCAGCCTGCGCGCTGCCGCCTTTTCCAAGTCGATCCTTGCCGCGGTGGCGGACGTGGCGGCGAGCCGTGCGGGATTCAGTTACGCTGACATTGGCGGGTTGCCTCATTTCAACCAGGATTTGTATGTTGAGCCGCTGCCGGCCGAGGTGCGGCATTTTCGCGCGCAGATAGTGGCGGCGGATTGCCTTGTCATTTCCTCGCCTGAATACAATCACGGCGTGCCCGGTGTCCTCAAGAACGCCCTTGATTGGGCATCGCGTCCTCACAATGGTTCGCCGCTTCAGAACAAGCCCACCCTGATAATCACTTCTTCAACGGCATTTACCGGCGGTGTGCGCGCCCAGTATCAAATCCGAGAAACACTAGTTTCGGCGCTCGCCCGTCCCGTAAGCCACGCGGAAATCGTGGTGGGCGGGGTCGACGCAAAAATCATTGATGGTGTCCTCAGGGACGAAGCGACACTGAAGTTCGTCAAGAGTGGGGTGGCGAAGATGTTCGCCGAGGTCGACCTGTTGGCGAAACGCTAGCGAGCGGTTGCCGACGAAAACGTACCGTGGCGCGTTTTGTATTCCAGTTACCATACGATTGGAATTCAGACCACGTCAATCGAGAATGGAGGTGCGCAAGGTTATGTCAGCATCTGGGACAGAGGGAGTTTCATTGCAGATACGCGACTCCATTGCGATCATCCTGTTGGATCAGCCCCGCAGGCACAATGCGCTCGGATTGAAGACATGGCTCGCGCTCCCTTTACTGGTTAAGAGCGCCACGTCCGACGCAGATGTCGGCCTAATCGTCATACGGGGCGCAAACAGCAATTTCGGCGCCGGAAATGATCTCGTGGAGTTCGGCGCGCTTTACGGCAAACCGGCTGCAGCAAGGGAGTTTGCAAGAGCCATGGCCGGCGCGATGCAGGCCGTGGAGCGGTGCTCAAAGCCGGTCGTGGTGGCGATCGAGGGTTTATGTTATGGCGCCTCGGTCGCCTTGACACTCGCCGGCGACATCCGCGTTGCCGCCGATGACGCCACTTTCGCAATCACCCCCGCGAAGTTGGGCGCGCTGTACCTGCAGAGCGATTTGCATCGCCTGGTTGCGGCCGTCGGCCTCGGCCAGAGCAAGAAGCTGATCTATTCGGCGGAGCCGATTAGTGCTGCCCGCGCCCAGGCAATAGGCTTGGTCGATGAGGTGATCGCTGCAAGCCATTTCGAGTCGGAACTCAAGCGAATGACCGACGGCATCCTGCGCGGATCGCCATTTACCCTGCGCCGGAGCAAGGAAATGCTGGGTCGCGTGAATCCGACACCGGCAGAGAGCGACCAGAGCCTGGATTTGTTCGTCGCAGCGACGCAGGGGATCGAGTTCGTGGAAGGTGTGGCCGCCTTTGTCGAGAAGAGGTTGCCGCGGTTCCGTCCACAGGAGATCACTTAATGGTTCGGCACATCGTCATATTCACCTGGATCGAGGGTGTGACCGGCGAGCAAGTGGAGAAATTTCGCGCGGCGGTGAATCAAATGGCATCGCAGCTCCGCGAACTCACCGTGATCCTGCATGGTCCCGATTTGCATTTCCGTGACGGCAACGGCGACTACGCGTTGATGGCGACTTTTTCCGACCGACCGGCTTGGGACGCTTATCAGGCGCATCCGATTCACAAGGCATTCATCCGTGATTTCGTGACGCCGCTTCTGGCCAGTCGTCGAACCATTCAGTTTTAGCGCGGAGGCATTTGGCCATGACCCACGGCGATCCCGGCATCGAACGCAATTCCATCAACGGCAACGTCTTCGATATGTTTCGAGCCGCGGCGGAGGCTCACGCCGAGCGGTTCTGTCTCGTCATCGACGGCCGGCCATCTTTCAGTTATGCCGCGATGTTGTCAGAAACGGGGCGGGCTGCGGCGTGGCTCCGGTCGATCGGAATAGGGCAGCGAGACCGGGTCATCATTCAGGCTCACAAGTCTCATGCGGCGGTCATACTGTACCTGGCCTGTCTGCGATCCGGCGTCGTGTTCATTCCGCTGAACACCGCGTATCAAGCAAGCGAAATTGACTACTTTCTTGCTGACGCTGAGCCTAAATTACTCGTCGTGAGTCCCGGTTTGCCCGGTGAGGGTGCGGCGTTTGACGGCAAGCGGGCGCTGATTTCCGATTCCGACACGCCTCCGTGGGCTTCGATCAAGGAAGAATTGCCCGTGGTCCACACCCGCCTCGGCGATGCGGCGGCGATCCTTTACACATCCGGCACCACAGGTCGGTCCAAAGGGGCGGTGCTGACGCACGGAAACCTTTCGTCGAACGCGATAGTGCTCGGCAAAGCGTGGCGCTGGCGTGACGACGACGTATTGTTACATGCGCTCCCGATCTTTCATGCCCATGGACTGTTTGTGGCATTGCATTGCGCGTTGCTGCATGCCTCGCCCATCCTGTTTCACGAGCGATTTAACGCTGAGGCGGTGATGCGGGACCTGGTGCGCGCCACTGTCTTCATGGGAGTGCCGACGTTTTATACGCGATTGCTGTCCGAGCCAACGTTCAACCAGTCACTGTGCGGGAACATTCGGGTTTTCATCAGTGGGTCGGCGCCGCTGCTTGATGGGACATTCGAAGAATTCAAGGCGCGAACGGGACATACGATTCTCGAGCGATACGGAATGACGGAAGCATTGATGGTCACGTCAAATCCGTACGATGGGCCGCGGCTCGTTGGCAGCGTTGGGCCGCCGCTGGACGGGATTTCGGTCCGAGTCGTATCCGAAAATGGCAAACGCGCACTCCCGGGAGAGCCTGGGGTGTTGGAGATCAAGGGGCCCAACCTGTTTGCCGGATATTGGCGAAATCCCGAGAAGACCACGGCCGACCACACCGAGGACGGCTATTTCATCACTGGAGACATCGCAACCGAGGATGACGCCGGCTACATTCGCATTGTTGGTCGAACGAAGGATCTCATCATCTCCGGCGGATTCAATGTCTATCCGAAAGAGATCGAGATGGCCATCGATGCGTTGGAGGGTGTCAACGAGAGCGCCGTGATCGGCGTGCCTCACCCTGACTTTGGCGAGGGGGTTGTGGCGGTCGTGGTACGAGAGCCGGGCTCTGTCATCGAACCGCAGCACATCGCAAGTGCTTTAGCGACTCAGTTGGCCGCTTTCAAACGCCCCAAGAAGATCGTCATAGTCGACGAATTGCCCCGAAATGCCATGGGTAAGGTACAGAAGGCGGAACTTCGCAGCCTACACAAGCATGCTTTAGCGACGTCGATCTGACGCGGCCGGTCGAGTCGCTATTTCACCGTCTGCGCGTGTCAGATGAATATACCGACTCCGGAGACGGCCTCCCGACGCTGTGGCGTTATGTAGCCGCCGTCGCACTCGCTCGGGTCGTTGCGGCGACCTGGGCGTTGCTGACGATGCTCGCCGGTTTCCTCAGCGTCGCGCGGCTGCACGCGAGGGGCGCGCAGTGAGGGTGCCGGGCAATGCACGGTGGCGGCTGGAACGACGTCGTTCGGATCCCGTTTTAACGAGACCGTTGTCCCTTGACATGCTTGCGTGATGAGCTTAAAAAGGAACAGAATTGTAGTGCAATTACAGTTCCTAATCGAATCGAGCGAATCTGGCTATCGCGTCTCTTGAAACCGCATCCGAGACCGCAGTGGGGGCGCGATATTGACAATAATTAGCGAAATAGCAGGGGAGTCAATGGCTATGGCGGATCAGGACAAAGCAGCGATTATCGAGGTCATGAATCTTTACGGTTTTGCACTCGACGCTCAGGCATGGGACCTCTTCGATCGCATTTTTACATCGGACGTCAAGGCAGAGTTTGGTCCAGCCGGTGCTGTCTGGTCGGACCTAAACATTTTCAAGCACGCTTTTGCCTCGTTCCACAGTACGTTGGATAATCATCAGCACACGATGATGGGTCATCTGGTCCATGTGGTTGGCGACAAGGCGTACGCATTTTCATACGGTAACTGGCTTCTCGTGCGCGACGCGGCAACAGGTGGACCCAACTGGCTGGGAACGGGCTGGTACGACGATGAACTGGTCCGTACCGATCGGGGATGGCTCATCTCGCGTCGTGTGTGCCGACTTTTGTCCTGGACGGGTAACCCACTCGTTCCCGAGCCGAATTTTCAGCAAACGCCCGTGATGACGACTAACGTACTGTTTCAGCACATTAAAGAAGGGAAGGTTGGGTATTTCAACGCAATTACGGCAAAGAATTAGGCATGGCCGTTCAATCAGCTTTGCTTACGGGCGTCTTCGCCGGTCCCGTGAGGGGATTGAAGTATGAGACGCCAACGACAGCAGGCGTCACGAACGACAGTGGCGAGTTCCACTACCGGGCCGGCGAGGCCGTCACCTTCCTCGTGGGCAGGCTCGTCTTAGGAACGACGAAAGGCGCGCCCCGAGTCAACCTGGCACAGCTCGCGAACCGGGTCGCGGGAAACATCGACAAGCTCCACGATCCCTCGGTGACGAACCTGGCGCGTTTTCTGTTCACACTGGATCAAACCGGAAATTTGGAGGATGGCGTGACCATTGCACCCGCGGTGCATGACATCGTGGGCTCGCGGATCATCATGTTTGACAATCCCCCGGTGGTCGTCAGCGAAATCTCGGCGGCGCAGGACCGTTTCGACAACGATCCGGTCGTCGTGGATCTTTTGAAGGAACTCAACGCCACCCCCGGCGTTTTTACAGCAAAGCTTCCCAGGAAACTCTGCAGTGGGACAGCGGCTCGCAACGTGTTGCGCCGAAACATCCGTGGAATCGTGAAGACGACCGACGTCAAGATTCCTGTGCGAGACGGCTCCTATGTCAGTGCCGATATTTTTCGTCCCGCGGATGACGGGAAGTACCCGGTCATCATGAATATGAGCTTTTACGGCAAGAGTTTCTATCACGAGTGCATTTGCAATGAGGCGGATGCAATCGCGAAAGAGGACTTGGAAGACCGTTACTTCTCGGGCAATCCCGATGGGTTGCAGTGTGAAAATCACGAAAGCGTGAACACCGCCGACTGGGTGCCCAATGGCTACGTGGTCATCCGCATCGATTCCCGCGGCGTCTGTAAGAGCCCGGGGCAGCAAGCGCCGCTGAGCCGCCAGGAGGCGGAGGATTATTACGATGCGATCGAATGGGCGGGCGTCCAAGCGTGGTCGAATGGCAATGTAGGACTCTGGGGCATGTCCTATGTGGCGATGACGCAGCACAACGTTGCCAGCCTGCGGCCCTCCCATCTGAAGGCCATGATCGCAATGGGCACCGACTCCGATCCGTACAATGAGTATCTCTCGGGCGGCGGTTTATGGGCCGAGGCCTGGTGGACGTGGTGGTGGAAGATATGGTCTGGCAAGAATCATCTCGGGGAACGAAGAGAGACGGACTGGATGGCCCGGCTCAAAGGAAACCCTTACAACGATCCGGAGTTGTATAGCCCGCACGGAAAGATCTTCATGAAGCCCGAGGTCGCGAACGCTACGGCGGCGGTCTGGATCATCGGGCCGCAAACCGGCGCCGTGGTACATCAACTTGGCAGCAGCGAGACCTTCATCCGCTCGACCGGCGCCAAGAGCAGAAAATTCGATTTCATCGATGCCTGGTTTCCGCACTCTTACTACAGCGAGACCGTGGCTGCACACCGGCGCTACTTCGATTATTGGCTGAAAGGCATCGACAACGGTGTCATCGATGATCCGCCCGTCCGGGTTCAAGTGCGAGCCGGAAACGCGTCCTATTTCGAGCTTCATGAAGATACCTGGCCGATCGCCCGGACCCAATACACGCGGTTCCATTTGGACGCGTCGCCGTCAGCCTGGAGTGGCGATGGGATCCGCAAGGAATTCATGAGCCTCTTGCTTGCATCGCCGACAATCGAGAAAAGCGCCAGCTATGAGGCACATTTGGATCTCGGCAAGCCGGTGCCGTTTCCGAAGGGACATGTGGGCGGTACGCCCCGGTGGTCAACCGGCATCTCGTTCGTCAGCGACCCGATCCTTGAAGACATGGTATTGGCGGGATACATGAAGGTTGGCCTCTGGGTTTCTTCGACGAGCGATAACATGGACGTTCATGTTTCGCTGCGCGTGATCGATGAGCACAATCGTGAGATTCGATACGAAGCACTCGTCATGCCCATCGATCCGGAGCATATACATCCGATCGGTTATGGCGCCCTGAAAGTGTCCCAGCGTAAGCTCGATGAGGAGCGGAGCACCGAGTACTGGCCGGTCCATACCCATACCGCAGCGGACAACGCGCCCCTCGAAAAAGACGAGGTGGTGGCGATTGAACTGGGCCTCAACCCCAGTTCAGCGCTGCTCAAGAAAGGCTGTCGGCTACGACTCGATATTCAACCGACCGCCCCGGCCGGCATACCGTCCCGTGCCTATGACGGGAGTTATCACCTCGGGGCCAAAAACTCGATATACACAGGACCGTCTCACCCGAGCTACGTGCAATTGCCGGTAATTCCGAAGAAGGGATGGCGGGAGCCATTGGGAGACACGCTATGAGCGACGACGATAAAATCTTTGTACCCACCAATCCATACAATGCGGGACCAGCGGAAGGCGTCTATAGCGCTTTCGATCCCGGTATGCGGACTCTTCCGGCCGGCTTTCAGGTGGCGCCGATCTTCCGGCCGTTGCCGGTTGATATCGTGTTCGATAAGGACGTTGCTGTCGTGCTCCGTGACGGGGTGACGATCTACGTGGATTTACTGCGGCCTACGGGTCATCAGCGCGTGCCTGTTCTCATCGCTTGGAGTCCCTACGGGAAAAGCCAAGGAACGGCTCCGCGCGTGACTGCCCTCTACAACATGCTGGGAATGGGCAACAGCCGCTTATCGGGGCTGGCCAAGTTTGAAGGCCCCGATCCTGCCTATTGGTGTGCGCATGGCTACGCGGTATGCAATCCGGATCCGCGAGGAATCGCGTATTCCGATGGCGATAGTGCGATGTTCGGGCGTCAAGAGGGTCAAGATTGCCACGATCTGATCGAATGGCTTGCAGCCCAAGAGTGGTGCACCGGTAAGGTTGCCATGAGCGGCACCTCCTATCTCGCGACCTCACAATGGTTTACTGCGGCCGAGCAACCGCCTCATCTCGCTGCGATCAACCCGTGTGAAGGATTTAGCGATGTATACCGCGATCTCGTCATGCGGGGTGGAATACCCGACTTGGGATTTTCTGACCGTCTGCGTATCAGTTACGCCGGCAAGAATGAGCGTGAAGATACATCGCTGGAAGCACAGCGTTTCCCATTGATGAATGAATTGTGGGAAGACAAGGTCGCTCGCTTCGACGATATTGCCGTGCCGGCCTATGTCGTCGCCAGCTACTCGAATACGTTGCATACCGCCGGTACATTTCGCGCCTGGCGACGGATGGCTTCAAAAGACAAGTGGCTGCGTATCCACAACACGCAGGAATGGCCCGACTACTACGACGAGGCCAACACAGAAGATCTTCGGCGGTTTTTCGACTTCTACTTGAAGGATGACAAAAATGGTTGGGAGCAGACGCCGCGCGTCCGCTACTCCGTACTGGACTTCAAAGGCGGTGATCGGATCAATCAACCTGCCGACGCCTTTCCCCCCGACCATGTCACCCAGACGAAGTATTATCTAGACGGCAACTCGCGAGCGCTGATTTCAAAACCGCCCGCGGTAGCGGCAACGGCCGCCTATGATACAAAAAGCGCGCCGGCACTCGTCTCTTTCACCATGCGTTTCGACAAGGAAACTGAGATTATTGGGTATCCCAAAGCTCATCTCTGGGTCGAGGCCAAGGATGCGGATGATATGGAATTGTTCATCCTCGTCCAAAAGCTGGATGCCTTTGGCAGTCACCTCCAGCAGTTCACGGTGCCAAATCAGACCGCGAGAATGCTTGACCTCACTGAACGAGGTTCATCGGTTCTGCGGTACAAAGGTTCCAACGGACGCCTGCGGGTTTCTGCGCGACATTTGGATGAGAAGCTGTCGACGTATGATGTCCCTGCGCACAGCTTCGATCGCGAGGAAAAGCTAAAACCAGGCGAGATTGTCGATATCCAAATCGACATGTTTCCGGTGGGTCTGCGGTTTTATCGCGGGGAGCAGCTGCGGCTAGTCATCAGTGCGCTCAATTCATTGGGGACCATCATGCCGCTGGTGATTGATTACGTCCCGCACAACCAGGGCGAGCACATTATCCATACCGGCGGGGCGCACGCGTCCTATTTGCAGCTTCCCATTGCTGTCGCTTGAATGTCGTCAAACGTTGAGTAGTTCCGTTCGTACCGGCCGATCGACACCTGTCCGACGTGTCGATCGGCCGCTCATTCAATTTTAGAATTTGTAACCTATCGTAACGCCGTAGGTCCGTGGCTGACCCCAGGTGACGGCCAATCCTGCCTCTCCTTCGGCCAACGAGGTCGCGTAGACCTTGTTGCCGAGATTCCGTCCATAGAAACCCGCCTTGAAGCGATCGCTTGGGTCACTCCAAATGACTGAAGCATTGGTCAGGCTATAGGCCCTTTGAACGGCGACATTATCGGGAGCGCCGTAGAATCCCGACGAGTAGAAGTAGTTCGCATCCAGCGCGATCGCCCCCTGGGGCAATGTCCACTTGTAGTCGCCCCCGAGATTGAAAGTGGTCGTCGGAGTGTCGGGCAGTTTGTTTCCCGCGGCCGACCCAGGACAGGTGCCGGCGGGCGCCGGAACGCAGCCTCCCACCGGGACGATGAAGCCGGCATCAGGATAGGAGGTGAAGCGATCGTGGATATACGAAACGCCACCGTTGAGAGTCAGGCCGGCGACGATTGCCAGCTCGGCATCGATGTCCGCTCCATACATCTTGGCTTTCGCGCCATTGACAACTATTTCCGTGTTGTCGACATACTGGCCAACCTGAATGTTGTCATACAAATAATTGAACGCCGATACATTCAGTCGCAACCGCCTGTCGAAAAGCTCCGATTTCAAACCTATCTCAGAAGCCTTGATGTTTTCAGGTTGGTAAGGCGGATTGCTGGCCGTAGCAAGGTTAAAGCCGCCGCTCTTGAAGCCGGTGCTATAGGAAATATATCCTAAAATTGCCGAAGTAAATTTGTGATCCAACGCGATGCGGTAACTGAAATTGTCGAAAGTTTCTCGCGAAGGAATACCGAGTGCCGGTGCGGGATAGGGAGTCGTGGAAACAGGGACGTTGTCCACGATGAACGTAGACGTCCCGCCGATGGTCTTGCGCTCGTACGTGTAGCGGCCGCCAAGCGTGAGATTGGTGTTCTCGAACACCTCATAACTCGCTTGTCCGTAGCCGGCTGCAGAATTGGTGATCTGGGCATCGGCCAAGCGGACTGTCACCGGTACATCAAACACAGGGGACACCGGGGTTGGTCCAAAATCGATATCGAAAGGATCAAATCCGTCCTTCGCGTAGAAATAGTAGAGCCCGCTCGTCCATTTGAGCTTGTCGTTGCTGCCGGAAATCCGCAGTTCCTGGCTGAACTGTTGATCCGACTGATGCGCTGCGGCTGCGAGGATGGGCAGCGGCGTGAAGTCGAGGCCCTCCGCAAAAAAATACGTCGATTTGCGAAAAGCTGTGATGCTTTCTAGCGCCAAACCGGCCAAGTCTTGGTTGATCTGCAATGCGGCCCCACCGCCTTGAAGGGCTGACTGAAAGGGGGCATTTTCGTTCTTATCAAAGGGCCCCCCTTGCGGATACGGGCCTCCAAAAAAGGGGTTGTTGAATGTACCGGGGTACTGTGTGCCGAGATGAGGCTGATTGAGGTCACCGGCGCGGTTCTCGTAGTCCAGCGTCAGCCTGACCTGAGTCTCGGAAGTCGGCTCGAAGAGAAATTTCGAGCGGACGGCCAGGTCGTGCGGCACGACGCCGATCTCGCTGCCATCGTAAAAATTATGGCCTAACCCATCCCCCTGGTGTTCATATCGCACCGCGACATCCGCGGATAGATCGCTTGCTAGCCCAGCTGTTGCATAGAGACGCCCGACAACATCCTGATAATTACCGTAGCTCACGTCGGCATCGAGGTGTGTTGTCTGCTGCGGATCACGCGTAATGACCTGTATCAGCCCACCAGTCGCATTGCGTCCGAACAGCGTGCCCTGAGGCCCTTTATCCACCTCGATGCGCTCTATATTGTTGAGCGACAGAACCCCTGACGGTGGATTGGCGATGTACACACCATCGATGTAAAGAGCGACAGGATTCTCGACGCCCGCACCAGTGGATGAGGTTCCAACGCCCCGTATATGCGGTTGAAAGAAGCCGGTATCTGCCGGGACACTGAGGCCGGGGGTGAGCTCACCGAGATCCTGGGTGGTTCTAATACCAAGTCCCTCAAGCCTCGACGCGGTGATGGCCGTGACCGCAATCGGCACATCCTGCATCGATTCCGAGCGACGTTGAGCGGTCACGACGATCTCTTCGATTCCACCGGTCGGACCCCCGGCGCTGCTGTTGGCCGGCGGCGCAGCGCTGACGGCTGTCTGTGCGTGAGCGATGGCGATTTGCATCGCCGCCGCCAACGACAGCAACGCCACCCGCGGCGCTCGCCTCGAACATGAAAAATAATTGTGCGATACACCGTGTTGTTGCGGGATCGGGCGCTGAAACTTGCGATGAGCCATTTAATTTCCCCCTGAAATCGTTCTATGAATACAGAGGCCACACGGCCTACATTGGGTAACGAGAGATCACGTGACACGCAGACAGCTCAACGGATCCACGGAAGCCCGCAAGCTGTGCAATAGGAAACGAATTTCCAGCCCAAGCGAAATGAAGTTGTTCTTTTGCAGCCATGACCCCTCATGGTGTGTCGATTTAATTCTGTAATCGCACTACAATTGTCAGCATTGTTATGCCCATCACGTGCGCATGTCAAGCGACGCTAATCGCAATTCTCTGGCGAACCGTGCGCGATTTGGGGCAGTGAAAGGCACTGTGCGCTTCGTCGACACCCACGGGATTGGTCAGCTCTGATGTATAATTTTCGACCGTGCTCACCGAAAACGACATGTCATTGTGAACGATCGCATCCGCCAACCCCGCCAAGATCGAAGCCAAGAAACGATGACTCGCATCCTCGATGCCTTCGAAGGGCTGCTTCGCAGCAAGCCCTATGCGCAGCTCATGATCAACGACATAGCGCGGGAGGCGAAAACCGGCGCGGGCTCGATTTACGCGCGCTTTCGCGACAAACGCTCGATATTGCTCGCTGTGCAAGATCGGCTCCGGAGTCGCGCGCGCGATTATTTCTTTGAGCTCTACGATCCGGATTGTTGGACTGATGTTTCCCTCGAGAAAGCACTGGAGCGCGTGGTTCGAGGCAACCTTACCTGGCATCGACAACACAGGAATATCATCAAGTCTTCCCTGCTGATGGACGATAGCGATATCTTGGAAGCTATTTCGAACGCTTTTGGGCCGGTGAATTCAAGGTTCTCGCTGTTGATCCGGCACCACGTGCCCACATTGACGAAGGCGGCGGCAATCGACGTGGCCGCGCGGGTCCTTCGAATGATGTTGGCCGTCTTTCACCAGATGGCGATTTTTGGTGATGTTGCGCCCACCGGTCATGCCTTGTCCGATACCGAGATCGTCCGCGCTCTCGTGCTGTCGGGACTCGCGCAGCTGCCGAAGAAAGGTGGTTCCAAAGCAAGCGCTTAGCCCCGCAATCGAAATCGACTGAGAGAATAAACTTAACCAAGCCTCTCGTCTGCCAACGCGTCCAAGTGTGAGCGCGTCATTTTCATACTCGTGCCGGTCTTGAACAACCGGATCTTGACGCCTGCAGCCAAGAGGCTTATTGTTCAGAATTGTAGTGCAATTACAAATCGGCGATTATCTGCGGGCGTTTCGAAGCCACCGGCAGTTGGCGGCCATAGGCGGGGAGTTTGTTATGACCGGTTACAAGCATCCGGTGGCTAGATCATGATCGTTGTGACGGCAGCCAACGGTAATCAAGGCAGGCTTCTGATCCCAAAACTGGTTGCGTCGGGCGCCACTGTCCGTGCTTGCGTGCGCACAGAAGCGTCGGGATCGCTGCTGCGAGCTGCGGGAGTCGATGAGGTCGTTGTGGGCGATATGGCGGACCCGCGAATTCTTGCGCAGGCGATGGAAGGGGTCGACACGGTCTATCACATAGGTCCAACGCTTCATCCCAAAGAGCGGGAAATGGGGTTCGCTGCTGTTGATGCGGCGCGCGTGTGCGGCGTCAGGCATTTCGTGCTCTCATCGGTGTTGCACGCGATCACCACGGACCTGGTTCAGCACGAGATCAAACGAGACATCGAAGAACATTTGCTGTCGTCCGGGATCGAATTCACCATTCTTCAGCCAGCAAACTACATGTTGGCGCACAGGTTGCGGCCAGCATTCGAGCGCGGCCTTTTTAGGTTGTCGTGGTCACTCGAGCGCTACCAGTCGATGGTGGCGCTGGACGACGTGACCGACGTGGTTGCGGCCGTACTGGTCGACACCAAAGCTCATGCGGGCGCGACGTATGAACTCGTTGCCCCGGGGCGTTACACCGCGCTCGATTTAGCCGATGTCATTGCCGGAGTCGTCGGCAGGCCGATTGACGTCGAGCAGATCAGTTGCGAGACTTTTCTCAAGGAGTTCGTTGGCGACGTGGAGAAGTTTCCCTACGAAGCTCGGGTGATGCGGGCGATTAGCAAGCGCTATAGCAGTCATGACTTTATCGGCAATCCGAATGTCCTTACCTGGTTGCTCGGCCGTCCGCCGACGACCTACGCCCAGTTTGTTCAGATGCACTATGACGAATATCGCAAGTCCAAGGCAGCGTCTTCTTAGTGCGCATAGACGGGTCAAGTTGGCATGCCCATTGAACTTTTTTTGGACCTGCCGCAGTAGCCCCCGATGTTTTGAAGTCCACGCACAACATAGAGATCCGTTGAAAATGAACATAGGAGATTGCGCCATGTCGCTTGAGCATTCCGAACAGGCCTCCACATATGCTACGGTACTCCAAAAGGTCCGCGAGCTTGGACCCACCCTTCGGGTGCGTGCGCTGGAAGCAGAGCGAGCGCGCCAATTGTCGCAGGAGACGATTGCGGATCTGGACGCCGCAGGCGTTTTCAAGATCGGCACGCCGGCCGAGTTTGGTGGTTACGAACTACCCGTTGCGAAGCAGTTCGACATCATTTCCGAGGTGGCCAAGTGGGATGGGTCGTGCGGATGGTGTTCATGGGTGGCGGCGGTCACCAACTGGATCCCGGTCGGCTCCGGACGTCGAATCGTTGAAGAAGTCTACGGCTCGACCTGGGTCGGACCGCGCGTTGCCGGCTCGAGTCACTTTCCCTCATCAAAAGGGCGCGCCCGACGTTCTGAAGGCGGATGGATCATCACGGGTGGCCCGTGGACCTTCGGAAGTGACTCCCTGTGGGCTCCGTACACAAATCTCGGCTGTATCGCCAACGATGGCAATGGGCCTTACCTTCTGGCCGTTCAAGTTCCTAGAGAGCAACTGCGATTTATGGATGATTGGCACGTCGCCGGGATGAAAGGCACCGGAAGCGTTTCGCTGATGCTCGTGGAAGAAGAACTTTTTGTTCCGGAGTATCGGGGCGTTGTGTTTAGCGACATCGTCACCGGCGCGCTGGATCATGGGCTAAAGGGGTCAATCTGGAAGGCGCCGACTCTTGGCTGGGCGTTCAGTTTGATGAGCGCGATGTCGATCGGCATAGCGCAAGGTGCGCTGGAGCGATTTCTAGAACGCTCCGCGGGGCGGCCGATCCGCGGAACGACTTACAAAAATCAGCTCGAGGCGCCGCTGACGCATCTGATGTTGTCGGAGGTTTATTCGAAAATTCGCTCGGCGTCGTTGATCGCACGTGCAAATGCGGAAGACACTGATCGGCTTGGCAGGCTTGCCGTTGCGGGCAAACATCCGGAGCAGTCAGAACACCAGTTATTTACCGCTCGCGTTCTGCTTGAGACGGCCTATGCGACGAAATGGTGCGCTGAGGCGATCGAGCTACTTCAGCGCAATTCGGGCTCGACGGCGATTCAAGATAATGAGCCGATCCAGCGGGCGTGGCGCGACGCCCGGGTAATCACGCTTCACGGCGGCCTGAACTTGGAAGCTCTCGCCGAGAACTACGGACGGTTGATGGCAGGTCTCCAGCCGCACAAGTTCGAAGGAATTACGACGCTAGATCGTTTTGCCCCCGCACCGATCAAGCCAGCCCTGGTTAGCGTAACGAACTAATCAATGGACAGTATAGAGAGACCGATATGGGTAAGATTATCAATGGCGTCGACAATGAGATGACGAAGCCACGCCTCGGTCGCAATAATCGCGTCTACTTTGGCTTCAATCCTCGCCGGGACGCCGTCGACGGACTCGTGGTCGACTATGATTTCACCCTGACGCCGTGCGACGACGTCATTTATTCGGACAGCAAAACTCCCGCGCTCGAGAACGTAAATGTCCCAACCGATGTGATCCCCGGCTGGCGTAACCATGCCGTCCAAATGGGCGGTCGATACGCTAGCCATCTACTGGTCTCCATCTTTCTCGCCGACTCATGAAGTTTTGCAGTGAATGTGGATCCCGGATCGCTGTTCATGGGCAAATGCTTGAAGGACAGCGACGTTATGCCTGCGAGGCCTGCGGCACCACGCATTATGCAAATCCCCGCGTCATCGTCAGCTGCATAGTCTGTTGGAACAACGGAATCTTGATATGTCGGCGGTCGCAAGAGCCTGCGCGCGGAAAGTGGACGGTGCCAGCCGGCTTTCTCGAATGCGGAGAAACCCTAGAGGAATGTGCGGTACGCGAGTTGGCGGAGGAAACAGGCGTCATCGTCGACCCAAGCACCCTGGATCTGTACTCCATCACGAACATGACTGCCCTCGAGCAAGTGGCGGTCGCTTTTCGGGTTACGGTCACCGCGGAACCTCATCCCCGCCCGGGCCCGGAATGCTTGGATGTCGCGTTCATGTCGGAGACCGATATCGCGACGACGGATTTTGCCTGGCGCCGGTCGATGGGTGATTCGCTCGATCGGTTATTCGGGGAGATGGGATCCGGGAATTTCACCATTAAATTGGCGACTCTGGGGTCGGATGACGGGACCGGCTTCAGATCCCGTAGATATGGCGTTCGATCGATAAGTGCCGATGAGATGATCAAGGCGAGGGTAATATGAACTTCAAGCCGTTAGTGGTCGGGATCGGTGGAACAGCCCGGCCCAACTCGACCAGCGAACGAGCCGTGCGTGAAACACTGCAGGCAGCAGAGAGGTTGGGCGCCAATACAAGGTTTTTTGACGGCGATTTCATTACGCGCTTGTCGCTATACAGCCCCGAGCGGTCGCTTCGCACTGCGGACGAGCAAACCTATGTCGATGCGGTCCGGCGCTGCGACGGGATCATCGTCGGTACGCCGGGGTACCATGGCAGCCTGTCCGCACCGATCAAGAATATTCTCGATTTTTTGGAGGATATGGCGCGCGATGATCGACCCTACTTGGAGGGCCGCGCTTTTGGTTGTGTGGTGACAGCGTATGGCTGGCAAGCGTGCGGCACCACGCTGGTATCGCTGCGAATGATTGCGCACGCGCTGCGAGCTTGGCCAACACCCTTTGGCGCTACGCTTAATGCCTCTATGCCGCTTTTTGACGCCGATGGCCAGTGTCTTGATGGGAAAACCTCGAGTCAGTTGGCGGTAGTGGCGGGTCAGGTAGTTGACTTCGCTCGCTGGCGCGCGGCGGGGACCGCTTACGAACGCGAACAGGGTTGAGTTCTCAGCGGGGAAGTGTAATGTGAAAAGATTCGACGGCAAAGCGATCGTGATAACGGGTGGCTCGAGCGGGATTGGTCTCGCGCTGGCTCAGCGGATCGTGGCGGAAGGGGGGAAAGTGTTGGTGACAGGTACCAGCACGGAGAAACTTGCGGCTGCCGCTGAATCCCATCTCGATATTCACACATTAGAGAACAATGCCGCGGACCCTGCGTCCGCTCGACTCCTGGCGACGGAGGCCAATCGGCTATTTGGCGAGATCGATGGTGCCTTCTTCAATGCAGGCCTTGGCGGCGTCGTCCCTCTGGATAAAATCACACCCGAATTCTATCACCGCTTGTTCGACCTCAACGTGGCGGGGCCGCTGTTCGGCGCTCAGGCCCTTGTGCCATTGATGAAACCGCGCTCGTCTATCCTCATTACCGGATCAGCGGCGAAGGACATCGGGCTTGCGGGCGCAGCTGTCTATTCCGCCACCAAGGGCGCGGTGCGCTCGATGGTAAGAGGTCTGGCACGCGAGCTTGCCGGCAAGGCAATCCGTGTCAACTCGGTGAGTCCTGGACCTATCGAGACATCGTTCTACGCGAGAGCCGGTCGCCCGAAGGAGCAACTTGAAGCATTCGCCAAGACCATTGCCGCTAACAATCCGCTCGGTCGCATGGGCAATGCAGAAGAAGCCGCCGCCGTCGCCGCTTTCCTTCTTTCTAACGAGGCAAGCTACGTTACGGGTGCAGACTACTCGGTAGACGGTGGCGAGGCACAGCTATGACCCCATTTGGGATAACCTTGAGCGAGATTAGTTGAGCAACATATGAAGCGTTGGTTTGTTCTGTTAGGGTGCTTCGTCGGTATGAGCGTGTCGATCCCTGCCATCCTGCTGCTGCCGATGGGTCTTTTTCTGAAATCCCTCACGACCGAATTCGGCTGGTCGAGAACTGAGTTTTCAGCGATCGTTTCAATAGCTCTCTTGTTCAACGCCATCGTCATGCCGGTAGCCGGCTACCTGGTCGATCGTTTCGGGCCTCCCCGGATCATTGCTATCGGGACAGTGCTGGGGTTTGGCAGCTACGCGGTGTTGTCGGTGGCC
>Ga0116227_10007354_pt1 | contig 21578 bp, 25 predicted proteins | sample S1TSphgellanicum_FD_89693 | JGI IMG/M metagenome (GOLD analysis project Ga0116227, IMG submission 89693) | Host-associated microbial communities from peat moss isolated from Minnesota, USA - S1T2_Fb - Sphagnum magellanicum MG | ecosystem: Host-associated > Plants > Peat moss > Unclassified...
ATTTTACTCAAAAAAAGATGGCGCGTTTGTTTGTTGGTTTTTAACATAAAAAAATTCTTGGTTGTGTGAGGCGCGCGGCAGCCAAAAGAACAGAACCCCCCCCCCCCCCCCCCCCCCCCAAGAGTGAAGTGATTTGGTGGGAAAAGAGCGTTGAAGAAGTCTATCAACACTGTTGGAATCATCGTTTCGACGCGCTGTTGGATTCATGCAACGGTATCGAAGATCGATCGGTCGATCGCGACCGGCATTCGATGCAGCAAGCTGCACTTGAATTTGCAGGTGAGTAGTAGTTCAAGTTCTGAATTCCAAAACATCCTCAAAGAAAAAAAAACAAGAAAAAAACGATCAAACAAACAAACAAACTCGTTGTGATAACACCCTGTCTTTTTCGATGTTCATCTCAATTCCACGTAGCGAAAATAAAATCGCTGTTGTTGGCACATCTTGCGAGGAGCACTTGAAATGGTCTTTGTTGGGGGTTTGCAAAAAGAATTCTCATTCTCCTTCTCTTTGCAAACTCTGTTTCGGTCGGCACTTCCAAACAGATTTAAGACGTTGAAAACTACTCGATTTTATCAAGTTCTTTCAATAATACGATTGTTGTCCGATCTCTGATTTCTGTTTCTGAATACTAAGGTTGCATTTCGACTACTCAGCATACTCCCCCCATCAAACTTTGCGAGCTTGTCATTTTGCGCCCTGCATGCTACAAGGTACATGTCTTTTCTTGGGCGAGACATGTTGTAGCCTCTCCACAAGCTCCAATTTTTATGTTATTAGTGTTCATTTCAATAAGAATCAATGACTATTGGGCGAGCCAAAAACACAGTTTGGGTGATCACTATTAAATGTGCTGTGACCACAATAGTCATGGCAGCTGTTGTTCCTACCCCAATAGCTCGTTGATCACTTCCACAACACCCATGAGACCATTTTTTTTCTAAATGTATATTTTCACCACATGGGAGCTCAAATGAAAGGGCAATGAAACCAAGGGCTATTGAACAACATAGGTTTTCATTGGCATGGATGACAAGTCCTTGGGGTGAAAAACAAAAATATAAAAGGGGTCGTTCCATGGGTGTTGTGGAAGGGTGCCCTATGTATCGGTGTATTGCACTCCTTGTTATTAAGTTGGCAGAGTGGGTTAGACAATCTTCATTTTTCAAAATTCTTTATGAAGAGTAATGGACTCCCTTCAGGGATTCACAAGGGCTCAAATTTGTGAAGCCCCCTCAAGGGGATCCTTTACCCTACACTTAAACATAAGTAAATCAGATTTAGAAGTTGGGGTTCTTATGTCAACTCCTTAAAAGTGGGAGGGATCTTACAAGTACAGGTTTATGAATAGATGTAAAAGCTTCTCTCTTTTATAGGAGAGATATTCATGAATATAAGGTGTGCCTTCAATACAATAATAAATTTCTCCAAGTATGTATGGGAGAGCCCCAAGGTGAGGACATTTATAAAAAAAAAGAGGCCTAGGATGATGTGACAGTAGTCAATTCTGGGAATGTCTCTCCCCATGGGCCTAACCCATTATAACTCAATACAGGTGAACATTACGATGAGCCTAAACATGTTTAAATCATGAAGAAGAAAACCCATGTGTATAAAAATCAAGGATGGGAACCCATCCATCAAAAGTACAAGGTGAAAAAGAGCACAAGAAGACACAACCCAAAGAAAAAACAAAAGCAAACAATGAACAAAAAAAAGTAAAAGCCCTATGCAAATAGGACCCATGGCTACAAAATGACGATCAACAATAACAAAGAAGACCTAAGACAAAAGAGTTGTTGTCTGCCATATTTCGACTAGTGATGGAGGTGCACTAGGTATGATGTGTGGAAGAAATAAAAAACTTGACCAAGTGTAGTAGTCCACTAAAGAATTATTATGGCTTGCACATGCGGTAGGGTTATGGACACATGTTGTCGATAATAAGAAGTAAGCATCAAGGGGACTAAAGAAAACCTTGATGACACACAATAATGGTTTATGCACAAGCGGTCAAAAATGAATCAAAACGAGAACGAAGACACTCATACATCTCAATAGCAAGAAGAATGAAGTCATCGCCTAATGCTTGTTTGGCATATGATCATGTCTTCTTTTGAGCAACCATCATCGTTGCATGTGCTATTATCGTTGATGTTTGTTGAACCATATTTGTGCAAATCAAGTTAACAATGACAATGTCCATCAAAGTCTAGAAACCATCTCTAATGATAAAGATATCAAGTCATCATCGGATGTGATGATGGAAAAGGTGGGATACCTCCTTCTGAACATGTGCTCCACTCTCCAAAGGAATAGCTACAACAATATCCCGAAGTGTGTCATGGGCTATTATACGTTCATTCCCGTAGATGCACTGAAGCAAATGGGTATTTAAATTGTCAATGGTATGACCACATTGACACCATGAAAGATGGGCAACTATAAGATGTGGCAAGTCAAAACAAATATGTACTGTTGTAAGAAAGTGGGTTGAAGATAAACGAAATGCAGGTGTGGTAAGATGAGTTAATAACCAAATGTCTACCCCTAGACCCGCACACGAATGGAGACATGGTTGCATGATATCTAAAGGAGTGTCTACTAGAAGTGAAACAAACTTCATGTAGCTGATCCACTAAAAAAACCTGCAATTGGGGATAAGATTGAATGATTAGGCTCTCAAAAGGTGGGACTTGAAAGTAGACAACCTGGGGTAACATGGCTCAAACATCTTGTAATGCTATCTAGAACGGGGAAGTGTTAATCTCAACATGTGCTATTGCATCTAAAAAATAGGATGATCATCTTGTTGAAAAATAATGACAAGTGTAGGATTGATAAGTGCCTAACATCCCCAAGAATGTGGGGGTAGTAGTTTGAACCACATAAAGGACGCTAAGCTCGCCCAAAAAAACAAAAAGAATGGTTTAACGATGAGTTAAGTAACTAATAAAAGCATTAGGAGATCCCGCACCAAATAACTTTTCCAATGTAATTATGGTACGAATATCAAACTTAACATAATGTTGTAAAATATCTAGAAATAAAAACACTATGCAAAGCAAGTAGCTCGAATGCTAAACATAACACAATGAGAACATCGCAAAAGCCGCTTGAAAAAATTCAAGCATTGGGAGACTAGATACCATCCCAAAATCCTCATGAAAAGCTTTTGTCACAAATGATTCAACAAATTATGTGGAACCCACTGGTGCACCCAAAATATGAAAACCTGAATTGAGAGTAAAAAAGCCAGGAGAAAGTAGTATAGAATGGTCCAACCCTTATGGAGACCAAAATACACACTTCATTAACTGCATTGAAAGCTTTAATGTTGAGAACTCCTCCTACAATCATAAAAACATAAAAACCACATCTAATGCAAGATCTATTATATGTGTAACATTGGCCAAGGAAAGGAAAACACAAGCAGGGTGGGCTACCATTGTAAGGTGAAAAATGTGAAAATGAACCAAAACAAACAACATTCCTCACAGTGGGTCCCCTTGTCATGTACTTACCTTTGACAAAATGACTATGAAGTCCCCATGTCAAAAAACCTTTAAAAATTATAGTAGGGATGAACATGCATAAAATCATTAAACAAATGGAAAAAGCTGATCTAGTCAACCAAGTGAAAATTATAATTTCTGAACTATGGCTCACCATGACACCAAATTGAAAGTGTTATAAACATCCATCTACAGCACCACCCAATATGAATGCAAATTAAAACATCATTCAAACATCATGAACCAGTATTTCACACCTGTTATAAGTCATTACACCAAACTAATGAACATTAAAATGTTCCGCAAGAGTATCCCAAAACTGAATAGCCATAATGTGGGCAACTAGGTAATAGGTCACCTGATCGTGATGGGACATATGCCTCCAAATTGCTATTCTAATGTTAAGAGTCAAGATGTTGAAAGTAAATTTGATACTGAAGGTGGAACATGACCTCAAATAATGTGCCCACATACCTCCAAAAAAAGGTTGAAACCACTCATAGAATCATTGAAGATAAAACAATTTCATAAAGACTCATACACATACTCAAAGGGCCACCAAAAAAAAAACTTGGTGAACAAACCAAGGCAGAGACAAATTACTCTCGATCTAAACTAACTTCCATCTCAGGATGAAAATCATCAACGAAAGGGGGAAGATCAATTTCAACGAGTGGAAGGAGAAGGCGGAAGACTCTTGTGGTCTCATCAAATGGGGTTGCAAATATGCTCAAAAATAGTGTGCATATTGCTCAAGTGTATTCCCTTGCATGAACAAAGGTTAATGTGTGATGTAATTGTGTTGATGGAGGTGAAGTAGGCTCTAAATTGATTCCAAATGTTTGCAAAAAGTTAAAACGAATGTTCTAATCATGTTCTTGGCCTATAAGGCCTCCTAGTCACCACTCATGTATCAATGCAAATGAGCACAACTCTTTTAGTGGCCTTCTCACCACCCCGTGGAAGAAAGGACAAACACCAAAAAGGGAATAACGAAAAAAAATGCCAAGTTGCAATATTGAAAGGATCAAATGTTAATTGAAATAAAGTGATATGCAAAGCTTACTGAACATTAACTCGAAACACATATGGTATATGATGGTAAGAACAAAGATGTAGTAAACCCAAATGAAAGGCGTCAACGACATTTATGGATGCAATCCATGTCCATGCTACAAAAGGAAAAAAACACGGCAAAGTTAAGGGCAACATTTTTCCCTAAAATAGATGACTACTTATGAGTGGTGCATGAAACTTGGTGCCATGTTAAACCCTCCTTTGCACTAAATATACAATTGTAAAAGGGACAAGGTACACAAGGTCATGAAGGAGAAGACCACATGATGGATATTGGAAAAGCTCTTAATGGGTGTGACAAACTAGGTGGAAAGGGTGTTAATGAACCAAAAGAGGATGAAAGGATTGGCCATGGTAAATTAGGAAGGATGGGAATGATGGGTGGATGGATGGAAGCTAGAGCACAACTGGGCATAAGGGTAAAACTAACTACTAGCTCTCCATCAAGTGCTTATTAGGAGGGTTGGGAAGGTGGGGATGCCTAGCAACACTTTGGGGATGGAGAATCCACATGATTTGCCATGCCTATCCCCAACCTAACATATTTAGTCTAAAACCAAGACCTTAAACCTCAATCTCAAAAAAACCCTTTAATCCCCTTCAAACCCTAAAGTTATTACCTTAAAAGAGGAATATTTACAAACAAAGCAAAGAAAACAAGGAGACACATGGCAACAAATTCACGGAAACCCAAAGAATGAGTGGGAATAGCAAATGAACCTAGTTGCAGATGGGCCATTGCTCGTGTGCTTATGCTACAATTCAAGGGTCCTACTTGATTACCTTGCTTGCTTAGCCTTGCTCTTGTTGTGCTTTGCCTCACCTTGCCTTGCTTTGTCTACTTAGCCTTGCCCTTGCCCTAAACACTATTATTATTAGTATTGCTATTATTACTACATTCTCAAACCTTGATAATTCCACTCACTATTTTTTTCCTAATTGTTGTTACAAGGTCGTCAAGCACACAAATTGGTAGAACCAGGATGAAATCCCATGTCCTCTAGGGTTAGGTTGAATGTTGATGATCGCACAACTACTTTATTCAAAACAAAGGGCCCTCACTTTGAAGGGTTTTGGGTTTTTGGAGCTTCTTCCAACAATGGCGGTGTGCACCCAGCAAAAGGCTATTGCAATAGATTGTTGGTGTGGAACATGGTGGACACACTTCTCAAGTGGTCAATGTCATAGAAAGAGAGAAAGAGAATGCGTAGCTCCTGGAAAGGGCCTAACCCAATGACTCCTCTCACACAACTCACTTATTCTCATTCCCATTACAAAAGTTTACATCAAAGTGACCCATTACAGAACTTCACATGCATTCACACACCAGTGCAAAAAGACCCACACTAGGGACGCTTGGATTTCTTGCCATGTTTAATCATTCATTAGTCCTAAAACCCTAGGAAATTGCAAAAATCATGAGGTGGTACAAGCATACAAGGCGCCTCTTACATATCCTAGTAAGAAACATCTTGGTAGACATAAAGTACCTCCACTTTTTTAGCAAGCATTATTTACAAATGTTAAGTCTCCTCCAAATATAGTTTACACCTTGTGATCTTTACTAACTTTACTTAAATATACTTAAATATTTATCATTGTTTTATTTTCATTCAATTTTGTATTATGATGAAGTTTTGCTAGTAAAATACATGTTTTTCATCAACTTTTTTTTTCTAAAAATAATTTTCAAAATAGAAAAAATTCACCACTAAAAAACATCATTGGCACTTAAAAGAATAAAATTTCTTCTTGCCATTGAGATTCTTCTTATATTGATGTATATAAACTTGCCAAACTTTTATTATAAAGAAAAAGGTAACATGCCAAACCCCTCTTTCTGTTACAATCAAAAGGAGCATGCAAGGTTGAAATTACTTTTTAAAATGTTAGTATTTGTGAAACCCACAATAAAGCCAAAGAAGCATGGGTTAGAAATTCCAAAATATTTTAAAAACTCCTTGCAATTTGCATTTCTTTGCAATGAGCACCATGCAAAAAAATGCAACATTTAAGTATTAAAGTTCATTAAGGCAACTCTTAAAACCAATTCAAGTCACCAATTCGGACAATCTCATTGATCACAATTTTTTTTCACTATTAGACCACAAGCCTATGAAGTTATTAAAAAATTTAACTATTGGCAAAGTAAGTCTTAAAAACAATTCAAGGTTCCTATTCTAAGAATCTCATTGGTCACATAGGCTTTTCTTTTTGCCTAGGCACATGTCTATTCCATAGTGTCAATATATTTGTGTATGTTTTCTATACTACCTAATACTATAAACCTTCTTTCTATACAAAGTTACAAACAAGTTAAAATACTTTTGGAACACTATCCAAAAATAATAATAATAATAATAATAATAATAATAATAAGGAGAAAATGGAGGACATGAGGGGACCACGTATGTGTTATATTGCACAAAAAATTAAACTAAAATAAATAAGATGATAAATTGGTTACATGTTCCTTGTTTGGGGGGAGGGGGAGGGGGTTTTGCCATATTTTGAAGAATTTATTTTTTCATTTTTTTGCATAGGTCTTAGAAACTTGTCGCAAATTTATGCCAAATCCTTTTAGGACTTGCATTTTTTTCATCTCATGTGCTGAATTTTTGCCATTTTGCAAAAATAAATAAATAACTAAATATAGTCAAATATTCCTTTTTAAAAAAATCTTCAACATTGGCATGTTTCTACACATTGTTCAAGCAATTAGCCAAAATATAAAAGGATTTTAATAAGTTTCATATCCAATATTTAGCCAATGTGGTTAAATTTATTTGTGGATTGTCACCAATGCGGAAATATCACAGAATTGAAAAAAAATAGCTACTTGGGACCAATTTTTTTTGTGGCAAAAATTCACAAAAATGTAATAAAAAGAGTTGGAAATTTTTTAAAATTTTTTTGCCATAATTCAACCTCAATGAACAACAGGAGGCAAACCTGTGCAACACATAGCTTGGATCCATTGTTGCCTATGTTAAAGGCCATCATTGTGATGTTGCCACATTTTGTGAAATAGCAACCCATTGTCATTGTTTCCCATTTACTTATATCATACATTGTCATCTTTGTAACAATGGGACAATCGTCTTTGTCATCACAAAGTGAAAATGAAAAGAGCTTCATTGCCATACATAATCGCCTTGTAAGTTTTCACACCTTCTCATGTTAAGAATATTGTACTACGACACATTGAAGATCAAGGTATGTATGTAGGTTATGTACCATGTTGTTGGGTCCAAGTTTTTTCAAGCTTCATTAAATTTTTAGGTGGTTACTCCTCAAATGTTCAATGATGTACTGTTGTAACTTTTGGTGCATAACAAATTGATGATTAATGTGATGGTGGTAGCGATAAATGATCATTGTGAATTGCAAGTAGTTGGAGGCTAGAGCGATGGAAATGACATTGAAACTCGAAAGATGACTCTAAGTCATGATTCTTAAGATGATAAAAGATAAAAGGTCACAAGGTAAGCTATGTTTCATTTACCCGCATTGTTGTTTCTTTGTGATTTCAAGGGTTTAAAGTTCAAAGGATTTTGTTGTTGGTGAACATTGAAATTTTACAAAGCTTGAATTCAAGAAGATTCATCACCTTTCAACATCTTGTTTGTGCATGAAACAAGCTACAACACAAAATGTCATCTCTAAAACCTCCAAATTTCATACATAAATTATGATTTTTTGGTTGTTTGTTGAATGTGCAGTTTGACTCTAGGTTTGACTTTACATCATTGGGTTTGCCAAATGTGGTTTCTTTCTGTAGGTCTACATCCAATTTTGGATTGTTTGTTTTGCTGAGTATTATTTCCATCTTTGGGTCATCGAATCAACTAGTTATAGGCAACACCCATGGATTGCATGGATCAACTGAAGCCATTGATGCATGAATTATAGGTGAGCTTCAAGTTCTACTAAGCTTGGCACCTTGGGTGTTAGAAGTTTTGTTGGCACCTTTGGTTTGTTTGATTTTTTAAGTAGAGAGAAAACATCAACCTCTACCAATGGTGCATTTGCATCAACTTTTGCTACTAAAGGTCTCGTTTTTAGAAAGCCAACAAAAAAGAAAAAGAAAATGAAAAAAATGAAAAAAAATATTTTGAAGATATTAAAAAGGTGTTGAACCTATGGTAGATCTTGTAAGTAAGATCCACATGGTGTGTTGCAAGTTTTGTTCTATGGTTGAAAATAAGGAAAAACTTCTAAACATTAAATTGGATGATCTGCAAAAACATGCAAGAAAAAATAAAGTTTTAGTTTATTGTTCAAAAGTTTTAATGGGTGATTATTATATCAACAATGATAATCAACACCAAAGAAATGAAATGGTTCATGCTAGCCAACATCCAAACTTTATTGTAAAGTTGGTGCTCAATGGAAGGAAGATAAAAAGAAAAAAATTGTAGCAATTTTTCATCTATTGAAACATGGCAAACCCATAAGTGATTTTGAACATATGAAAGGTCTATTTGACTTCTTGAAAGGACATCATACACGCAAAAAACATTGGACAAACTCAAGTGGCTAAAATATGATAGCTACCATGCACAATGTCATTTTGAATCAAATTGTATTATTGGTCCAACATGTCATATTCATTTTAGTCAATTGTGATGAAATCACCTCTCTAGACAACCAATCCTAGATTTTTATTCATGTTTATGTTGTTGATAATTAACATAGGATGCCAATTCTTTTGAATCTTGAAAAGATTGTTGATGGAAGTACATTTGACAACTTCACTATTATAATTATCCATTTTCTTGTTGTTTTTGGTGGGATGTTAAAAATTGACCTTGCTAACAAAGTGGTGTGCTTTGGGGTTGATGGTGTAACAATCTTCTAAGGCTTGAAAATTAGTGTGATTATTTTGTTGATTAACAAGCATTGCCCTTTCCCTATAGGAATTTATTGTATGGCACATTAGTGTGATCTTGTTTAGATTTTATCATCCTTGACCCTTGTTGCAAAGATTGAGGGTTTAATTTCTTCCATGTACGCCTATTACAACTAGACCCCCAAAAAGCACTTGGAATGCACCAAATTGGATGAGGTAATTGAATCAAGTGATTTGAAAATTTTGAAAAACATTTAGACATGATGAATTTCAATGTTAATCCCTTATGAATGATTTTTATCTAAGTATAAATTTTTTGTTATAAAAATGTCCAATGATTTTCTTACTAATCCAATTGCTACCACTATGAGCTGGTACATGATGTGAAAACTTACAAATGTGTTGCCAATGTTGGAAGTTGTGCAAAATTTGAACAAACTTACTCAAAACATAGATTGTTTCATTTGTGATTCTATGATAGTGGTGAAATTTATTCAAGTCGATCTCTACAACCTTTATGTGGACCCTAAGCGACATTTTTCACATGACTAGTTCTAGAGTTTTTTGGTGAGGTTAAAATCTAATGCATTGCCAATAGTTTGGTACCCTAAACCCATTACACAAATGGATTATGTTACCTTTTGCTTCAAGGAGCAATTTTACATGCTACACAAAACTAACAAGTGCATTAAAGTTGTGTCCATGGTCACTAAGGAAGATTGGGCAATTGTATGCCAAGATGTAAAAAACAAATGCACTTTTGCTACAAAGGTTTGATAATTGAGTTTGATAGAAGTTTTTGGGCACAAGAGGTCATGAATGCTACTAGCATTATTTACCTTCAATATTGGGTACAACTAGAAATTGCCCTAAGATTCCCTGAGCATCTACAAATTCTAAAATCACATTACCGTTATTACAAGATGATTGAATCATATGACAAATCACATTCATCTCTATTGGATCATGGTTTACTTGAACAATAGTCTAGTTTCTTTAAGACCACCATGTAGATTATATTTAAATACTTCAAACTTGTTGAACTTGTAATTATTGTTGTTTTCACAAGTAGTGAAAATGAACGTACTTTTTCTATTGTCACTTTCATGAAGTCCAAATTGAGGAACCATCTAACAACTAATTTGGATTTGGTTGTGTGTTCATGATTTTTTTTACTCTATTGTAGACATTTGCATTCCATATTGGCATCACATATTGGAACAAAGCAAAATCTTAGTATGGGTTAGAATTATAAAATTTTGAAATAGTTGTATGAGAAGGCAACTTACATGGCATCTTCATGAATCTTACCTCTTGCATTTAAACAAGCTCATAAGTCCTAAATCTTATCTATTCTCCTATTCAATAATGAATTTAATGTATTTTGTTTTGTAGGTTCACCTTTAATTACAACAGGGTAATGTCCTTGTTGGACTAGGATTTCAACTCCCTTGGAAGGCATTACATAAAATCTGCCACCACAAAAATTTTGTGACAAATGCATCTTCAACTCTAGGTTCTGTTCAAGAGAAGGTGAACTGAAAGTGTGCACTAAATTGTCAGTATACTTGGATGTTTGTACATTGCTTGAAGCAGGTGGATCTTGGGTGGTCACCAGATGATAGTCTGCTTGCCAGCCACAACCTTGACAACATTGTCTGTGTGGCAAGTTGCCACCAACTCCCCTGTAATGTTCTCATGGGTGTCATTTTTTTATAATAAGGCCATTGCAGCCTCATGAAGGGTATGACTTGGGACCCAATAGGATCCTTTCTTGCCTAATTGTGGTTATGACTCCATGAAGAGTTCCTTCATGTACATGATCATACACATGGATTATTCCTTGAAACGCACAAACATTTGAAAAATAATGTCATTTTAGGCTTTGAAAACCTCATACAAAATTTCTAAATTTTAAAACATAGAACAAGGATTTAAATGTTAAAGGAGAGGTGATGTATGTGACTTTTGAATTGTTGAACTATATCAAAATGTTGGTGAAATTACAACTCAATATGGTTACTTTTATTTTTCCTACTTGTCGTCCTCACATCTGGATCTTCCTCTAAAAGTTGTTGCATAACAAGTGCATAAGGTCCACTAGAGCATGCATGGATTTTATCACGAACTAATTTTAGCATATAAGCCTTTGCCACTGTAACAGGTTGCTCAAAAATTTCTCAAGTTCTTTGATCAACAATAGTTTCATCAAATGGTAAATGAAATTCTGTCAAGTGAACTTCATATGCCCAATTTCAACCCTAATACCCTGTGAATGATTCCTCACAGACCCCAGATTGTCATATATTTTAACTTGTCACCTTGCCCTACACATGAGTCAAAACCATGTCTCATACTAATTGACATTTTAGTGTGAATTGAAAAGACTGGATTCTGTGCCTTCATGTGTGCACCCTATCATCTAATTGCAAAATCTTCTAAAATCTAACATATTTCTTAAATGTAATAATGCCAATTACCCCATTCTCCACATTAATAATCGTCCTTGCTCCCAAAAAAGTTGCATTGCATATGTGCAATGACTCATGTATTTATTCCCCTCTCATGAACATGAGACTAAAACATCCTCAATTATCACCCGGCAAATTTTAAGCAATTAGAGCTGCCTCTTATTCATACATTGGAAGTATTTACCCCAAATGGCTTTGGTTGTCAGTCCATGTTACACTCTATTCTCAAATTTGAGATAACCATGATTCAGTGTCTGTTGGTCAAAGCAAACACCCACTGTCACACATAAAAAGGAGCCTCTGTTGCATTTAGTAGTAAATGTACAGGTCTTGTGGTGAAGAAATACCTGCAGATGATGCCCATATAAAGAGACAAATACCATCAATTCTGATGGATGATGCCTGCCTGTGCTACAATCTCTGTATTACTTCTTCATGTTCGTTTGCAAGAAATTTGTAGAAGCTAACACCTTTTCATAACCCAAGTGGCAGTTAGGAAGGACACCATGAAGCTCCAAGTTAATGCAAAAGATTGAATTGAATAAGGCTGTTAAATCCCGAAAACCAAATAGTCCATCTGAAAAGAATCATGCGGCAACAAAGGTTACACTATACACCAATTTGTGGGTCAGCAAAACAAGAGAGCAGGATTCAGTGTATGTTGGTCAGATGTACTTCACAAAAGAGGGCAACCCATTGCGCATCTCCGCCAGACACACAAATATCCGCTCCATTTGTCGGTCTACAGGTAACCCAATCAGACCCTTCATCTGTTTCATCTCCCCCCCAACCCCCCAACACACATCCTCTCTCTTAGAAATAGTGGCAGTCACGTTATTGCATAGTTTTTCAATTCATTTTACCCTGTTAAGAGTATAACTGATCTTTTGCTTCTGCAAAATGCTTTTCATACAACTGAAAGATGACATGCATTGAATGATTGGGGTGCAATAGAAAGACACACAAAAGGCCTGTGCCAAAGTGAGAGAGCAGACCTCAATTCGGCCCCTTTCATAGCTTAAAGAAGCCCGCAGAGTGTCAGAAGAAACTGCACTGGCAAGCATGTCAAAGGCCTCAAGCTCCATATTTGTTTCCATCACGACAGTCTTGCCACGGGTGCGAATGCGGTGAATTCCAAGGTCTGCTGCTATTCTCTTCACGTACATTGTCTTCAGTAGCATCTGGCATTTGCAAAAAGTATCAAACATACCTTGAGTATAGTGTTACATGATGGACATAGTGGGTGGTGTCAAAAAGTTTTGGTACCAGAATCACACATTCCCAACCCACCCCAATTCAGTAAAACAGTGCTTGCTTACAAATTACAGAGGGTGGTGGCAATTAGTTACCTCAATTGTTGGAGGTTCTTTACCATAGTCGCTGCGGAGGCGATTAGTGAAGACCATGAGAGCACGCATGCTCTCCTTAGCAGCCTTCTCTGCATCATTCATCACTTTTTCACGTTCTGCAGCACTGTGAACATAAGTACCGGGGATATGCGTATCTACCTCCAAGTCCAGCTGTTACCCATACATGTGAGCCCAAGATTGAATCAGTGACTTGACTCATTTGACAGAACTCTAGACCAAGGCATACATATGCTACAACAATGATGATCAAAATCCAGCAACAGACACTGTAGAACTCACCTGAACATCACTGTATTCCAATTCAGGGAGATTTTGATGATCAACCTACAAATCCCAACACCAACAGTAATAAGAATTCATGCATGGCTTCACAGCCAGCCTGGAAAAGTCTTCAGGGACAAGCATTCCAGAGCTATAAGTTTACCCCATACAATTTCATACTTTTTCCCTTGTCAGTTGCATGGCAGAAAGCTCTACACACAAGGGTACTACTTCAACATGAAATAGAGAGAGGTGAAATAAGAGAGAGAATGAAGCACCTTTTTCAGACCCTCAAATAGCATTTCAAGGTAAAGATCCACGCCAACTTTGCCCACATCTCCACTTTGTTTTTCTCCAAACACACTGCCAATACCTCGGATAGCCATATCCCTCTCAGCAAGCTGAAAACCTTGGCCCAACCCACAGCACTCCTCCAGTGCCACCAATCGCTCCTGTCACAAAATTTAACAACTTACATCAGCCATCCATAGTGTTACATATCTGCAAAAGCAGGTTACCTACGTCTTTTGGAAACTTGTCCCCACAATCACTGCAAAATGTACTTAAATTTTTTTTTTGCGTAAACACATGTATTCAGAAGCACCTTCATGACACAATGAACTCACCAAAGCATCATCTGACAAAAGCTCTTTGCGAGGGTGAAACATGTATGCATGTGCCTCTCGGTCTGCCCTTCCTACCCTTCCACGAAGCTGCACACTCAAAAACAGAAAGGGTTTTTCTCAGAAAAGGATTCCATGAAACTTGCCAGAGCTAAAACATGCTCTTTCTAGCTAGCACAGCAGGATGGGGGACTTCACTGAATGAATGAATGAATGAATTGGTGCCTGTTCTCTACCTGGTAGAGTTGGGCAAGGCCAAAAAGATGAATATCCTCAACGATAATGGTGTTGACACGACGAATGTCAAGACCACTCTCCACAATGCTTGTACAGAGAAGAATAAGAGTCTCCCCTTCAGCAAACTGTTCCATAGATTCTTCCAACGCATATGCACTTTGCTATCAACAAACACAAAAATCACACCATCCATGATAGTCACTAAGCTGAATTGCAAAACAAATCTGACATTGGTATTACACAGAAGGATCTGCTCACTTTGTTTGTAGACTAAGACAAAACTTGCAGCATTGTTCCAGTGATAAAACATTGCACAGATCATCACAGCAACAGGCCTCAGGCAGCCAAGAGCCAACCTGCCCATGGGCAATGGCAATGCCCACATGTGGAAAGTAGGATTCCAGTGCTGCCTTTGTCTCCTCAATCCCTGTGTCAAAGAAACATCAGATCCACTGCAACATCACTACCCGTGTTGCAGCAGATATTGAACATAAGAACAACAGTGGCAATCCTTGCAATATACACCTCCTCCATCTACCCTCAACAAGACCCAAGTGGGGAGCTCAGAAGGGAGTCAACCTTTTACTCGTGGCACCACATAGAAGACTTGGCCACCACGCGTGAGCTCAAAGTTAACTGCTGACTTCACCAAATCTGGTTGAAACTCAAGTAAATGAGTGACAATGGGACGTCTTTCTGCAGGTGGGGTTGTAATCAAACTGCAAAATAGCAACATTTGTCATGAGGACACAAAAAAAAGAAAAGTCAAAATGCAGGACCTGTATTGAGGAACTTAAGTAGCTTGAAACCCAGTAACCAAACATAAACAATGAGCTACCAATTCAAACAGAAGGAAGTGGGTCAGTGATTTGATACCTTGCATCTCTAAAACCACTGAGAGCCAAATAGAGTGTACGAGGGATAGGTGTAGCAGACAATGTTAGCACATCTACTGTCGTTTTCAGTGATGTGATGCGCTCCTTTTGCCTGACTCCAAATCTCTGTCCAGTCCAGCTGCCCAAATCAGGACCTGAGCAAGTTAAAACTTCTTAACCTGTCCTTGATTATGAGCTTTTCATGCATGAGCATTGTACATGAAATCACCAAAATGCAGAAATTACCTGTTCTTCATCCACAATCAAAAGTCCTAGGTTGTGATACTGTATTCGACTGCCAAGAAGCGCATGTGTGCCAACTACAATACTCAAACTGCCCTCCTGAATGCCTGCTGCTATTTCCTTCTTCTCTGAATCTTTCTGCTCCCAAGCACCAAGTAGAGCATCCCAGATTATTTTTTAAACCACCAATACAACTGAGATGGACCTTCCAAGTACAGAACCACACACACAATCTCCTGAAATTGTATCGGAAATAACTCATTTTCTCATTGTGGACAGTACTTAATCTCAGAACCCACTGATGAGGCCCATGTACCCCTGAAGAAAGCTGTGATCCTAATCTCCTACACAACTCAGATCTTCAATCCTCACTGTGGAGCTTGTTACATTAGAGAGCTTGAAGGCATTCTCCACTTATATGATGAGTTCCCCTGGGACAACAGCATGTGATGTGAAATACCTGGAATCGACTGAGAAGAGCCACTTCAACATTCGGGTACATAGCAAACCGTTCTTGAATGACTTGATAGTGCTGCTTAGCCAAGACAGTGGTGGGTGCAAGGACCATGACTTGCTTGCCTGCAGCTGTCGCTCGGAAAATAGCTCGCAGTGCAACCTCTGTCTTTCCAAAACCTACATCCCCACATATGAGACGGTCCATGGGAGTTTCCCGCTCCAACATGTCCTTCTCCACGTCTAGAAATGCCTGCAATATTCCATGACCATTTCAAACATCATTCAGTCACTTCACTCTGTTTCTTCCTCTGAACATTCAAACCTAGCACTACACATGTTGAGCTCTGGAGTAGAGACATGGCTGTTGTAATTGCCTTCCTCTTAGTCCTATTTGTCATGGGTCTCTGGAATATTGTGTGCACAATTGTGGTTAGGATTTTCTGATCTGATGGTCATCACATTCCTCTTGCAAGTGATAAGAAACACCATACATGGCACACCTTCACCAGCCAGCATATGTAATCCCTGCTGAAAATGCTGCTTAGAGAATTAACCATGGACTGAGGATAACAAAGTGGGCAATGGTTTTGCCTGCTGCCTTTTCAGAAAAGGGCTACCTTGGAAGAAAGTGCACCTGCTCTTGATCAGGGGTGGCTTCATACGGAAACTTGGTGGCAAAAGCCTGCATAGCCTCTTCATTCCGAGGATATGGAGGTCGTGTTTGCTTCAATCGGTGGATATAAAGCTCCATCATGTTGACCACTAGCTTCTGTATTGCTACTTTCCCTTTAGTCTTTCTCTTCTCCCACAGTGTCGTATCGTTCAGCTTGTTAAGTGCTGGTGGCCTCCCTGTTTCTCCAGGCCTGCCATTGTCATTGCATGACAGACAGTCCAATACCCAATTGAAAATCTAGTGATTAGTTTCTGAGGTATTTTCTTTTGGTGCTAGGTCTATTATCATCTCCCTCAGAAAACTCAATGCAAAAAAAGCTCACCCACTTACAAATGATATCTGTAGAGAAGGCGGTGTGCCTGCTTTGCTCGAAGTTTTGCCACACCATCTGCATACTTCAAGAATATGTATTTGGCTGGTTTTTCCTTCCCAGCTGGGATCTGCACATTTCCACAAATGAAAAAAACATCATGAAATGTGACTACAGGATGCTGGTAAAAAACAAGGACTGCTAACTGCGATTTCAACTAATTTTTGGGTTGAAATCCATTCTCAAAATTCATTCTTGCTGCATACATAAATCACATTCAATTGTCTCAACAGGAAGCAATCTGATGCTACATCATTCTACAGATAAAATGTGCAAAGGAAGGAAGGGCAAAGACCTCATATTTGGTCCCGATAAATCGACCAATGCCCACTCGCTTGTGCACCACAAACTCCCCTGGAGTCAAAGTGTCGGGGTCGACAGCATATGAGACATCCTCATTCATTTCAGAGTCGGGCTGACCTCTCCCTTTCATTTGATCCCTAATAGCTTGCATTCCCTTCTGTCTCTGCTCCCGTAAGCGCTCCCGAAGCTTAGTAGCTGCCTCCCCATCCAAGGGCTTTGTTGTAGTAGCAGCAGCAGCAGCAGCATTGTTACCCCCACCTGCTTGATCTTCCAGCTGCTTATGCAGTTTGCTAAGTGATGAATCAGAGGAGCTTGTCTGAGTGCCACTCGCATTTCCTCGTACCACTGCCAAAGAGGACATCACCTGTTGCCTGGGGAGTGCTGCTCTTGTTTCTTGCCCTATAGTAGAAGGGGATGCAATTGGGTTTTGCGGCATTGTGACTTTACCAGCTTTTTTCGAGGATTTGCTTCGTCTCTGCAAAGAGTTGTTGTGTGCACCTACTGGAGACCAGTCACTGGAAGCAAAATCCCCTCTACTATTGTCTAGCTCAAACTCTACATGTGTGGTGGAAGGGATTTCTTTGCAGGAGGATGAGTCAGCGACAACACTTGTTTCAGTTCGGAGCTGAGGCAAGGCACAAATTGAGGTTTGCAAGCGAAAGGTATTTGAAATTATCCTTCTGCAAGAAAACTCCTTTGAACAGAGTGGAAAACTGAAAGATCGTGGTGGTGACCAAAATGAAGCAGCTCTAGATACCTCAAAAGATTTGGGGGATGAGAAATTGTGATGCTTAGCAAACAGCATATTCCCCACACAAGGACAGTCTGAGAAAAGATTTGCTGCTACATCTGTGCTACATGAGCGTAATACACTGTTGGAAGTTCTTGAAGTTTTGGAGAATCTGAGGGTAGTTTGGGTCAAGCTGGGTGCAAAATGCTGCTGCTGCTCTATGAAAGCAGCCATAGTAGAAGGTTCTAACAAAAAACCAAACGAGGAAAACCAGCATTGTGATGAAATTGTCTCATGATGCCGACAATTCACACCTGAGAGAAAAGAAGACAACGAATAGATGCAAGGTGGATGGATTTTCAAGGAATGATGGCGGTTTTTCAACGAACCATAGCCTGAAAACCCACAACGAGGCGTGCAGCTACAGAGCTGATGCATCTCATCTTTCCTAATTTCAGAACAGGCAACTGTTCCTGCAAAAGACTTTGAAAGAACCACTGAGCTGGGTGCCATCTTCTTCTTCTTTGTAGCCCCCAAAAAAAAAATCAGCTCAAGAGCTTGCCATCAACCCATCCCTGCACCATGCACCTCATGCCAACTCCAAACCAAAAACTCCCTCATCACAACAACCCAATTCCTGCAACAACAAAAAAAAAAACACATAAACATCTTCAGCAAAGGGGAAAATAAAACGGAAATACAGGACAGGCAACAACACCCAGCCACCACCTTTTGCAACATCCTTTCTCACTGATAGCTGCTTCAACCAGCAAAACAGCTTGCACCCAATTGCAACCAAATGACAAACAAGAAGAGGAGCCAAAAACACTTACCTGAAAACCACAAACTTTGCAGCTTATTGACCTAATCTATGATTTGCTTCTCATCTCAAAACAAAATCTACAAACCCAACATCATCGTCATCAAGTTCATCTTCTTCCACTTCATTGTTGTCCACAATCTTTGCAACTCCATATAAACACTGGTACTACCTACAAGAGGGTAATAGGGTGCACACAGAGGGAATGGATACCTACCTAGTACAACAAATTCAGGACTTAACAAAACAGCTTGTACCCAATTGCAACCAAACCAAAATGACAGTCAATCCAAGAGCAAGCAAGTGCCGAAAACAAAAGCACTTACTTACCTGAAACCCAACAAATTGGTTCCTTACATGATCATGATCATGATGAGGGGAGCAAATGAAGGAACGTTGAATGACCCACGTAATCGATTCAGGAGTCACAACAACTCTGGACAAATCAAGGAAGGAAGGAATAGTGCTCCTTGCTACTTACGAGTTCCTGGCTTGTCATCGACGACTGTTGTTGTTGTTGTTGTGGATTCGGGAGTTGATGGGTGTTGTTGTTGTGGTGTTGAGGATGCGTCAGTAGGCGATGACCGATCTACAAATATCCACGGAACAAGAATTTCTGACACACAAAAAAGGAAAAAAAATTGTTTGGCAACTTTCCAGCAGGATTAGAATAGAATCCGTTGTTGTCTAGGGTTTTTTTTTTAGGTTTTTTTTTGTGGGGAAAGGGAAGAAGAGGGTTGCAGTTTGGAGATGGTACCTTAGATTTTTATCGTATCTTCACAATGGAAAAATAAATAAATAAATAAAATTGTTTCCTTTCTTCTTCTTTTGGTTTTTAAAGATAGATAGAAAACGGTGGCCAAAAAAATTAGAAATTTAAAACCCCAATAATAAATAGCTATATTAGACTCTAGAATCTCAGTGGAAAAAAAAAAAAAAAAAACTGTTTCCTTTCTTCTTGTTTTGGTGTTAAAGAGAGAGAGAAAACGGTGGCCAAAAAAATTAAAAATTAAAAAAACCCCAAAAATAAATAGCTATATTAGACTCCAGGATCTCAGTGGGGAAAAAAAAAAAAAAGTTTCCTTTCTCCTTGTTTTGGTGTTAAAGAGAGAGAGAAAACGGTGGCCAAAAAAATTAAAAATTAAAAAGACCCCAAAAATAAATAGCTATATTAGACTCCAGAATCTCAGTGTTTCTTTTACCAGAGAATTTTTGCCAAATTTCGACCTGAAAAATATGGTTTCTACCTATACAAAGGATTTTTTGTGAAAAAAAATTTCGCTAGATTTCGAATTTTAAAAATTCCAAATTGCCAGAGTCTTATGATAACTTCCAAAAGGTAGCCAAGAATATAGAAGGATTGTGTTTTTTAATTTTTAAAATCTTATTATTTGTTACGTAACCAAATTTGGTTAAATTATTTTCTGGATGATCACCACTTTGGCTACATCACAAAATCCTTAAAAGAAAACCAGCTCCACAGCATTCTATATTGAAAAACCTATCATTAATAACACCAAAAAAACCACACAAACAAACAAACCATAAAAAAAAAGCATTATCACAAGGAGGAAATTAGAAATTGCCTATAGAAACACTCTTAATCTTCTACTTACCTCTAGGTACCTATATATATCCCAGTTTTAGATGCTAAAATCCTAATTCTGCTACCATAGAATCTAGTAACACAATTATTCAATTATTAATGGCGAGCCATAATAAATGAGTAAAAAAAAAAGTGTTTTTCTTTTATTTTGTCCCTTTAAGGTGGATGTCTACCATTGTGCCCAAGTGTGAACTTATTATAATGTAAGGTTTTAAAAAATTATTTGAATTTTCAGTGACAAAAATCACTGAAATTTTCAGATTTTTCATATGCTAAGTTCAAATCTCACAACATAAATTCCATTAAATCTGAACCATCATTAAATCTGAATCATTCCTTCTACTTGAATTGAATGGTAGACATTCAAATGTTATCAGGCGCTCAATGGATTCTTCCTTCCAAAACCTGGTTTTTTGAAATTTATTTGAATACAGCAGCAGAAATTATTTTTAAATCAATATCTCCCACATTCTGAATCCAAATCTTACCAAATAAATTCCATAAAATCCTGCTCATCAAGATATTTTCATTAACACCAAAGGGACATTCCAATTCTTCCAAAATTTTCAGCTACAATTTAATTTAATTTTCAGTGAAAAATCATTCAATATTCAAGAACTTTTGCACCACAAGTCCAAATGCCATAAAACCAAGCTGATGCACCCCTCCTCCTCAAAAGCTTTCAAAAGAGATCAAGAATACAATATGAAGCATCTCGGTTCAATGGGTCTCATAATTACAATACAAAACAAACTACCTTCCTTCATAGATAGATTTTTAACCCTTCAGTGAAAAATAGGTTGTTGAAAAATTTAAGTGGGTTTTATGTTCATGTGGTTATGATTTTCTTCATGCTAAAGTTTGTGGGGCTAATAGATAGAAGGTGAAATAGAGGTTGCCGAGAACTTTAACATTGAAACTTTTGTGACTACTAAGATTGTGAAAGGTGTCAAAATAAGCTTTACATATTCGTTTTGTAATTTAAAATTTTCATTATTTCCATCTCTTTAGTTTGTATTAGCATTTTTTTTTGGTGGAATTTTGCCAAAATGCAAAAAAAAAAAAAAAAAAAAAAGGGGGGGGGGGGGGGGGGGGG
>Ga0116227_10007355_pt1 | contig 21574 bp, 21 predicted proteins | sample S1TSphgellanicum_FD_89693 | JGI IMG/M metagenome (GOLD analysis project Ga0116227, IMG submission 89693) | Host-associated microbial communities from peat moss isolated from Minnesota, USA - S1T2_Fb - Sphagnum magellanicum MG | ecosystem: Host-associated > Plants > Peat moss > Unclassified...
AAAAGGCCGCCCGCGATATGCGGGCGGCCTTATTGACGATTAGTTCAGTCGCGGTCCCCAACCACCGAAGAAGGTGGTTCGAGGTACGACCTCCGTAAATCGTGGTAACGTCGCTACCGGCGTCTCCTCGATCTGGATCGATGCCGGGTTCGGCGTTTTTTCGGTTTTCACTGGGACGGGTTCTCTCTGTAATCAGCCGGCGACGCGTCGAATACGAATCGCCAACATTTATTCTATCTCTGAAACGAATCGAGCGCTGCTGCTTTTCCGACAGGCGAAAATAACGGTGCTTGGCAGTTGGTTAAGAACAGATAGTCCACGCTTGCTCGGTCGCGGCCGGGTTTACTAGCCGTTTCGAGCTGTCGTCGCGATAGGTTCTCGACAATTTGTCGGGAGGCACCAATGATCGGCAACATCGCTACCGAGCGGCCCGCGCGCACGCTCGAATTCGGCGTCTATCGCGACGGCGACAACAATCTCGACGACGTGCAATCGCTCGTCATCGCACAGGCGCTCCAAACCAGCCGGAAAGATCACTCGATCGAGTTCACGATCGAGGACACGACGGCGCGCCGGGGTTTCGAGCCCAGAGACACGCTTCGCACCGAATCCTATTCGATCGCGGACGGCGCATTCTCGAGTAACGTCAAGATCGGGCCGCCCCACGACATGTCCGCGCGCAGCGATCTCGCGAAGTTCGTCGGCCACGTGCTCGACAACGCGCAGGCGTCAGGCGCGAAACAAACTTGGATCGACCTCGTCGATCACGGCGGCGGCGACGGCGGCGGCATGCAATCCGACCATTCCAAGACCGGGATCATGCGCGCCGACGACATCGCGGGGGCGATCTCCGACGGCGTCGAGTTGCACGCGCGGGCGCATCCCGAAGATGCCGGACGCGGCGTCGACGGGGTGGTCGCAAATCAGTGTTTGATGGCTACTGTGGCGTTTTCATCCGCGCTCTCCGACGCCGGCGTACGCTATCTCGCAGCGTCGCCCGAGACGATGCTCGCGCCGGGCGTCCCAACTGCGGTCGCGCACGACATCGCCGCGCACGAGAACGATCCGGCGAAGATGGCCAAAGCCGTCGTCGCCACCACGATGAAACAGACCTACGGACCCGAAGGCGGCGGCTTCAAGCCGGCCGCCGCGTTCGACGTGATCGATCTCGATCCGGCGAAGATGAACGCGGTGCGCGACGCCGTTTCCACGCTCGACGCGTCCCTCACCGAAGCCGCGAAGCATCGCAGCGAGCGCGCGGCGATTCGCGAGGACGCACGCGCGATCGACGGCATGGTGCGCTTTGCGCAGGGCAAGTCGATGCCGTGGCGCGCCGACCGGCCGGCGATCGCCCTCTACGATACGTTTTCACAGGATGGCCGGCTCGATGCGAGCGTTCGCGCGGCCGCGAGCCGGGCCCGCGACGCGGTCGCCGGCACGGTCCTCGCCCATCGCGAGTCCGACGACTTCGAACCGTTCGACGACGCGGACTATTCGAATGCCTACGGGCCGACCGTGCACTTTCCGGTAACCGCACGGCAAATCGATGCGTGGGCGCCGCAAGTCTCCGAGACCGACAACGCGTTCTACAAAAACGTGGGCGCCGACGACTTGACGCGGGCGATCGCGTGACGCCGCGCGAGGCCGCTCGGCCGCAAAACGGACAAAATTGTTATAAGCAACTGCGAGAGGCGTAGGAACGACTAGCAGAAATAGCCAGGGCGATGGGACCGCTCGACGACCCGACATTCGAACCCGACCCGTGGGCGCGACGCATGTCGCGCATCGTGCGCTACCTCGACAACGACGGGATCTCACTAGCTCTCGAGACGCGCGGGATCGGAAAACACCGCATCGTTTTCGCGCACGGCTGGATCAGTTCGCGCCGGATATTCTACGACGTCGTCGCACGGCTCGATCCGACCCGGTACACGTCGTACCTCTTCGACTTCCGCGGCTCGGGGCTGTCGGACCGTCCCGCGCACGGTTACGACGTGAGCGGCTACGCATCCGATCTGCGGGCGGCGCTCGCGGACGCGGAAGGTCCCGTCACCCTGGTCGCCCACTCGATGGGTGGGAAGATCGCACAATTCGTCGCACTCGATCCGCCGAAAAATCTCAAGCGCCTGATCCTGATCGCGCCGGGAACCGCACGCGCCCTGCCGCTCAACGAACGCCATCGCGCGCGCGCTCGCGAGAGCTTCGGTTCGCGGGCGCGGATCGATCGATTCCAACGCGCTGCCATGGTGCGCGAGATCGCACCGGACTCGATGGAGCGCTTGATCGACGACGCGCTCACCGCATCGCACGAGGCGTGGTTCCATTGGTACGAGCGCGGGCGCGCCGAAGACTTCTTCGACCGCGTGCCGACGATCGCACTCCCGACCACGGTCGTTGCCGGGGAACGGGATCCGCTCGCGACGACGGCGCGATTGCGCCGCGACGTCGCGGACGTGATTCCGGGGGCCAATCTCGTGGTGCTCCGTAACGCGGGACACAACATCCCGGTCGAAATGCCGGCCGAACTCGCGCGACTGATCGAGGACGTGGCGGGCGATCAGGCTTCGAGCGCGACGCGGTCGGGATAGATCGGCCGGTTGACGATCTGTTCTAACGTTTTCGCATCGGCGCCGAGCGCCAAACCGCAGAAACGCTCGAAGGCTTCCCGTTCGGCGAGCGACTCCGCGTAGCGCGCCGTCGTGGTGAGATCGACTTTCGCCGACTCGAGGAAGCGCACGAATCGGCCGTCGTCGTCGCGCCCCGTTTCCACGAGACCGGCCTCCTCGAAAATGCGCACGGCAGCGCCGACGGTCGAGGCGTCCGCCCGCTCGAACTCGAGCGTGCGCGCGACGTCCTCGTACGTCATCCGGAGCAGCGGCGTATTGCCGCCGTCGTCGTTGCGCGCCAGGCCGCGCAAGCCGCGATAGAGTGCGCGCAGCACGTCGAGCGTCGGCGCGCTCTTCGCGATGATGTAGTCGTTGATCCGGCGGTCGTGCTCGCCGTAGAGGAGGTGGATGCGCGCCGGTTCGCCGTCGCGCCCCGCGCGGCCGGCCATCTGATTGAACTCGGTGAAGTTGAAGTTGAGGTGGTAGAGCACGACGTCGCGCACGTCGGGCAGGTCGATGCCCTCGCCGAACGCCGAAGTCGCGACGATCGTTCGCACGACGCCGCGGCGGAAGAGATCTTCGACACGCAGCCGCTCCGCCGGCGGCACGCCCGCGTGATAGAACGCCACGCCGTCGCCCAGGCGCGCGCGCAGCCGCTCGGCGAGCTTCGCGACCTCGCTGCGCGAATTGCAATAAACGATCGACTTTCCGTCGTGCCCGAGCTCGCGCGCGAGATAGGCGTTCTTGTCCGACGTCGTTCGCGCGTCGACCACGTGCAAGTTCTCACGGACCGTCGGATCGATCACCCAGGCATCGATCGAAAGTGCGCGACGGATCGCCTCGAACGCGTCGTCGCTCGCGGTCGCGGTGAGCGCGAGGACTTGCGGCGCGCCGAGTTCCCGAACGAGCGTGCCGAGCGTTCCGTACGCGGCCCGATGACGCGATTCGAAAATGTGATGCGCCTCATCGACGACGACCAGGTGCGGCCGGTTGCACGCGCGCAGAAACGCGTCGCGGTGATAGGTCGCGAATTCGGGCGTCGCGAGGATCGCGTCCCACGAGCCGTCTTCGAGCGCCGCGTCGAGCTCCGCGCGTTCGTCGCCGCTCATCGCGCCGTTCGCGCGCAAGATGCGCAATCCCAAGCCCCCGAGACGCCGCGTCATCGCTTCGAATTGGTCGTTCGCGAGGGCCCGCAGCGGATAGAAGACCAGCGTCTTCTCACCGCGCCCGAGCGCGCGCTCGGCGGCAGGCAACTGAAAGCAGAGCGATTTTCCGCGTCCCGTGCCGAGCACGGCGAGCGTGTTGCGCCCGGCGCCGACGCGGGCGAGCACCCGCGCCTGCGCCTCGCGCAGCGGCCGGTCGCCGATCAGCGCCCGGCGAACGTCGTCGCCGCTCGCGACACCGCGCGCGAGCGCGGAACGTGCCGCCACCGCCGGGCGCCGTTCGCGGCGGACGTGGATGTTGACGCCGACGTGACGTTCGCCGCCGCCCGTGATGCTCGCCACGGTCGCGCGGTAACGATCGCCGGCATCCATGTTGGGCGCGAGCCCGCGCGCGATCGGACGCTTCACGTAACCGAGATGCAAGCGCCCGTACCGCACGGCGACCGCGTTCGGGTCGTGCGGGTTATCGGGTTCGCGTACGAGATCGAGCGGATCGCCCGCCGCTAATCCCGCGACGAGATTTTGACGGCCCTCGAAGCTGACGCCGACGATCTTCGAGTAGAAGTCGTCGGCCCGGCCGACACCCGCGAAGGGATCGCGCTCCAGATACGCGTCGCGGTTCGCGAAGAGCCCGGCCAAGAACGCGGCGTCGTCGGCTTCGGAGTCACCGGGCGCCTCGGCGACGTCGATTGCCGGCGCAGACGCCTGCCCGACCCCGTCGCCGTCGTGCCTGTCGTCGTCGCTTCCGTCGTCGTCGAACTGGGCGAGGAGCCGTTCGAAGGCGGCTTCGGATGCCGTGGGCGGCGGAAGTTTGCGGGCTCTACTCGTGTTTGGAGGCCGCGGGCGTTTCGGCCGGCGCCGGTTCGCCCGCATCGTCGAAGTTCAGGGTGATCTCTTCGTGACCGAGCGAGAGCTCGTGCTCGTGATAGCCCGCGTTCTGCGCGTCGAGGGGGTCGAGTTCGCGACCGTACTCGTCGAGCCCGGAGCCGTCATGGTCGTGTGCGACGGCGCCATGGTCGTGCTCGTAACCGCGATCGCGATCGACGCCGAGCGGATCGTGCTCGAGGTCGTCGTCGTAATCGGGTTCGGGATGCGCGACCACGCCCGGAGCCGCAGCCGTCCCCGGGGGCAATTCGACGCGCTTGCGTTTGTAGCGAGCGGGTCCCGCGGACGGCCGCACCGCGGGCGTCTTCTTGCGACGTTCCTTACGCGCTTGCAGGATCTCTTCGCGCGAGACGCCGCGGACCGACTGCGCACGCGCTTCGGCGACCGTGCGCGGACGTTCGGCAGCCGCTTCGCGCGCGAGCTGACGACGGCCGGCCGCCGATTTGAGCTGGCGTTCGCGCAGCACGCTCACGAGCGGCGCGGAATAGAAGATCGAGTGGTACCCGCCCGAGCAGATGCCCACGAGCAGGGCGAACGCGAAGTTCTGCAAACTCGCGCCGCCGAACGCGAGGAGCGCGACGAGCGTGATCACGACGGTCGCGAGCGTGTTGAACGAACGCGTCATCGTCTGGAGGATCGAGGTGTTGACGATGCGATCGTAGGGCTGGCCCTGCATCACCTTGACGTTCTCGCGGATCCGATCGAGGATCACGATCGTATCCATCACCGAGTACCCGATCACGGTCAATACGGCGGCGAGGAACGCGTCGTCCGCGCGCTTATCGGCGATCGCATAGATGCCGATCATCATCGCGGCGTCGCGCACGAGCGCGATCACGACGACCAATCCGAAGATGTAATTCCAGCCGAAGCGGAACGCGATATACAGGAACTGGATCGCGATCGCGATCACGAGCGCTTCGAGGGCCTTGATCAGGTATTCCCGGCCGAGCGATGGACCGACGGCCTCGATCGAGGATTGCGCGCGATCGACGGTCGCGACGCCGGCGAGGGCCGACCACATCTTCGGCGCGTTGTCCCCGAAATCGGTCTGCGTCTCGATCGTATAGCGCTCGCCCGGCGCTTCGCCCGCTTTCCCGACGGTGTTGATACGCGCGTCGTTCACGCCCACCCCGGCGAGGGCTCCCGTAATTTGCGCGACGGTGACGGGCTTGGAGAATTTCGCGGTCACGTCGGTGCCGCCCGTGAACGAGAGGCCGAGCCGCAGCGCGTGCGACGGCTGGAACCCGCCTCCGGGCGCCGTGAAACTATGGTAGCCGAGCGCGAGGACCCCGAGGAAGATGATCGCGTACGAGATCAGCGAGACGGTGCGGAACCAGCCGACGACGTTCCAATTGAGACGGCGGAAAAACATCGCCTACGCCCCGTAGACTTTCGGATTCTCGGTGACGTTGCTCGACACGACGAGATCCATGAAATAGCGCGTGACGAACGTCGCGGTGAACAGCGAGAACGCCGTGCCCCAAAAGAGCGTGTACGCGAAGCCCTTGACCGTGCCCGTGCCGAGCATGAAGAGCACGCCGGCGCCGACGATCGTCGTGAAGTGACTGTCGAATACGGCCGTGAAGGCGCGCTTGAAGCCGATCTGCACGGCGGCGCGCAGCGATTTGCCCGACCACAACTCTTCTTTGATCCGCTCGAAAATGAGCACGTTCGCATCGACCGCCATGCCCACCGAGAGCACGAAGCCGGCGATGCCGGGCAGCGTCAGCACCGCGTGAACTCCTGCGAAGAGCCCGAGCAGCATCAGCACGTAGATGATGAGCGCGATGTCGGCGAGGAAGCCCGGCAAGCGATACACGACGAGCATGAAGAGCAGGACGAGTCCGAGGCCCGCGATCGACGCGTAGAGCGATTGCACGAGATCGACGCCGCCGAGTGTCGGACCGACCGTGTCGTTTTCGATGACGGTGGCCGGAACCGGCAGGGCGCCCGCGTTGAGATCGTTTGCGATGCGGACCGTGTCGTCTTCGGTGAAGTTTCCCGTGATCTGGCCTTGATCGGTGATCACGCCTTGGATCGTCGCGGCCGAAACGTATTGCTTGTCGAGGAAGACGGCGAGAAGCTTTCCGAGGTTGGCTTGCGTGAGCTCGCCGAATTTTTTCGGATCCTTGGTCGAGAAGTCGATCTGCCAGCTTCCGCCGCTCTGGCTCGGGGCCGAAGCGGCGCTTTTGAGCTGGTCGCCCGCGTACACGATCGGGCCGGCGTCCTTGTACGCGCCGGTCGGACTCGTCGCGTATTTCTTGTCGGCCTCGGCGCGCGCTTCGACGGCCGGCGAAATGATCTTGAAATCGAGTTTCGCGACGTCCTTGAGGGCCCGGACCGCCTCGTCCGGATTCTTCACGTTCGGCAGTTCGACCAGGATGCGGTCGGTGCCCACGGTCGTGATCTGCGGCTCCGCGACGCCCAGCTTGTTGATGCGGCTATCGTAGACCTGAGCGACTTCACCCTGGATGGCGCTCGTGATCTTGGGGACTTCGGGCGTCGTTTCGAGTTGCATGAGCACGCGAACGCCGCCCTGGAGGTCCAGACCGAGTCTGATTTTGTGCTGGATCGGGAGGACCAGGTAGAGGCAATACGCCACGATTCCGGTCAGAAAAAGTCCCGTTGCCCAGGGTTTGAGTCGAAGCCACATCTGAAGAAAAAGACCCCAAGGAAGGGGAGAACCCGCGTATTGTAGCAGGGTCGCACAAGCCCGTCAAACCGAACGGGGGCGCTTGCAGACGATCGTTACGCGGACGTCGCAAGAGGGAGGTCATCCTCGATGTTGGATGTCAAGACCGTCGACGCCGGGTTGCTCCAATCGCGCTATCGACTGACGAAACAGCGTGCGGCGGTCCTGCGCGCGCTCAGCGACGGGACGCATCTTTCGGCCGAGACGATCCTCGAACGGGTGCGCGCCGAAATGCCGGGCGTCAGCCTCGGCACGATCTATCGCACGCTCGATATCTTACGCGAGATCGGACTCGTGCAGATCTTTACTTTCGGCGGCATCGCGGCACGCTACGAGGCGACGCTCGAGAAGCACCATCACCTGCTGTGTTCGAGTTGCCGCTCGCTCGTGAACGTGCGCGCGGACGCCCTCGCCGATATCGCCCGGACGATCGCCGCGAACGAGTCCTATTCGGATATCGATTTCTCGCTGACGGTGGTCGGCCGCTGCCCGGCCTGCGCGGGCGCGGGCTGAGGCAGCCTCACGACGCAACGGCCGTCTGCGCGGCCGGGCGTTCCAGCAGCATCGCCGGCTGCAGGTCGATTTCCGGCGGAAGTTCGGCGTAGGCAAAGACGTCCACGCGCATGCCGAAGCGCCCGAGAAACTCGCCGAGCGCCGCGCGTAGCGCCGCGGTGCAGACCACGGCCGCGCGTTCGCGTACGACGCGGGCGAGGTAGGAGCCGACGATTCCCCGGACGTGCACGGCGACGTCGGGCCGGGGCGAAAGCGTTCCGTCGACGAGCCACGCCACGAGTTCGCTCTCGAACCCGGGCTCGACGATCAGCGCCTCGAGGACGCGGCTTGCCCGCCTGCGCAATTGCTGCGGGACGATCCGGCGGCGCACGGCCTCGGCGAGCGCGCGTGCGTCGCGCGTCGACGACGACGCATCGACGAGCGCTTCGAGCGTCGCAACCGGATCGCGCGGCCACGCGCCCTCGAGCAGCAGCATTTCGAAGACGCGATGGACGGTCGCGAACGGTAGCGCGTCGGTGCCGAGTTCTTTGACGAGCGACGGCACGGACGACCGAAGGTGTTCGATCAACGTGTGCAATTCTTGGCGGCCGAGCAACGCCGCGGCATGCGCGCGCACGATCTCCGCGAGATGAGACCCGATAACCGAGATCGCATCGAAGACGAGCGCCCCCGCCGCGGTCGCGCGTTCGCGTTCCGCGGGCGCGAGCCACGTTGCGGCCATGCCGTACACGGGTTCGAGCACGCGTTCGCCGCCCAACGTTTGCAGGACCGCTTCGCCCGCGACGGCGAGCACCGACCCGAGCCGTAAGCGGCCCGTACCCGCGACGACGTCGCGCACCCGGATCGCATAGGTCGTGCCGTCGCGCGTGAGATCGTCGCGCAAACGAACGCCGGGCATCACGATGCCGATGTCGCCCGCGGTCGCACGCCGGACGTCGCCGATGCGATCGAGCAGCGCGTCGGCGAGCGGCGCGACCAGCAGGGCGCCGAGATCCAAACCGACGTCGATCGCGAGCGCATCGACGCCGACGAGCCCGAGCGCCATTTCCGGCCGGCGCACGGCCGCCCGGCGCGCCCCGTCTTTGGCCGCCGCGAGCGCCGCCGCGCGCGAGGCCCGCCGCCGGAGCCCGGCTTGCGACGCGGCGAACAGCGCGAGCGCGGTCGATCCGAAGAGCACGTGGGGCAAGGCGGGGACGAAGGCGAGCACGAGCGCGAAGATCGCGGCGGCGCGCAAGACGTCGGGACGTTCGAGCACCTGCGTCGCCAGATCGATGCCGAGCGACCCGTCGCCGGCCGCGCGCGTGACCATCAAACCCATCGACGTCGAGAGCAGGAACGCGGGCAGCGTCGTGACGAGTGCGTTGCCGATCGAGAGCATCGCGAACGTCTCGAGCGCGGCCTGCGGGCTCATCGCGTGATAGGCGACGCCCACGATCACGCCGCCGATCAGGTTGAGGACGACGATGACGAGCGCCGCGATCGCATCGCCGCGCACGAATTTGCCCGCGCCGTCCATCGCTCCGTAAAAGTCGGCCTCCTTCTGCACGAGCGCGCGCTTGCGACGCGCGCCGTCCGCATCTAGCAGCCCCGCGTGCACTTCGGCGTCGATCGCCATCTGTTTGCCCGGCATCGCGTCGAGCGTAAATCGCGCGGCAACTTCGGCCACGCGCTGCGATCCCGCGGCGATCACGATGAATTGAATCGTGACCAGGATCGCGAATACGATGAGCCCCACGACGAGATTACCGTGTACGACCAGTTGACCGAACGCCGGAATGATCTCGCCGACGCCGCCGTCGACGTGACCTTGCGTCAGGATGAGCCGCGTGGCCGAAACGTCAAGTGCTAAACGAAAGAGCGTCGCGATCAGCAGCGCCGGCGCAAAGGCGGCAAATTCGAGCGGCTCCGCGATCGTAATCGCGAGCAACAGCACGATGCCCGACGCCATGATGTTGAAGACCAGCAGCGCGTCGAGCACGACCGGCGGTAACGGCACGACGAGGATCGCGACGATCCCGAGCACGACCGCCGCGAAAGCGTACGTCGCGATGCCCCGCTCGCCCCTCACGATGCGAGCGCTCTCGTGCGCGCGAGCGTCGCGACGATCAGCGCGACCGCGCCGTACGTGCCGGGCGGGATCGGATCGCCGACCTCCGTCGACGCCAGGAGCGCGCGTGCGAGCGCGACATTTTCGACGACGGGTATCCCGAGCGCCCGCGCCCGCGCCTTGACCGCGCGAGCACCGTCCCCGATCGCGCGGACCAGCACGCGCGGCACCGCGACCTCGGGCGGCCGATATTCGAGCGCGACCGCGACGTGCGCCGGATTGGCGACCACGAACGCCGCGTCCGCGACGCTGCCGATCGAACCGCGCACGAGGTTGCGATGCGCTTGGCGCCGCCGGCCGCGCAACTGCGGATCGCCCTCGTTCTGCTTGTGCTCGCGCTTGATCTCCTCGAAGTTCATGCGCAGGCGCCGGCGCCAGGCCGCACGTTCGAGCAGGACGTCGACCACCGCGAAAGCTGCGGCGACCAGCGACGCTCCGCCGGCGGCGGATCCGAGCGCGCGCCGCACGATGCCGGCCAGCGCGAGCGCCGAACCCGCGGTCGCGGCCGCCCCGGCGTCGCGCGCCCCCGCCGCCACCGCCGCGCCGACCGCGAGCGCCACGAGCACCGCTTTGGCCGCGCCGATCGCCGCTTCGCGGCCGAACATGCGCCGCAGCCCGGCGGCCGGTGCGAGCTTCGCGAAATTCGGCGCGGGAAAGCGGAAGCCGAGCCCCCCGCTCTGGAGGACGCCGGCGAGCACGCCCCCGACGATCGCGCCGCCCGCGGTCGCAAGCGCGCAGCCGGCGATCGCCGCGTAGGGGAACGCCGAAATGCGCCCGGCCGCCGCGTCCCGCAAGGCGCTCCGCGTCGCCGCGGCGAGCGGGTCGCCGGCGGCGACGAGGGCGAACGCCGCGGTGACGAACGAGGCGACCGCAGCCACGTCGCGCGAGCGTGCGACGTCGCCGTCGCGCTTCGCACGGGCCAGCCGCGCCGGGGTCGGGTCGAACGCTTTGTCGTCGGGCACGGTTCAGCGCGTGCCGAGAAGCCGCAGATCCATCCACGGCCTGCCCGCGGCCCCGAGGGTCCCGGGCAGCGACGCCAGCGTCGCGACCACCGCACAGGCGAAGACGATCGGAAACGCGAGCGTGAACGTCGCGAACCGCGGCACGAGCCGGGCCACGATGCCGAGCGCGACCTGCGCGACGAAGGCCAGCGCAAATGCGGGACCCGCCACGAAGACGGCCGCGCGCACGAGCGTCGCCGGCAACGTGAGGGCGAACGTCTGCAGGGCGCCGGCGCCGAGCAGCGCGCCCGGCGGCAGGCGCGCGAAGGTGTCGCCGAACGCCGCGAGCGCCACGCGGTCGCCGCCGAACGCGAAAAACGCGGCCGCGAACGCGAGCGACCAGAGCCGTCCGAAACCGGCACCCGCGGCGACGTCCGCGCTCGGAACGCTTGCGCGGATGCCCACGTAGTCGTCGAGGGCGCGGCCGCCCGCGTACGCGCCGTCGTACAGCATCGACGCCGCCACGCCGATCGCGGCGCCGACCAGGGCTTCGCCGGCCAGCGCGAAGACGAACCCTTCCGCCGGCGCCCCTCCGGACCCGGCGAACGGACGCGCGTACGCGAGCGAGACGACATATGCGAAGCCGGCGCGCAGCGGCGGCGGCACGGCGGGATGCGAAAAGCCCGGCGCCCGAAACACGAAGCCCGCGCAGCGTGCGAACGCGAGCCACTCTGCGTCGCTCACCGGCGCGCGGTCAGCGACCGCCGACGATCGCCGGCAGCGCGGCGACCGAACGCACGAAGAGTGCGGCGCAGAGTTCGAGCGCGAAGCTTCCAAAGAGCGCGATCGTCGCCGCGACCGCCAGCATCTTCGGAAGCAGCGCGAGCGTCTGCTCTTGGATCTGCGTCGCCGCTTGCAGCACCGCAACCGCCGTGCCGACGAGCGTCGCCACCGCCAGAACGGGAAAGCAGAGGATCGCGGTGACGATCAGCGATTCGCGAATGATGCCGGAGAGCGCGTCCACGCCGTCATGTTCGCGGCACGACGTAACGCGGGCGTTGCCGCGACGTTAAGCGACGAGTTCGTGAAAGGTGCGCGCGGCGTAGAGCGCGGAGACCACGGCCCGCGTCGCGGGCGACTTGTTGAGCGTATAGAAGTGCAGCCCGGGCGCCCCGCGGTCGAGCAAATCGCGGCACTGCAGCGCCGTGTAAGCGACGCCGAGATCGGCGATTGCATCCGGCTCGTCGGAACGGGCTTCGAGTTCCGCGAGCAATCGCTGCGGGATCTTCGCGCCGCTCATCTTCGTCATGTTTGCGATCGCGGCGTAATTCGTGATCGGCATGATACCCGGTAACACGGGCACGTTCACGCCCGCCGCACGCAAGCGGTCCACATACGCGAAATACGCGTCGTTGTCGAAAAAGAGCTGCGTCACGAGAAACGTCGCGCCGGCCCGAACCTTGCGCGCCGCATTCGCGACATCGGCATCGAACGAGGCCGCTTCCTGATGCTTTTCCGGATAACCGGCCGCGCCGATCGAGAAATCGTACTCCGCGGCGATCATACTTATCAGTTCCGCCGCGTAATGAAAGCCTCCGGCCGCTGCGGTGAAGCGCTCCTCACCCTTGGGCGGATCGCCGCGGAGCGCCATCACGTTCTCCACACCGGCTCCGCGAAGCGCGTCGAAGACCTCGCGCAATTCCTCGCGCGAATGACCGACGCAGGTCACGTGCGCCATCGGCTCCACGCCGAGTTCGCCCTTGATCCGCGTGACGACGTCGAGCGTTCGCGCACGGCTCGACCCGCCCGCCCCGTACGTGACCGACACGAAGCCGGGATTGAGGATCCGCAGCGCCTTGATCGTCGCCATGAGCTTCTCCACGCCGTCGTCCGTCTTCGGCGGGAAAAACTCGAACGAGAAGCACGGGCTCCGGTGCTTGAGTATCTCGTCTATTTTCATGTCGACGCCTATTCGGCGCTTACACCATCATTGCTTTGTTGAAATCGGGGCGGCGAAGCCCGTTGAAATCGGGGCGGCGAAGCCCCGTTGAAATCGGGGCGGCGAAGCCCGTTGAAATCGGGGCGGCGAAGCCCCCCGATCCCCCCCGGGCCGGCACTCGCCGGCCCTGCTGACGCATCCCGGTCTTTTTTGCGCGTTACCGAAAGCTTGAGACGACGCTGCCGCAGACGAGTGCCCAGCCGTCGACCATTATGAAGAGCAGGAGCTTGCACGGTAGCGAGACGATCGGCGGGCTGAGCATGAACATGCCGAGTCCCATCAGGATCGATGCGACGGCGAGATCGATTGCGACGAAGGGAAGATAGAGCGCGAATCCGATCGCGAACGCGCTGCGCAGTTCGCCGACGACGAACGCGGGCAAGAGCACCGCAGGCGGTGCATCGCCCGGCCGCGCGATCCGCTCGTGTGAGACCCGCGCGAAGAGTGCGAGATCGTCCACGTGCGTTTGCCGCAACATGAACGCGCGCAGCGGCTCGAAGGCACGCGCGAGCATGGCGGGCTGCGAGATCCGGCCGGCCGCGTACGGTTCCAGCGCATCCCGCGAGACACGCGAGATCGTCGGCGTCATGATGGTGAACGTAAGCACGAGCGCGAGTCCGGTGATCACGGCATTCGGCGGAAGCGAGGAGGCGCCGATCGCCGAGCGCACGAGCGACAGCACGATCACGATCCGCACGAACGACGTCGTCATGATCACGACGAACGGCGCGACCGCAAGCGCCGTCAACGCCGCGAGCGCGTCGAGCGGTAGTCCGGCGCGAACGCCATGGGTCGCAAGCGGCAGGAGCGCGTCCATCAGCGCGCGCCCCGCCGCGCGATTACTTCGGTGACGCGTACGCCGAAGCGGTCGTCGACGGCGATCACTTCGCCCCGCGCGACCAGCCGGTTGTTGACGAGCACGTCGATCGGCGCGCCCGCGATGCGATCCAATTCGACGATCGAACCCCGGCCGAGTTTGAGGACGTCGCTGACGCGCAGCGTACACCGGCCGAGTTCCGCCGTGACGCCGAGCGAGACGTTCATCAGCAGATCGAGATTTGCCGGCTCCGCGCTCACGCCGCTTCTCCCGCCGGCGCGTCGACGACCGCGACGTTGCGGCCGCTCGAAACGCCGCACGTTACGCGCGCGAACGCCACGTCGCCGAAGCGGAGCGCCCCGCGCGCGCCGAGGGGCGTTTCGAGGGCGATCGTCGCGCCGACCGCGATGCGGGAGAATGCGGGCACGCCCAGCTGCCCCGTTGCGACGACCACGCGCCCGTCCAGTTCCAGCGCTGCGAGATCGTCGAGTTCGAGCGTGCCCGAAACCTCTTCGGGCGGATCGGCGCTCAGAGCGAACCCGACGGCGATGCGCAACGCGCCCGTCGTGCGCACCTCGAAGTACGTGACGACGTCGCAAGCCGCGCGCTCGATCGACTCCCGCGTCACCGGACCGAGCGTGCCGCAGAGGGAATTGCATAGCGGCACGAGGTTCGCCGCGATGCGCTCGAGCGTCGTTCGCTCGATCTCCGAAAGCGCGTCGTCCTCGGGCCGCTCGGTCTCGCCGAACGCGATTGCCGCGAGCCGCCGCGCATCGGCCGGACGGATGATCACGAAGCCGTCGCACAGGCGCCCGCGTACGCGCACGACCGTTGCGCCCGTGAGCAGCAGGCGCCGTTCGGGCGGACCCGGGATCGCGGGCGGCATCAACTCGACGTCGAGTTCGACCGCAAGCGACTGCGAGAGCCGCTCTCGCACGCCGTTGGCAACCAGACACGCCGCGGAGACCGGCAACGTGGAGCGCCGGACGAAAGCCGGTGTCCGCACGGCGCGTCCGTCCGCACTCGCTCGCGCCGGACCGAATTCGAGCGCCGCGATCATTTGAGCAGATCCATCGTCGTGCGGTCGATCGCGAAATGCGCCTTGTACGACGCGCGGCCCGCATCGAGATCGTCGTAGGCTTCGCGTAGCCGGTCGAGGCCCGCGAAGATGTCGACGCGACCGAGATCGCGCGCGTGCGTGGTGAGGCTTCCGAAACGGCCGTCGGCGGGCACGCCTACGACCGGCGCGACGCCGGCCGGCGGCCTTACGTGCGTCCCGTCGATCCGATCGGGCTGCGTCCCGGCCGGAAAGCGCGCGAGCGCGATCCGCCCGACGGCCACGCGCTCGATGCGGCGATCGCCGCTCCGCGGATCCACCGCGACGCGCGAGTACGCGAACGTCCCGTCCGCTTCGAGACGTGGATCCGAAACGTGCCCGAGCGCCGCGTCGTACGGGTCGACCGCGAGCGGAACGACCGCGCCCGGACGTCCGATCGCGAAGCCGAGCACGGGCCGCGCGTCGCCCGCAAAGCGCAATTCACCGGACGCGATCTCGAAGGCGCCGGCGCGCGAAAAGCTGACGCTCGGGCCGGGACCGCCCGCGACGAAGTAGGCGCCCTCGGGCGCGACGGCGTGGAGCGGATTCGCATCGGGTTGCGTGCCGGCGCGTCCCGCGACGTCGCTGCGCTCGGGCTCGAAGCCGGGTTCGAACGCATGCAGCACGTCTTGCCGGCGCTCGGCGAGGCGCGTAAACGCGGCCGAGAAATTGGAATCGATCACGCGCGCACCCCCGCGTCGTAGGTCCGGACCGACGCCCGCATCGCGTCTCCACGGGCGCGCAGGTGCGCGTCGGCCCGGGCGAGCGCGTGGCCGACGACCGCAGCCACGTCGGGCCGGCAGAGCGCGATCACGTGCAGCACGTTTCCGTCGCGCCGTAAGAGCAGCTGCACGCGCGAACCGTCGACTCCGACCGTCAGCGAGGTTTGCCGCGCCGGGTAACTCCGCGCGCGAATCGTCGCGCGACGGACGGCGGGTAGCGCGTCCGGTCCGTCGACCGAGCGCGGGAGCGCGTCGCAGCCTTCGTACCAACGCAGCACCGCGGCGTAGCGGCGGGCGAACGCGGTCGCGGGTCGCGCGGACGCGCCTTCACCCGGCGTCGCGGGTATTCGTGCATGCTGCAGACCCGGCGCACCGGAGGCAGGCGCGCGATATGCCCGGCGAACGGCGTCCGGCGCTGCGCCGGAAGCGAGGTGCAGCGCGGAAAACCAAGCTTCGGAAAGCGAGCGGCGGTCGACGTAGGGCAAGCGCGTCCGCAGGACGGCGATACCCGGGGCCAGGGTCTCGTTCACGGCGTTCCTTTCAGCGTTTGTGGCGTCGCGTGGGCCCGCAGCGCGCGGGCGAACATCAACGTAACGGCGTGACGCGAACGGCGCGTGAGCGCGACGTTACCGCCCTTCGCCCTTCACCCTTCACCCTTCGACAAGCTCAGGACGAGAAGCTCAGGATGATTGGCTCGGGGTGACGGATTAGGCGCGGAGGCGGCCGTCGTCGAAATCGCTGCCCGGTTCGAGGTAGATCGCGTCGTCGCCGTAATCGAAGGTGACGATGAAATTCTTGAGTACGCCGAGTCCGAGATTCCCCGCGTCGAAACGATCGGCGAACGCACCGCTGGTCGCGAGCATCACGTCGGTATCCACGTGATAGAGCGACGTGCCGCCGATCTCGAGTTCGTCGAGCGACGTGCGATAGGATTCCGTTTCGCCGCCGATTCCAAAACTGCGCCGTTCCGTCGACGTGAACGGCACGATGCCCGCGTGACGTTCGACGAACGGCCGGTACAAGAGCAACTCGGCCGCGTTGCCGGTGTCGACGATGAACGACGCATCGGTCGAGCGATCGAGCCGCAACTGCGCTTCGGGAAACGAACGGTCGAGTTCGATCGGAATCCGCGTCCCGCCCGCCGTCAGCGAACCCGGCGGTCCGAACGTCATCGTGCGCGCCGCGGCGTCGATGCGCGCGACGGTCGCCGCGAAGAACGGATAGCCGAGAATCCCGTCGATGCGGAACGCGCCCGACGTCGAAGCGCCGAGATCGATCGTCGTGACGACGAGATCGTGCAGCCGCCCCGCGCCCACGTCCAATACGGCGAGTCGAACCACTTGCAAACCGCCGGTGCGCGACGCGCCGCTCGCTTCGAGCGCTCCGACGGGCCGCAGTTGCAACTCGCTCGCGACGTGCTTGTCGAGCAGAATGTCTTGCGCGCCGGTATCGATGAGGAACGTGTACGCGTGGCCCGCGATCGTCACCGGCGCGTACAGGTGACCCGCATTCCACGTCAACTTCACGACGTCGGTGCCGCTCATATCGACGACGCGTTGCACGAGCGGCGCGAAGACTGCGGGGTCGATCGGGAGGTCGAGGACGACGCTCTGCGTGATCTGCGTCGTGTCGAAAAGGTGATCGCCGTCGGATTCGACGCTCTTGAACGCAAACCGGTGACCTTCGATCGAACGCCAATCGGAGAGATCGATCGTGGTCCGTCCGTCGTCATCGTCGAACGCGATCCGATCGGGGAGCCCGCTTGCCGCATCCAGGTACAGCGTTTCGGTCTCGCCGCCGTCCGGCGCGACGTCGAGCGCGTACGTCCGTCGATTGTCGATGACGGCGACGCCCCGCGACGTGCAACGCCCGGGTGCCTTTGCGAAGGCGCCCGAGTCGATGAAATCCTCGGTACGCTGACGCCGTGCCAGAATTCCGGTGAGCCGGCGGACGTTGCCGTTGGAGTCCTGTGCGTAGAGCCGGTCGCCCAGCCGCAGCGTGCGGTCGACGCGCGGCCCTAAAAGCTGATCCGACCGTTCGTCGTCGCCCTGCTGCCAGACGTGAAACGTCCCCACGAGACCGGCGCCCGAGAGCGTGCCGGCCGTTTCCGCGTGGACGATGTCGGCCGCGTCGGGATCGGCGACGGCGCGCGCGTAACGGGCGAGGAGCTCCTTCGTGGAGGGGACGCCCGCGGCGGCTGCCGGCGCCCAGAGGCCGCACGCGAAAGCGAGTGCCAGCGCCGGCACGCGCGCGGCCGCGACGCTCCGCGCCGCGATACGCCGCCGGCACGCAGCCGGGCAACTCGCGAAGGTAGAGCGATCCGCCTCGGGCATATTGCGCCGGGTCGTACGGGTTCTCGACACCGAGCGCCTGCGCGGTTGCCGCGGTCGACCGCGCTCATTCGGCCGGGCCTTCCTCGGCAACCCCGCCGGCGAGCAATTCCGCCACGGCGCGCAGCGCGGCACGCGTTTCCGCAAACCCGGTCCGAGCGCGCGAACGGACGAGGGCTTCGATCGCCGGCTCCGCCGCGATCGCCGCCGCGAGCGCGGGACCCGGCAGCGCGAACATGCCGAGGTCGCGGCCGTCCTTCGTCTCGGCCAAGAGCGCGAGTGCGGCGCGGACGCGCGACGCGTAGCGCACGTGGTCGCCGGCGACCACGTCCCCCATCGTCCGGCTCGCGCTCGCCGGCACGTCGATCGCGGGAAAACGTCCCGCGCGCGCGAGCGCCGGTGAGAGCGCGACGTGGCCGTCGAGATACGACCGCGCCGCTTCCGAGAGCGGGTCGCGCTCGTCGGCGCCGTCGGAAAGGACGGTCGCGAACAGGGTGATCGATCCCGCCGCGGCGTTTCCCCCGCGTTCGAGATAACGCGCGAGGTCCGACCACACGCCCGGCGGATAGCCGCCGCGTCCTACGGCTTCCCGCGCCGCCGCGCGACGCTCGCGGAACGCCGCGACCAGGCGCGCCAGGCTATCGACCACCAGGAGCACGTGCAGGCCGCGTCCGCGCAGCGCCTCGGCCTGCAACATGGCGACCTCGGCCGCGCGCACCCGCTCCGCCGCCGACCGGTCGCTCGTCGCACACACGAGGGTCGTGCGCGCGTCGATCCGTCCGAGCCAGCGTTCGGCCTCGCGGCCGCGCTCGCCGACGAGCGCCAGCACGACCGCGTCGGCTTCGGCACCGGCGACGAGCGTTTCCAGCAGCGACGACTTGCCCGCGCCGGGCGGTCCGAAGATGCCGATGCGTGCGCCGCGGCCCACGACGAGGAGGGCATCGAGCGCCGCGATCCCCGTGACGAACGGGACCGCGACCGGAGCGCGCTCGCCCGGTTCAGGTACGCCGCCCGCGCGTGATGCGCCGGCGTGCGCGCGGAGCGGCGGTCCGCCGTCGAGCGGCGTGCCCGCCGCGTCGATGGCCCGCCCGAGCAGCGCGAGTCCCGTTGCCGGCCGCTCTGCGAAATCCAGCCGCTCCACGCGGTCGCCGACTCCGACGCCGCGCGTCGAGCCGGCGGGCGACAGCCAGGCGCGGCCCCGGGCGACGGCCGTCACGTCGGCACGCAGCGGGGCGGCGTCCGGCACGCGGATCGCGACTTCGTCGCCGACGCGAACCGCCGGCAGCACGGCCACGATCGCGTCGCCGAGACACCGGACTACGTGCCCCCTGCTACGTGCGATCATTCGCCGTCGTACGCGACGCGCCGGACGACGCTCGCCAGCCGAAAGCTCAGATGCGACTCGAGCGCGCCGTCGCGCACCTCGACGATGAGGTCGCCCGAGCGCAGGGACGGATCGGTGCGCACGGGCAACGCGGCGTCGAACCGCTCGGCGTCCTCCGGCGAGACCGCGAACGCAAAGGGCACCTCGTCGCGGAACGCAGCGAGTGCGGCCGCGGCGAGCGCGCGAAGATCGACCGGCGCGAGTAACAGTTCGCGCGCGAGGACGTCCCGCGCGAGGCCTTCGAGCAGGGCCGCGGCGCGGCGTTCGAGCGCCTCGGTGGCGGCCAGGTGCAGCCGCGCGAGTTCCGCGCCCACGCCGGCCGCCGGCGGCCGGCCGGCCGGCGTAGCCGGGGCGGTCGTGCCGGCGACCGGTTCGGCGACGGCCGCGGCGGAGGCCGCACGGTCCGCGGCGGGGGCGTCCGGTCCGCCACCGCCCAGGAGCACGGCGAGCGGGACGAAGTCATCAGGCACGGCGCAAGACCGTCTCGTAATCCGGGACCGCGGGCGCAGCGGCGCGCGACATCCGCTTGACGATCGCGGCGCGCTCTTCGGGCGGATACATCTCGAGCACGGCCGTCGCCGTCGCGGCGGGGAGCGCGCTGATGATCGCGGCGGCCGTGTGTGGCGGCTCGCCGGCGAGCGCGCCGCGGACGCGATCCGGAGCGTACCCGGCGACGGCGCGCGACGCACGCCCGACCGCCAGGCGATGTGCGAGCGCCTCGCACGCGGCGATTAGCGGCTTCGCACCGTAGCGCACACCCACGAGCGCCGTGAGGGCGACGAGCGCGGCCGGCAACAGGGTTGCGACCACGCCGAGCAGCGCGAACAGTCCGAACCCGCGCCCGGCGGGCGGGCGCGGAAAGTCGACCGCCTCGACGGAGACGACATCGCCCCGCGCGGGCGCGATGCCGAGCGTCGCGGACGCAAGCGTTCGAATCTTGCCGAGGTCGAGCGCGCGGGCGGCATCGACCGCCACCGCGACGGAGATTCGCTCGATGCGGCCCGGGGGCGTGTCGACGTCCTCGTCGTGCGTCTCGCTACCGCGCTCGAGCGTCGCGTTCGACTTCGCGTATTGTTTGCTCGCGCTCTTGAAGCGTTCGTCGCTCGTGCTCGACCCGATGGCGCCCCCGAACGGTCGCCGCACGACGTCGCGCAGCCGCGTCGCGCGCGCATCGTGCGTGACGCGCACGCGCACGATCGTCGCCCCCAGGCCGAACGCTTGATCCAGCGCGGACTGGAGCGACGTTTGCAGGGCGGTTGCGTCATCGTCGTTCGCCGGCGGATCCTCGAGCACGAGCCCGCGGTCGTCCAGGATCGCGACGCGTTCCGGTGCGAGTCCCGGGACGCCGGCCGCGACGTAGGCGCGCACGCCGCCCGCGAGCTCGGGGGTGAGGGACGCTCCCGGCCGCAGCGTGAGCCGCACCGACGCGGTCGTCTGGCGGGCGGCCGGATCGTCCGCAAAGGCGGCCGCGGGAGCGGCCGCGATGAAGACCCGCGCGTCCTCGACGCCCGCCACCCCGCGCAGCCCGCTCGCGAGGTCGCCCGCACGTCCGTCGAGCTGTTGCGCATCGAGGATCGACTGCGGCGTGAGGGGGCCGGCGTTTGCGAGCGCGTCGTCGAGCGATGCGAGGTGCGCGTGCGGTACGCCGAGCGTCGCCAGTTTGAGCAAGAGGCCGTTGCGGCTCGCGGCGTCGATGCGGAGGTTGTCCGCGGTGACCACGAAGGGCACGTTCCACTCCGCCAAACGCTCGGCGACTTCTTCGACCTGCTCGGGGCGCAGCGGTTCGGCGAACAGCCCGACGCGCGTATCGCGTTGTAAGGCGAACGCAACGGCAACGGCGATTGCCGCGGCGAGTGCGAATGCGACGACGAGCGAACGGCCGCGTGCATCGAGCGCGTGCCAGCGCCGCAGGAGGCTGCGGCCCGTCAAACTTGCATGCCGAGGATCGTCGAGAGGGCTTGCGCGGTGCGCGTCGCCGCGGCGCTCGCAAGCGAGAGGACCACATCGGCCCGCGCGCGTTCGAGGACCATCTCCTGCAGGCCGCCGTGGCGCGTTGCGAACGCATGCTCGGCGGCGTCGGCGCGTGCCAGCGCCGATCCGGCACCGGCGAACGCCGCCAGAAGCGCGCGCGAAAACGCATCGGTTCCGCGCGCGCCGGACGGCGCGGCTCCGAGCGGAGCGTCGTCGTCGCCAGACGCCGGCGGAATGCGGTCGAGCGGGACGACGGTCATTGCATGCGCCCGACGTCGATCGTCCGTTCGGCGAGCCGCTTTCCCACGTCGAAGACGGTCGCGTTCGTTTCGTAGGCGCGCTCGG
>Ga0116227_10007356_pt1 | contig 21574 bp, 18 predicted proteins | sample S1TSphgellanicum_FD_89693 | JGI IMG/M metagenome (GOLD analysis project Ga0116227, IMG submission 89693) | Host-associated microbial communities from peat moss isolated from Minnesota, USA - S1T2_Fb - Sphagnum magellanicum MG | ecosystem: Host-associated > Plants > Peat moss > Unclassified...
ACTCGGGAACCGCCCGATATCGCGGCGCACTTGATTACGCAGCGCCAGCACCGGATCGGGCGCGTTCTTGGCAGCATACAGCCAGCGCTCGATCGTCGAGAGGCCGAAGCGCACATCGAGTCCCGAGAACGGATGTCGCCAGGTCTTGGCGGCCAACACGGTGAGCGCGCCATGCAGCTCGCCAGCGGCCGGCGGTGCCGCCAGCAGCGGTCCTATAATCGCGAAGCGCAGCCGCGCCCACCGATCTCGTTGCGGTAGATCGTCCTCGGAACCCAATGTCATCCCCATTGCGGCGTCACACGCGGCGCCGTTCATGGGATCGCAGGCTACAAAGCCGCCCAGACGTTAGGCTATCGACATCCTCTGCGGCTACGCAGCGAGCCTCGGACACCCTGATCGACGCGTGCTCAACGGTGCGATCCATCGCAGTGCCTGCGAGAGTCGATCGGTCATCGCGTCCGCATCGAAGCGGTCCACTAAGCTCTGCGGCAGTCGCTCGATCGCGAGCGGCGGCATGAACTGCGCGCGCATCGCCTGCCAGAACGGAGTCGAGGGAAAATCCTGTCGCCACCACGTGCGCCAGCGCTTGAGCGTGCTCGCCGGGATGCTGAACTCCTCACACAGTCCGTTGCCCGAGGCGCTGCCCGGGGGTGATCGCAGCATCAACACCACCGCCAGATACACCCGGCGGCCGGCGAACCGCACCGACGGCGATGTCGAGCGCGCATCACACCGTCCGCAGGTAAAGCTCAGGCGGCGGGAATACTCCTCGCGCACCGCGACCGGGCAGCCACGGGGTTTACGTGGGTAATCGGCTACATGCAGGGGCCCAGAGCATCCGGGGCAACGCCCGGCTCGGGTCTCGGCGGCAAACTCATGGTCGATCTTGGATAGAAATCTAAAAAACGTGGGGTCTTGCAGTACGTCGTGGCACACTTTGGGAGTCTCTTGTCTGGTAAACCGGAGACTCCCCGGAGGGGATCTTTTAATCAAGATCCCTGATGGGGATCACTACCAAACCATCACGAAACTTGACCACCAAAGGCGGAATCGCCATCAAGAATGTTGGTCATGCTCAAAAGCCAGTCATAATCGGCACCAACTCGGAAGCGTTGCGCAACGCAGAGCACTATCTTTACGCATACTCCACTATTCAATCCAATGTATATCAGTGGGGGCCGATGCTAACGTTTACGGTTGGGTACAACGCAGCCAAGTTCTGGGCGAACGTTGCGGATTATTACGGACTCATGCATTCGCCCTACGGCTACAGCGTTCCGACGACTGATGAACTTATGGCTGGAATCGAGGGCTCGAACGACGGGCTTTTCGGAAACTCCGGGAATTCATCTTGTGGATGCCATGGCCAGTGAGTACTTTAAACTATCGGTGCCTTCTAGTCTTCGCCAACGGAATCGTTGGAACTTGTTATGTGGGTGCGGTTGGAATCGTTGGGTTGCGGCTTGCGTCTGGTCAAACGGCTTTCATCGGCAGCGCGATTTTTATCGCCTGTCTTTTAAGCTTGGCGTACGGCCATTTTCGGCTTAGGGTCTACGCGGTGATGATGACTGCTGCGATTTGCGGAGCAGCGAGTTTGCTAACTCTGGTCCAGTTGTTTTTCGCATATGAGCCAGCACTTCTTCCACCGTTCCGGGAGCGCGCCCTCCAATTTGTTCTCTCTATAGTGCTTACGTCTCTCGCGATGCTGAATTATTTCTTTTGCAAGACACTTAAATGGCAGCGCTGTGAAGTATAGGCAGGCTCAAAGCGCGTGCGGAGACTTGAGCAAGCCGTCGCCGGCATGATCGTCAAACAACGCCTGCGCACGGACATAGCCACTCAGCACATCGAGCGACTTGTGGCGCGACTGCGCCTGCATCTTAAATAGACTCGCCCGCTGCTGAGCGGCACTCGTTAAAAACCCGCTGCGCAAACTGTGCCCCGCATACTGACTCGCGATCAACCCGGCTCGTGCGGCCAGTTTCTTGATGATGCGCGCGACGCTCTGATCGGTGAGTCGATCTGCACTCAGTTTGTTGCCTTTGGCGACTCGCCGGAAGAGCGCGCCCTGCTCGATGCCCGCCATGGCCATCCATTCAAGCACCGCCTGCACCGGACAATAGGGCGACCCCACCACGCGCGGAATGGCCACGACTTGCCCCTGACCCTCCTGATCCGTCTTCGATTTCACGATCGTCACCACAAACCCTTCATCGCTTAATTTTAAGTGCGCGACATCAAGCGCAACCAGTTCCGATCGTCTCATGGCGCCGGCGAACCCCAGTAACAAGAGCGCCCGATCGCGGCAGCCTTGATACGTCTTGACATCAACCGTGTCGACCATCCTCTTTATATGCTCATCGACGGCGGCCTCTTTTTTGACGACCCCGCGGTTGGAGAGCCGGCGGATCCCGCGCATGACTTCTTGGATTTCGACCGCGTTGTGCGGCGAGACCACACGCGCACCCAAGTGCATCAAACGGATGGCCGAGAGCCGGCGGTTGAGCGTGGACGGCGCCGTGCCGTTTTTGGCTTCGGTCGCCAAAAACATCGCGACCGTCGCCGGCGCCGCGGGCAACGCCGGCAGATCGAGGCCCAAACACCAAGCGGTAAAAATCCGCCAATCCGATTCGTAGGCGCGCCAGGTCGACGATGCGCGGCTCGCGGTGGCGAAGGTTTCCGCGTCGGCCGCGGCGACCTCGAGGGCGAGCACGGGGAGGGTTGGCGGGGCTTCGACGAGCTCGGCTGTTTTGGTGGATTCGATCGTCATGGTGATCAAAATATACAACCTTTTTAGTATCGAGAATGAAGATTATCAGTACTAAAAGAGAAAAGGGAGGGGGAGGATGGCTGGCCGGACCCCCTGTTGGCGTCCTGGGCCAGTGCCGGCGGCCGGCAGGGTCGATGCCACTGGTTTGACCGGGTTGGCGGCCAAAAATGCGGGGTTTGGACGCTCAGGACCCGGTCGGACGGTCGCCGTCGCGGCTCAATAATAGTAGGATCTTGATGAATAGTAGTAGTTTGTATGCTATGAATACTACTTCTACTATTTATGATCCGAAGTGACTCCCATGGAGATCAACCCCGACGTCCGCGACCGGATTATCGCCGCCGCGAATCAGCTCTACGAGCAGAACAACCGGCGCGACCTGCCGACGTTGGATGCGGTGCGCAAGCTCTCGCGCACCAACATGGCCGATGCGAGCGCGGTCATGAAGGAATGGCGCCGGCTGCAGACCGCAAGCGCCCAAACCGCCGTCATCCCCGTCCCCGACCGGGTGCAGCACGCCGCGGGCACCGCGATCGCGGCGCTCTGGGCCGAGGCGCAGGAACTGGCGAACGAGAGTTTGAACGTCGCGCAAGCCGCGTGGGAGACCGAGCGCATGGAGGCCGAAAAGCAGCGCGTCGAATTATCCGGCGCGTTCGATGCGCAGGGCGCCGAACTCGATGCGCTGCGCGCCAAGGTGGCCGAGCTGCAAGACGCGTTGGTCAAGGCGGCGGCGGCCGCAACCCAAGAGCGCCAGGAGACGCAAGCGCAGCTTGCGGCCCTCACCGACGCCGCGCACACCGCCACCGCGCGCGCCGAGGAAATCACCAAAAGAGCCGAGGATCTGAAAACGGCGCTCGAGGAAGTCCAAGGCGCGCTGCGCACTCAAACCGCTGAGATGACGAAGGAGCGCGAGCAACACGACCGGATGCGGGCGCGATTGGAGGCCTTGACGCCCGAACACGCGGCGGCGACGGCGCAGGTCGCGCAGCTGACCGCAGACCTCATCGCCGAACGGGAACGCGCCCAGGTCGCGCGCGCGCGCTTGGACGCGCTCACCCCGGAACTCGCCACGTTGACCGCGCGGGCGGACGCGCACGGCGCTGCGCAACGGGATCTCGCCGAACGGCTCAAACACGTCGACGCCCAACTCACCGAGGCGAGGGCCGCGGCCGCCGCCGCCCGGGAAGACGCGGCGCAGCTGCGCGGTCAAGCGAGTACGCTCACCCAACAAAACGCCGAACTCATGCGGGCCCTCAACGCGCGCGACGGTCGCGGCAAGCCACCCCCATGAATCCACTGGATTCGACCGCTGCAAACCGCTGCGATACCGACGCGTGGATGACACTGCGCTGGACGCGCGGTACCCGGTACTATCGCGTGCATCTCGAGCAGGATCTGTGGAACCACTGGCTCTTGACGCTCGTGCACGGCCGTCGCGGCACGCCGCTGGGTCGGTCGCGCGTAGTGCCCGCGCCATCCTTCGACGCGGCGCTCCGGATCGTCGCGGCCGTGGCCCAACGTCGGCGCCGGCGCGGCTATGCATCAGACATTCCCATCGCCCCACTCTTATCGTCAACAAATTAAGGATCCTCGCCCATGGAAATCATCTCGACCGCACTCGATCTCTTGAAGCGTCAATCTGCGTTGGAAGAGGGCTTGCGCCAGCCCGGCGGCATCCGGGTGACCGAAGAGCGTGAGCTGCACACGTTGCGCGAGCGGCTGGCGCGGTTTCCGTATCCGAATGCCATTGAGGCCGTCATCGAGGCGGCACGGAACCTCGGTCGACCGATCGACGGGATGACCGTGACCGATGTCGAGCGCTGGAGCGGCACATCTCACCAGAGCGCCCAATGAGGAGAACGCAACAAAGCGCGGGGCTGATGACAAAACATTCAAACAACTGCTCGTCGCGAGCCGACGCCTGTTCCAAGATACCTATCTCGGAAGTACACACGTGAACTGTCCGACGCTCTTCAAACTCGGGAACTGGGGGATTTCTCGAGCTTGCCCTCGGATTATTATATTCTCTAGCAACGGGTGGATACCGCGTTGGACAACCCGCAGCTAAAAGGATCTCTACCACTGAAAGAATCGCTTCCGCATACGGCCAGCCTGCACATTTGCGCCGCACCCCACAACCTTTCAGTTGGCCTCAAACGGGACCCACTCAGTATTCTCGATCACGCTCATTCCGAGTCGTCATCGTCAAGCACTACATTCTTCCTGCGGATGAATCCCCCTCCCGCACCGCCGTACGGCTTTAGCGGAGAAACCGCCTCCTCCCACGGAGGACCACATTCAATATCTTGTCCTTGGCCATACAGGGATCCCTGACGCGGGAAATCCCAATATCGCTCTAAAAAGCGCACATGCTTCATATCAACGCCTTCGAGCACCAATGGCTTGCCCTCTATCTTGTGCTTACGCAACAAGTAAATGGTTTCGAATGGGTCATCGCCCCGCGACTTCATTGCCTTCGCTACTTCGCTGTAGTCCACCTTAGTCATCTCGACCCTGTGGAGCAAAGCGTCGCGCACTTGCGGATCCCAGGCATTGATATCATCCGCAGCATATCGAAGGTCGAATTCCACCTGAAGCATCTTTAGTCGCTCAAGCGAGCGAGCCGTTGTGCTCTCGTTGATTTCGAAGATCACATTGTGACCAAGATCGTATCGATGCCAATTGAGGAAGGTCTCGAAGTGCGGATGGTCTGCCATCAGTGGGTCTAGATTGATCGTGAAAAACAGATTGTTGACGCCATCGTTACCCGCTTTGATGGCGTCGAGCCGCATATACGAGATTGATCTGGCCGCAGCCACTGCAAGCAAAATGCCCAGTAAGCCAGGATCTAAACCGACGCAACGCTTGACGATGGCCGCGAAGTTCTCTCCCATTGCGCCTAACGCCAAGCACTCGAACCCTACGACAAGAGTAGTCCCAGTGCGCGGCGCTATTTGGAAAATGCTCTCAAGCTTACATCCCAACGTGGCGATAAATCGTCGCGTTTCGAGGTCTATCCGTTTCCACGTCGGACGAGATATGCAGTGTTGGACAAAGTCCTTAACTTCGTGCGGGAACGTCAGCAGCGGAACCTCACCCGTCGCGGCGATATCGGTTGCGTCCGAATCCGGTGTGGCAGCATCAGCCGCAATTGATGGGCCGCGCATGCTCCTCGCTGCGGATTGATGGTCCTTCTGAGCCAGAGGCTTGGACCCTTTTGTGCACCGACGAAACACCTGTCGGAACAAATTGGCCCAGCCATCGCGCTCAAAAACATCGACCCGCTGCAGTGCCGCCAAACGTGCATGGGTTTCGCAATCGTCTAATCTCACCGGCACGATAAAAACGCGACCAGGGGGCTTCTCCATGTTTCGATCTATTGCCGCCAAAATGGCCCTCTGGAGTGGTCCTTCCCTCCGTACTGAGTCCTTAGACAGGAACACTAGCACCAAGCCCGCCCTCCTCAGGTATTTATGGAGTTCCAAGTTACCATCGGTACCGCCCGCGCCGTCGCCCACAACCGCGTGGGTGCTCACCCCCACCGAATTCAATTGCACCATAAATGGCTCGACGCTCTTGCAATCGATCGGATCGCAACATATAAGCACCTGACAGACGACTTCATTCGTGTTCATGTACACCCCATTGTGGTCTAGCCTGATACAGCGTTTGCCAGATCAGACATCGCTCGCAGCTGCGAAACCAAACGCGCCCATCCGCCATTCCCAAACAGATCGATCCAATTAAGGTGCGCCAGTCGCTCGTGCTTGCGACAGTCATCCAAGCGCACAGGCAGAAGATAAATCCGGCCCGGCGCCTTCTCCTGCCACATTTCAAGCGCCATGTGGATCTCACGCTGAAGGAATCCATCCCGGGTCACGGAACGTTGCGACAGTAAAACCAACACGACATGCGACTCTCGAACGGCTTGGGCAACGAGCAGCTTCCACTCACCACCCCCTGGTATGCTTTCAACGTCAAGCCACGGGTCGAAACCCTCCGCTTTCAGACCGTCATATATCTCTCGCGCACAGACCGCATCTTGGCGCGAATGACTGATAAAGAGTTTTAGGGGGGTCATTGCGCTTTCACTCCCTCGCCTAGCGGTTTATCCAAACATAATCCAATGTCGGAGCCATTAAAGCATCCCGGCATCAAACGCATAGCGTGACGCCATAGCGCTCCTGCGTTGCCCTCCAGCGGCCTCGCCGCACCCGCGTGAGGATTGATGTAGTATTTGGAATGACCGCGCCTGATTACACAGAGGATGTACAGAGGATCGGCGTGGTTCCTTTTGAAATAGCATTAAAATTAGGAAACACTGAAAGATGGATACCAATCCGGCAGCCATGGACGCTCGAATTAAGGCATGGGAAACCGAGATTAGCCACTATTTCTTTAGAGGCGGCAAGGCTCAGGTCAACGCTAATCAATTACCCCTCATCTGCCACGATCAGCTGCTTGAATTCGACTCGTCCCGCGATTCCCTTAAACGCATTCTGATTGGTGGCAAAGGAACGGGGAAGTCCACCGCCTTGGCTCGGAAAGCCGTTCAGCTCCTCGACGACGAAATGCTGGTCATCCCAGCATTTCATCCTTATGTCGTGCGCCTCGAACAGCTGACGCTAGACGATGATCTCGCCTCGGCCTATCCCGATGCGCAATCCCACTACTGTTGGGTACAAATCTGGAAGCTAGTTCTCTGCACCATATATATCGCCGAAGTGGACGCTGTCCGGATAAAAGACGCCAAGTTGGGGCAATATCTCAAATGCACGACCGGGAAAGCCGAAGATGAATTTTTTGATCAAGCCGGCGAACGGATCGCCCGCGCCCGGCAAACCCGCCATGAATGCGTCTCCACAGTATTGCAGCTCGTCCTTGAGCGCCACTACGGCACTCAGCAATGTCAGCAGTGGTTCAACCGGTATGTAAGACCTAATCTTCCTGCACCAGGAAATGAACCCACCGTGATGCTATTGGACCAAATTGACGAGGCCCTGAGCCGCTACCGTGATGTAGCCAACACCCGACAAGGACAAACCGTGTGGGAAGCCGCACAAACGGCAATCATCGATGCGGTTGCAGATATTGGTTCGCTAAGTGGCGAAGCATTTCAAGTGTTTGCGGCCATTCGCACCGAGGCCTTCAGGCATTACCAGGATTACGGCGCACGCACGCAAGCACAAGTCGCGAGTATCTGTGTCGATTTGGCATACACTCCAGGATCGATGCAGCAAATATTCCTGCAGAATATAAAGCTCACCGAGAGAACCCGGCTCGCGCTACCGGAGGAGGCGGACCTCATCAAGCGATTTCTTGGAGTGCACAGCTATCCGCATCCCTATGTAAGAGGCGTAGTGGAATCAGCAATTCAATGGATATCTAGGCACACGTTCGGCAGCCCCCGTGAACTCGTCATGCATGGACTGCAAATCTACAAGTCCGATAAAAGTATGCGGGGCAGTCGCCAATATTTAGCGCAAGTCATCAACGAGACCGGTAGCACGATCCTTAACGATTACATCAGCGAGCTTGTGCCGCTTTGGAATGAAAAGGTAGAGGCTGTGTACTCACACTTAACACACAACGTGATGAGCTTGGAGGAAGTTTCCGCCATTGAGGCCACTTTGCAGACTCCGCTGGGATTCGCGCCAATCGAATATTTGTATCGTTCTGGGATGATTGGTATTCCAGTCGACGTTGACGAGAAAACATCTCGCCAATCATTCGTGCCTTTGTCTCGGGCGTCGGTTGGCCTACCGCTGCCAGAAGTGAACTACTATATTGTTCATCCATGTTTGTATCCCACTATTCTCGGTCGCCTGCGGCAAGATCAGCGGGCCGAATTTTACTCTCACATTCTCGTGGCCGGCGACGGACTTCCCTGCTCGCGCACCATCGAGAGGCCGCGGGTATATCTGCTGCTCGACTATACCAATCGCTTGGTTGAATTCAGCATACTAGATGATCCGTCCCTCTTAAATCCGCCGCGCACGTCGATTTTGGAACGCCTTCGGCCGGAGCTTACGGTCTCTCCAGAGGCTTCCGCAGGTCCCGTTTTGTTGATCGCCATTCTGATGGCCATGTCGACTGAGCAGTCGAATTATCCCAAAGTAGAAGAAATTTGCCACTCAGTCCGCACACTGGTGGAAGAGGGGTTTTGCAAAGCCATCTTTGGCAACGGCAACACGAGACAAATGGCAATCGACTACTTTAGAGATCAGCTGATGTTTGCGCCTGGTAGTCAATCCCATGTGGTAACGGAATTGCGCAAGATAGTCGGAAGGATACAAGCAGGCTACGCCGTGAGCGTCACAAGCGCGATGGAAAGGGTCGATTCGTTTTCTATCACGGGATTGAAATGGATGGAGATCCGAGTAGTACGCCGCTAGTGTAGTTTATCTATTAGCGCATGCTCTATTCTGCCCTTCCTCGATGTCAATCTACAATTATTACAGGAACCGTAGCTTAGGTGTGCTCTCTATCGAGCAAGCGTTCTCGCGGTTGATTAAGTACTGGGCGCTATCGTTCAAAGGATCTTTTCCATGTTAGACGTTAACAATGCGGCAGACCAGCAGGGGTTTTCGCAGGTAGGGTATTTTGGCCCAGCGCATAGAGACTCCATCACGGCAAGCGATAGAAGGCAACGGCAGTCCTTCATTGCGAGTTTCAAACACGCTCTTCTGTTTACCCCAAAGTTGGTAATTTCTGATCACATGGTGTTTAGCAAAAATTTCCAGGCGGCGTATCAAACGGACCCGGCATTTAAAACGCTTCTCCGGGAGGATCTTATTGACCTCGCCCACTTCGAACAATTCAATAAAGGGCGGGCATTCACATTAGTAGAATGCCGAAAATTCTACACGTATCTACGTCAGGGCCAGGACAGAAAATATGACCCACGCGATCCGTCCTGCCCATCGGATCCATTTGATGGCGAATTGGAAATAATACAGCAAAACGTATGTCGGAGATTTCCCGAAGGTTCGAAGCGGGATCCGCTCTTCTCCGAGTTTGCCGATCTCGAGGTAGAAGCGGATACCCTTGCGGCTGAATTTGACGATCTGTATACAATATATCAGACGGCGTACCAAAAGCTTCGACGTGATCAGGAAGATCAGGGCTATCCATTGGGAATCATTCATTTTGATGAGAAGCACAAATCGCCCGGCACCGACAATATCTTCGACTATATGGGGAGGATATCCAGCATTCGGTCGATACCTCGTCAGCTACTGGTCGATCATTTTGGCCTGCCGGTAGCTCGACTCCATCGAACGCTTCTGCTCAAAGCGGAGATGCGACTTTTGTCTGGCGCTCATGCGATTTTACCAACCGATCTTGCGCCCTATCAATCGTCTGTCTTGACAAATGTAGGCGCGAAACTCATTGACGAGACCGAATCGAATTATCGAGAAGAAAAAATTGATCTATCGTCCGTAAATACTCAAAACCTGGCATCGCTGAACCTCGATGATGTACTGGAGATACGCCGGGCAGGAGAAGGATTTTTCGATGCCCAGAAAAGATACTCCTGCGACGCGAATCAATTCGATTTGATTTGGAATTCGTTGGCATCATACTGCCAGCATATAAATCTGACGCTAGGTTTCAGGGGCGTGACTTCTTCCACATCAAAAGTTATCAACTCAATCAGGTTGGTTCAAGGGAAGACCGCTCAACACACCACATTTCGAGATGCCTGTATGGCATTGACTTTCAAGGTAGCTGGAGCCGTTAGTCACACGCTGACAGCACTTCATACAGGATCTCCGGAAGTAGGGGCTGCAGTCGAGGTGTCCTTGCAAGGGGCGGAGCGGATGGTGAGGTCGGCGTTGGGCACGAGTCCAATGGCAAGTCGTGTTGATGAGGTCAAAGCGAAGCTCGTCATTTCTACAGCCGAGCACCGTGACAAGTTGATGTATTACGAATAGGACGGAGTAACTCAAAGCGGTGGTGTGATGTAATGGAGCCTAGCCGCCCGTCCGTGAGGATCGAACATCTCGGCGACTTAACTCAACCTGCAGCCGAGCCGGCAGGTCGGCGATCTGACATTTGGCGGGGGCTAGCTTGACACCTAAGACGATCACTCGACTGCTAGCCTCTATGAACGCCGGCCGACTTCTGGTGGTCTGCGGCGCCGGGTTGTCGATGGCGCCGCCCAGCAGCCTGCCGTCGGCCCGGGTAGTCGCTCAGCGGTGCTTCGACAAATACCGTCTCGAATCGGATCCGAACTGCGATCTCGCTCTTCGGGACGATCTCGAGGGCCTCGCCCAGCATTTTGCAGCCCTCAACACCCTGAAATCGGTCTTCATTGAACATCTCGTGCCTTGGCCCGCTTTTGCGCGGCCTTCGAACGCGGGGCATGCCGCAATAGCGGATTTTCTCATCACCCGCGCCGCCGTTGCCGGCCTATCGAGCAACTACGATACGCTCATCGAGAGGCGCGCTTGGGACTATGGCGCGGACTTTCGTGGCTCGCTCGACGGAGATGAAGCCACCGCGGATTCCGTCCGTCAGGCGCCCTTGCTGAAATTCCATGGCTGCAGCCACCGCGATCGGCCAGCCACGGTCTGGGCGCCTTCACAGCTCGACGAACCGACCATCTCGGCCCGCATTGCGCGTAGCAAAGTTTGGATGGCTGCCAACCTTCGGCAGAAGGATTTGCTCGTCGTCGGCTTCTGGTCGGATTGGAAATACCTAAATGCCATTATCGGTGAAGCGCTTCTCGATATGCAGCCGTTGTCCGTAACCGTGATCGACCTCTCGCCCACAAACGCGCTCGGGCAGAAAGCCCCGCAGCTCTGGGAGATAGCGCACGCACAAAACGTGACGTTCGAACATGTCCAAGAGTCCGGTGCTGCAGCGCTCGACGAGCTTCGTCGAGCGTTCTCATCAAACTACCTTCGTCAGGTCTTGGCCTCCGGACGGGCCGCCTTCGAGCGCGTGACCGGAGTGCAGTGTGACGCAGATTGGTTAAACGTCGGGAATTTCGATAGCGAGGTGCTGTATGGTCTGAGGCGGGATGCAGAAGGCGTCTCGGCGGCGGAGCCGGCCAAGCTCCTGCGCCCAGCAAATCTGGAAGCTCTCGGCTTCTTCCACTTGCTTCTCCGTCAGGCTGGCGCCGTTCAACGCGCCGATGGTTATGCTCTGAACGGCCGGAGCATCCGAGTCCTCAACGGATCGCAATCCGTCCTCGAGACGCTACGCGGGAAATTCGTCGAACCGCCTGCCGCGCTGCAGTCTGACATCGTTGTGGCCGTGGGCGCGACCGATCTGGGCGTGCCGAACAACGTCGTGCGCAGTGGACGCGCCGGTAACGTCATTCGTCCGGACCCAGCCGGCGAATGGTACGACCTCCATGGGGCAAGAGCTGCATTAGGCATCTGATGGACATCTTCACGCAAGCCGAAATCGTTCTTCGCGACGCCCAGTATGAAACTTGGACGTGGACTGGCTCGGCCAGCCCGGTGACATGTTTCGAAAATGCGGCGCTGATGGGATTCGTCCACGTCTTCGATACTGCAGATGATCTCCTCACCGTCTGGAAGGAGAGCCAGCAAGTCGCGCTCGCTCGGCACGCCGCTTCCTTGCGAGGCGCCGGAGCGAAGGCGTGGAACGTTTATTCGGTCTTTCTGACCCAGGATCAGGATGTGCGCCGAGGGCACGAGATCGAGCGCATTGAAGAGGATTTCTCTTTGACCCGAAAGATCGCCAGGGCCTCGATTACTACAACCGATGACGTTGAGAACGCGCTTCTACCACTGCTATCCATACGCTCCAAGCCGCTGCTCGGCGCATCCAACTTCGAAACGAGACTGCGCACCAGGCTGAAGGACATTCCTTCTGATGCCGTTACCGCGTTCCTCAACGAAACCACACCGGCTGAAGTCGCCCGCATTCTGGGAGCGACGTCATGAGGCTCAATTTCATGGAAGCATGCGGCTTTCGTGGATTCAGGGATCTCGTCCGGGTCAACTTCGGACGGGGCTTCACCGTCATCACTGGCCGGAACGGGGTAGGGAAAAGCACGGTGTGCGATGCGGTCGAGTTCGCGATCACGGGCTCCATCGACAAATATGCCGTCGAGAAGGCGGCGAAGGAACGCCTCAGTGATTACCTCTGGTGGCGTGGCGAAGGTGTTCCCAAAGCCCATTACGTCACGGCCTCATTCGTTGACGACAACGGGAAGCCATTCACCATTACGCGGACGCGGGAATCCGGCTCCAATCGCTCATCGGAGGAGATCCAGGACGCGCTATGCCGTGGACCTGCGCCAGACGACGCACTCAGGCAGCTCACCCGGACCTCGATAATCCGCGACGAATGGATTGCCGCGCTCAGCCTAGACCTCACCGAAACGGAGCGATTTGATCTCGTGCGCTCGGCGCTCGGCGCATTGGAAGGCTCCGAAGCGGGTAGCAGAGCCAAGGAGGTCGTGGCGGCAGCCGAAGCCGCTCACTCTAAAGACGAGGCCGCCTATGAGGTGGCTCGTTCGCGGCTAGCAGACAGGCTAACGCTGCAGTCTGAGACCCAAGCCTCCCTTAGCCGATCCGGGGATGTTTCCGCTGCGCTCCAAGTGATCACCGCCGCAGCGCCGGATGCGCCGCCCGAGTTGACGGCGCGGCTAACTGCAGGTCGAAACGCGCTCGTGAACCGACGGGCGCGATTGGGTCGAATGGACGAAGCACTTCAACTCGGCCGCGAAGTCGCAGCGGCGCAGGCAGCCTACAACGCTCATGCGGCTGCTGCGGATCGGGAGGCTGCGTCAGCAGCACACGAAGCGGCGCAACGCGAGCATCAGTCTGCACAGCAAGCCCTCTCGGATGCCGAACAGCGCCTCGTGCGCGAAGAAGCGATGGACGCGACCGCGGCGTCGCTGAGCCTCCTCGTCGAGCACGGTGAGCGTCTCGGGCTGCACGACGATCATTGCCCGCTGTGCGCGGCGCACCGGACATCGGACGAGTTCGCCACGGGTCTGGCCGCCGCACGGCGACGGATTGCATCACTGGCGTCGGGCGTTCAGGACGCTCGCGATGCTCTCGCCACCGTGAAAGATAATGCACGGCAACGCAGCCTCGCGTTTCACGCAGCAGCTGATGCGGTTCAAGCTCATGTGCGCGAGCGGCGCCGGCTGCTCGACCAGGAAGCGGCGCATGTGGATTTCTACACTCAGTGGGGGCTCGATCACCGCTTCATCCATGATTCGGGCGGGCTGGAACAGGCCATTTCTATCGAACGCGACCGGTTGATCGACCTTGAGCGTGCGCTTATCGTGCTGGAGGCTTCGCAGGCGGTGTCGCGAATCTCTTCGATCGAAAACAACATTTCTGCGCTCCGAAATGATATCGAAAAGCTTGCCAACGCGGTCAGTCAATCCCAAAGCGCCGTCACAGCAGCCCGTGAAATTGAACGCTCAGTCAGGCGTGTGAGCGCGGAAATCATCGACGAGCGACTTGCCCAGATCAGCCCGCTTCTAAACGAACTTTATCAGCGCCTGCGACCTCACACTAATTGGCGAACTATTGACTACAGCATCCGTGGCGATGTCCGTCGCTTCTTGAGCCTCAAGGTCGGAGACGGACTCAACCCACAGTTCGTCTTCAGTAGCGGCCAGCGCCGCGCCGCTGGCTTAGCCTTCCTTCTTTCGGTCCACATGGCGCGGGCCTGGACACCGCTCAGGTCTCTCCTCCTTGATGACCCCGTTCAGCACATAGACGACTTCAGGGCCCTTCACCTTGTCGAAGTGCTCGCTACTCTCCGCTTGGACGGTCGCCAGATCATCTGCGCCGTCGAGGACCCCGCCCTGGCCGATCTGATGTGCCGGCGTTTGGTGAGCACCTCAACGGAGGAAGGCCGCCGTCTCGACCTCGACTTAGGGCCGTTCGGTGCCACAAGCGTAGTCATCGACCAGGAAATCCATCCGATGCCGGTTGGTGTTCTGCGTGGTGTCGCCACTGCATGACGGCCGAGAGCGCGCAACTCGAACTTCCGGCGCCGCGTGCCCGTCGAGCGCATGGCCCCTGGAGCGATCTGGCCCTCCACACCATCGGCTGGCGGGCATTTCAGGATCTTTGCTCGCAGGTATGCGAGGTCATACTCGGTCGACCCGTTGAGATCTTCCGCGAGGCCCAGGACGGCGGCCAGGACGCGGTCTTTCTCATCCCCTCAGGAACCGGCGCCCCGCCCTTCGGCACCGTCCAGTGCAAGCATACGTCCGATGCCATGAAAGCCTTAAAGCTCAGCGATCTCACCGCCGAGCTTGAGAATGTCGAGGAGCTGTGCAAAAACGGTCAGGCTGACACCTACGCCTTCATGACGAACATGAGCGTAGATGCGCCTGTCGCCGCGGCAATGCGTGCCAGACTTCGGGCGCTCGGCGTGCGTAAGCCGCACATTCTCGGTCGTCAGTATGTCGTCCGGGTCATCAGAAGCAGCGCGCGCCTACGGGCCCTCGTTCCGCAGGTCTACGGCCTAGGGGACCTCACCTCAATCGTGGATGAGCGGCTAAGCGAGCAGAGTCGGGCGCTCCTTGACAGCTGGATTCCGAAGCTTCGCACCTATGTGCCAACAAAAGCCCATCGCGACGCCGTCAATGCCATTTCCACTCATGGCGTAGTGCTCCTGTTGGGCAATCCCTCAAGCGGCAAATCAGCGATCGGCGCGATCGTCTCGACAATCGCTTCGGAGAATCCGGACAATACGGTTCTCGCTTTGACCAGTCCCCGCGACTTCGAGGCTGGGTGGAACCCCAACGATCCGGGTCGTTTCTTCTGGATCGACGACGCCTTCGGCTCGAATGTGCTACGCGACGACTTTGTGCAGGACTGGGCGTCGGCTTTCGCCAAGCTGCGCGCCGCAATCAAGCATGGAAACCGCTTTCTCCTGACCTCCCGAAAACATATTTACGAAGCTGCGCGTCGTCGTCTTGGCCAGCGCACCCTTGCCCAGTTTGCTGATGGGAGCGCCGTAGTCGATGTCGGCGAACTGACGTTCGAGGAAAAGGCTCAGATTCTTTATAACCATGTGAATTTCGGCGAGCAAAGCCAGAGCTGGCGTTCAATCGTCAAGCCCCACCTTGCTGCAGTCGCCGCTGTTCGTGACTTTCTTCCTGGCATTGCCGAACGTCTTGGTGACCCGAACTTCACCAAGGGGCTCGCGCCCCGCGAAAGCTCTCTCGTGCGCTTCATGGAAGAGCCAACAGAGCATCTGATTGATACGGTCAATGCCTTGGATGATCAGCTGCATGCCGCGCTCATCCTGGTTTACGTCCATCAAGCTGGCTTCGATCCCAGCGACCATGATGTGGTGGCTGCCCAGGCGGTCTCGGAGCTGACGGGGTACACACTCACAAAGATCCAGGATTGTTTCGCTGAGCTGAAGGGCTCGTTCCTAAAACTATCGGGATCAAGTTGGACCTTTGCCCATCCGACGATCTCGGACGCCTTGACGGAGATCTTGCGTCAGAAGCCGCATATGATGGCGGCGCTCATACGGGGAGCCACTATCGACACCATTCTCAGCAGTTTCACGTGCGAGGGCTCGCCTCTCATTCGAGACGCGCTTGTCATCCCAACGACGCTCGACAATGCTCTGGTCGCCCGGCTCGGCCACACCCCCGATGAATGGCACCGCAACTGGATGCTGTTCCACTTCCTTTCTTATCGGGCAAGCGGCCTAGTGTTCACCAAGTCGGTCCAGCAGTTTCCCAATTTACTTCAACGGTCCTGCTGGCGAACTGACCTTGCCGGCAACGATCCCCAGATCGCGGCCTACGCCCGAGCCCATCACCTCGGCGTCTTGCCGGACAATCTTCGCTCGGAAGCGGCCGAGACCCTCAAATCCGCCGTGCTCACGAACCTAGATACTTCCTTCTTCAATGAACCAGAGATACTAGAGCTCGTACCGCCCCTGCAACTGGTCGGCATAGGTTTGACACTACGCACAACTGTGCTGCCTTCGCTCGAAGAGCGCATCGACGAGATCGTCGCCGACGCTGACTTGGATGAGGAGCCCGACAGTCAATTTAAGAAGCTTCTCGGCATGCTCGATCGCATTGAGGCGATCGGTGTCGACGCGGATGCCATAGCCATGATCGACGACGCGCGCAATCAGGTGAAGCGGTCCATCAAGACACTCGAAGAGCGCAAGCGTGAGCAGGAAGACGGCTCGGAAACCGACTCGGATTGGACGCACATCGTGACGCAAAAGAAGGACGCTCCGGCTCCGACTCCCGTCGCCACTAAGCGCTCGGTGTTCGACGATGTCGACAAATAGTCGTGCAGATCCTAAGCGATTGCGGCCCAACCAGTCGGACCCGGCGTTGACCGCCAATAGCCCGGACGCACAGCGTCCCCTACGAGGCGCGGCCGCCGCGCAGGCGGGCTTCGACTACCAGCTCGACGTCTCGATCCTCGCTGCCCTGCAACTACTCCTCATTTCCAATGGGGCTACGCGCCTTGTTCTCGAACCAGCGAACGAAGAGGATTTGGAAGCGGATCTTGAGCCCCACGTGCCAGGACGCCTTCAACCCAGTGCGACCATCGCGGGCGGGTACAAACTTGTCGTCCAAGTCAAAATGCACAACGGCGAGCCCTGGTCGGTCGCGGACTTCGAAACCCTGCTCAAGCACGGCTCCGACAAAACGGGTGGACGCCGAAAAGCACTGCATCATCTCGACGACCCGAACACCCGCTATCTGCTCGTCACCAATGCCGACGTAAAAGGTGTAGCGCGTGGACTGCTGGTCGAAGGCTTCGAAGAGTTGTCCGACCAGGCAAGCTTTCCTCCGTGCCTGCGTGCCACATTGAAAGCGTCGCCCGAAGGCCGTGTTGCGATATGGGGCAAGCTCACCGAGAAACAGCTCGCAGCCGATATCCGAGCGCTAATATCGGACGTGTTGCATGTTCCCAAGGTCGAGCAGCAAGAGCTCGTCGAAAAGCTGCGTCTTGAAGCCAGGCGGCGGACCCGAGGCAGCACGCCCGGTCTATGGACGAGCGATGACCTACTCGCCACGGTGCGGGCTCACGGTGGGTTTCTGGCTAGTTCCGCCAACTTGGAGCATTTCGTAGCCCCTGCGAACTTTGACGAAATTCTCAAAATCCTGAACGATAAGAACGCGGTTGTCATTCGGGGGCCCTCGGGCACGGGCAAGACGCAGGCAGCTCTCAAGCTATGCGATATCGCGCGACGGCGCGATGGTGCCTTGGAGGTCGTCACCATCGGGGCGGACAATTCGCCAACTAGCGTACGTAAGGCCGTCAACAATGGACCGACACTCTTTTATATCGATGATCCATGGGGCCAGTTTAGCTTATGCGGGAGCAGCGAGGCATGGACCGAGCAGTTACCACGCCTTCTCGCCAAGGCTACTCCGGATCATCAGTTCGTCATCACGTCCCGCATCGACATGATGCAGAGCGCCCAAGTCGGCGATAGCCTCAACGTATGGTCCGTCGGGCTGGATGCAACCCAGTATCAGAATGGTCAACTCCGCGAAATTTATGACAACCGCGTGGCCCAACTACCGGCCGCTCTGCAGACCAAGGCGTACACGTTTCGCAACAAGGTGCTCGACAAGCTTGAGACGCCGCTCGAGATCGAGCTGTATTTCTCGCATATGCAAACCAGCCCCAATGCTGGCGAAGAAGATCATGTCTTCTTTCACCGGTTGCTCGAGCTGGCACAACGCGATGCAGTGGAAAGTGTCGTCGTCAGAGCTCTATCATCGATCGACACTTGCGGCACCTCGGCCATCGTTTGGGCGCTCCTGGCGGCGTGCGGTCAGTTCGACCGCAGCCGACTCCACCCTCTTCAACGCGCGTTACGGGTATTTGATCGCGCGCTTGGCCACGGCCTAGACCGACTAGTAGACCGCATGGTTGCGGCGCGCCATTTGCGCCAGCCGGCCCGTACCATCGCTTTTGCTCATCCGAGCGTCCGACAAGGTTTTGAGTCCTTCGTCAGAGACAACTGGGGGCAGAGCGCGTTTGCGATCGAGACTCTGATCTCCGCAGTTGTTCAGCTGCCAGCAGCACATCGCGACTGGGGCATGGAGACTGCGGCCCGGGTTTTTAGGGTTGGCCTCAAATTTGCTGGCCGACTGGAAATCAACCAACGCTTCGAAATTGATCGAATCAGTCAAGACGCGATCGATGCCTGGCTGGACGACAGATTAATGGACACGCGGTCAACGCTTATGCCTTTGCTGGAGCTAGCGTCGGAGGTGGGCAGCGACGCGTCGATACCGAGCCGCGTGGCGCGATGGCTCTTGAAAGGGACGCAGCGGGGCGCTGCCTTCTTCGTCAGTAACTGGCAGCCGCCCGTCTTAGACGATACCTGGTACGAGACCGTGTCCCAGAGCCCGCTCGCGGCCGAAGTTGCTGGTCGATTTATCCGAGAGGAGCTAGGCTTCGACCAAGGGAACTACGGAACGGGGTTCGCCAAACGACTCGATCGCTTTGCGCCGAATCTAACCGCCGCCTATCTCGGTGCCGCGCGCCCGATTGTTGGCAACGGCTTCTAGCTCAATGGAGACGCCGTGGCGACCGGCGCTATACGCGACCTAGATGGATTCGAGAGCGTCGTGCAGGCTGCGCTGGATGACCTCGCGAGCATCCACCAGCAGTACTTTCAAAGTGGCCGGGAGGAATGGCGCGCGATCGAGGACGGCGAACGGGACTATGCCGTCGAAGAGGCCATGCAGTGGAATCATGAAGGCGATGGTTACACATCCGGTGTCTTCATCGATGCCTACATCCGCCAGCTTCGCGCAGAGGGTCGCTGGCCAGTCCTTGCCAACCATCCGCGGGTCGCGGAATTGGTCCGCGGCTGGTCACAGGCACTCGAGACGTCCCCCGGACCAGTGGATGAAGCCGAGCTTCGAGCTATTCTCGCGGCGGGCAAGGGAATGGATAACGAGCCCAATGTCTGGGCGGCATTGCGAAAGCACTGGCGCCCAGCGCTGGAGCCTTCACTTGGGGCTCGGATCGGCTCTGTTCCCTCTGCGTGTGACTTGCGTGATGAGCTTGCGCTTACAGCCGTAAAAATGGCCCCAAATGCGCTGCCACCTGCATTCCAGGAGAATAGCGAGCTGCCAGATCGGCAAGTCACGCTACTCACTGCCATGCAGCGCGCTCGCCGCCGACTTGGAATGAACGGTCGCGCCAACCTAAGGCGAATCACTGGTGCGCTTCCAAACGAACTCAGAGAAATCTTCAACGCCCTTCCAACCAGAAAGCGAAAAGCTCGTGCTGTCAACGGTCCGGCGCTCTCGCTCCTGGCAGGTTGTGCACCCCAGCTCGACGCGGAGACGCTCGACCTCGTGGTGCCAGTCATTATCGAAAGCGGAGGGAATGCCTCGCCAGCGATCTCTCAATGGCTGATGATTGCCAGTCGTCCGGAACACGCCGTTAATTCGACCAAGGCGGCGATTGCAATTGGCGATACCGCCCTCGTTCAAGCGGCCCTCCGGCACCAGCGCGCCGATGCACGCCGTGTGGCTCTACTTCATCTGGCGTCAACATTCCCGGATCCATTACCCCATGAAATCCTCGCGATGGCATTCGATCGCGGCAGCCGCGTTCGCCGCGCTCTGGTTGCTCTACTTGGAGAACGGCCGCATCCGGATCACGTCGAAACGCTCTTGGCCCTGATCCATGACACTTGGTCGAGCGCCGAGCCGAACCACGACCAGCCCGAAAGCTTTGATATCGCCCGCGAAGCCGTCGTTGCCCTTGCCGCCAACGGTCCCTTATCCGACGCGATAGGCGATACGCTTATCAATCTTGCCGATACGACGCTCGACCGAACGCTCAGCCAATATGCCTTGATCGCCGCAGCGCGTTGCTGCAGCTCCGGAATCCAGCAGAAAATTTATAACCTCGTAAACATTCCCGAAGTGCGCTGGATACGCATGGACGCCCTTGATGTCCTGGCCAACGCGGATTCCGTGGACGCAAGCATCGTCGCGCGTCTCACACCGGCGTTTCTGCTGAATTCACCGGAAATTCTTGCGGCGCCAGCGGCTCATCTCGTCGGCGCCCATGCCTTCGCGGAAGATGCGCTTAAACTGTTCGAGCTGGTGTCTAGCTCGAACAAGCGGCGCGCTCTGCTCCTCGTTGGCGCCAACGCCATGGCCAGGCGCGACCGCACGACCGCCGATCGAATCCTCGATCTGCTGGAACCGGGTCATCTTGGACGTCAATTGTTGGCCGCGGCCGACCCTCTTCCAGCTTCCATTCTGGACGATCTTGGCAGTGTTCAGCTGCGAGAGGCTGTCCGAAAGCAGCTAGGTGATCGACTCGCCTTCGCTTGAATACTATCGTTTGTAAATTTATGCTTTTTCCCATGATGGCGCCGTCACACGAAGTGCGTAAGACCCCACTTTGCTTTGCTTCAGCCCGCTCATGGCAGCGCAGGAAGTGCTCCATGGTCGTAAGTGTCCGGTCTGGGCACATAGACTACGAGCTATTGATTTCATCGGTTAGCGTGTCGTGGTTGACGGCTTGATCCACGGCGGTGTCTAGGCGATGGACCAGTTCCATAAAGCTTTCACGCGCATTGCGGGTTAAGGCCGCCAACATCATGTGTTCGTCCGATGCGACGGCAACGTAATCGAGGGGCGAGATGCGGCCGATTTGGATGTTGCCGCCCGATTCGAGGAACTCCTCGATGTGCGGCCACGGCGATAAAGGTTTGAACTCGCCGATTATGCGGCGAATCGGTTTTCGAGATCGGGATACAGGTTGACGCGCCACGGTAGAAGCTCCTCTATGCCAAAGGCAAGACCCCTGAAGGACG
>Ga0116227_10007357_pt1 | contig 21573 bp, 14 predicted proteins | sample S1TSphgellanicum_FD_89693 | JGI IMG/M metagenome (GOLD analysis project Ga0116227, IMG submission 89693) | Host-associated microbial communities from peat moss isolated from Minnesota, USA - S1T2_Fb - Sphagnum magellanicum MG | ecosystem: Host-associated > Plants > Peat moss > Unclassified...
TCTGCATTGTTTTTCTCTTCCGCTGCGATCTGCAACTGACGGACGCGAGCTTCTGAATCTAGGAGTAGCAGTACAGATCAAGATAATCCCAGTAGCATGGATGCTTGTGCTGTCGGAGTATTCAGCATGAAATAAAGATCGAACAGTTGTTTTGAGGGTTCGGTTTTGTGTCTGTCTTGTCATTTGGTTGTGTAGCTACATGATGAGAGATCCGGTCTGAGGGTCATGGGCCGAATCGCACATTGTCTCGGTAGATTTGCAGTTTCAGAGGAGTAGCTTGTGTGCTTAGAGGTTGCAGTGTGTGCTTCGGGAGAGTGGTATTGTACTGCAACAATACTAAGAGAGCAGCTGAGAGTGATTGTCCCAGAAAGAATGCAGTTGTGGTGGCAAGAGGGGTCGGACGGGTACCTGTGCGAGTTCTGTGCCTTGGATTCGTTCGTGTCCCCCTTCTTTTTGGTTACATATGTACTTCACCTTAGTGTGTTTTCACCTTTTTCATACCAACAAAATTTTCCACTCGCTCATTCCCCACAAATCTTCGTTTTCTCTTAAAATGTGTTGCAATTTTTTTCACTACCCATGCTACCCATGCAAAAATAATATTAAAAAAAAACTCTACATTTTGAAAGTTAAAAAAAACAATTGACTTTATTTTTATTTTTTGTGAACAATGCCTATGAAAATTTCATTTTGAATATATGGAGGAAAAAAAAACAACACACTCTTTCAAAGGTATAAATTATAATTTTTATAAGTAATTTTGGAAAAAAGCAATAATATGGACAATATGTAAATATATAATTTTAATTTTATAATGTAATTGAATCTTGAATCATTAAATTTTCTTGACAAAATTTTATTTATTTATTTATTTATTTTTATAAAATAAACCCTCAAACAACATCACCCAAAAAAATGTCCATTTGTCTTTATTATCATTTTAAATATAATAAAAAAATTGAATTATTTATATATCTCCAATGATTTAACTTACTCATGTATCTTTATACATTGGATAAGAACATTTTTTCTTTTGAAATTGTGCAAATTTGGATTGTTTTCCATTAAAATATTTTTGTATAGGTTGAAATCATAACTTTTAGGTCAATATTTGAAACTATTTTGATTTACACTACTAATGATTAATAGAATATCCATTTCCACTTGTAAGTTACCTAGTTGATGATTGCCCAACACTAGAAATTAGTTGAATATGTGTTTAATACAAATTACAAATCTTTGATCATTTCTTCTATATTTCATAATTTTTCTTTTTGGAAAAGATGTTTCCATTAGAGAAAAAAATTCTAGTTGTAACGTTATTTTTCCAAAATCTAAAATAGGTTTTTCCAAAGAGGACTAATATTATTAAAAGGGTTTTGTAATATAATGGGATTCTTCAAAAAAAGGAGAAATTACCCATGTTGTGTGATTATTATAATTTGTTACAAATACTGTGTCATCAATTGTTAATCTAATTTTAAAAATAAAAACCAAGGTTGGGATAAAGCCTTGGTTATTAGTTTTTTCATTTTTTTTCCCCATAGTACAATGACAACAATCTATGTTGGTCAAATAATTAAATAATTTTTTGGAAATTCGATGAAGAAAAAAATTCAAGATTTTTCCACCTTCATATATGCAATCTTTTTATACTAAAGGCATTTCAAAAAAATGAAATATGAAATGCTCTCAATTTAATCCTTTATACCTCATAATATCTTTGTATATAAACCTTCCTCTTGTACCAATGGCATTTCAAAAAATGAAATATGAAACACCCTTATTACAACAAAAGAACCTACCCCCTATTATGGTGATGGGGACCCATTCATGGGGAAACCTCAATGGATACAATCTAATGAAATAGTTTGTTGGCAAAACTTCTCATTTAATGATTTTTTCATGATGGAATGTTACCAAATTTTGACTTCAAAAGTATGGTTTGGACCCATACAATGGATTTTTCATGGAATAAATGGTATATACTCAGGAAATTGGTATACACCTAGTCAACATTCAAAGGTGAATTGTTTTTATAGAAGCCAATGTTCATATAAAACCTTTGTTTTACTTGTTATTTTATGAAAATGATCAAATTTTTAATGTTTTTGGGATATCAAGAAACAACAATTATCTATTGTATTTTTTTCAAAAAATCAAAATTAATGGTTATTTGATTCTAAATTTTTTAAAGAAATATAGACTTTGGTTATTTAAAAAGTCAAATAACCGTTCAACACTAATAATAATCTGTTTGCCCACACATACCCACCAATTATCAAAAAAAAATTCTAAAAACCACCTTATTGACCACCAATTATTTGATGTTTTTAGTATATTATCTAGAAACAATGGTTATTTGATTTTGAAAATTTTAAAGAATCAAAACTTAAGGGCTTTAAGTTTTTGGCTTTCCTAAGTATTTTATCATGGGGAAAACCCAAAATATGAAACACATGTTTAATGACTTTTTTTCGGACCCTATTCAACATTAAAAAATATAATTTTAATATAATTTTAAAATATTTACTAGTAATTTATATAGGTTGAAATCATATTTTTCAGTCCCATGAAAAAAATAGTCACATAACATTTTTAAGATAATATATATTTTCCCTAAATTCATATATTCCCAACAACCTTCCATTTTACACAACCACAAATAATAATGTTTTCAATCAACGTAATCGCACAATGATAATTCTTCAAGTGTTAATTGTTATAGATTTACTTCATTTCCATACAAAAAGTCATAACAAAAATGACAAGAATAAGAAATTTTGACACTATAATATTTTCAAAACCCAAGGTTAACATCTCTACATTCATGTGAAAATTAAATATGTATTTTTATTTTAAATTTTAAAACATATCACATGTAAATTTCGTGCATGAAATATATAATACCTATCAATTATTATTTTTAATTATAGGAATATAACATTCGCAAAACATGATAACCACATTTTAAACATCAAAGACTTTGAGTGGGGCACTATTTTGAAGGGTGCAAACTATCACAACACCTTATTTAATCCAAAGACAAAGGAGGTGGCCTTTGCACTATTTGTACAAATTGCAAAATCATGTCGGGTGGGAAAAACCTGAAATTACAACCAAGTGTCATTTACAAACACATGTGCGAATGCAACATATTACATGACATTAATGAATCAAAGTTCATACAATAATACAAAAATAGAATTTTAGATTGAAACCAATATTGGATAAATAAATGTATATATTTAGTTTGGCCTGAAAATTGAAATATATTTTTCAAAAAAGATATATTGAAAACAAAAAATTCAATAACATAAAACATCATTGAATCGACATTTAAAAGACACAATACTATAATTCATCGTTATTTAAACTATTCAAATTGACTACATTGTCCAATTTGACTAATGCACATGTCCATTTTGACTAAAGGCCAAATCATAAATGACATGTGTAACTTTTGACTAATAAGCTTGACTAGAACGACCCATTTAATTGTGTGTCAAATGGGACATCTAGTCAAGTTGGACTAAAAAATGACAAACTTGGTCAAATAAACCAAAGGCCTAGTAAAAAGGGACATGGCCAATGTACCTACTAATTAAATAATTTGATTATGTCATGTAGATAATTAACACACACCCCCCTCCCCAACAATCTTACAATTTCAAGCTATCTACCAATGTGGCTATAATCTTAAATTTATTTAAGTCCATTGTTTATACAATTTATTGGCCAACTTGTAGTTTAAGAACAAAATGAATTACTTATCAATTTGGAGAGGTTTTGTTATTTTTTATGTAAATTCTATTGTTGAGCTGCTACTTCATTGTTCTACAATTTGAAGGAGATATGGCTTCACCTTTTACCCCATTACATTCACCATTGTGCCAAACACATTGAGCATCACATTTGCATCATCATCGGTTTGCTTTTGAAAGGCATGCAGAATGCCATCAATCAAACCTTGTGTTGTATGGAGAAATGAGTATCAACATAAGATTTGTAGTTGAAAGTATCACAGAAACAGACAACAAGTACTAAAACAATTATGTTTATCCTTAATCATATGTGGCATTCAATATCAGACTTACAAAAACACTCATCATTTACAACAGGTTCAATTACAAATCTACAATTAACACCACCAAATGAAAGTAATAAGGCCCTAAAGCCTCAACAATGTTCACCACATTACTTGTAGTTCAGAGGATCACAAACATAGACAATAATTTATGAAACAGTCATGTCGATCTCTAATAAAATGCAGCATTGAATTTGATATCCTACATAAACATTCATCATTTACAAGAAATTCAATTATAAATCTTTTAATAACATGGGGATTGTTATTTGGTGAACATGTGAACGAGAGCATGAGCCTATGAGTAGGAGCTGGAAGGCATATTCTAGTTATATTCCATCCATGTCAGTTGGAATATTTTTCGACATATTTTAGTGACATCAAAATATTCCTTGACAAAAATATATTCTTGCCATGTCAACAATAACTCCCACGTCACCATTGCCACGTGGATTTTTTACAACAAAGTTTTTGTTCAATTAAACATAAGTACAAAAATCTACCAAGGTTGGTGCCCCATGTATTGAAGCAAAAAATAAGTTTTTGGTGGCTTTGTTAAGAATCTTAACCCCTAGTTTCATACATGTCCTATGTGGCAAAATATTATTTGTCAATAGAAGCATATTTTGCATTGTCACGCATTCGTGGCTGTTGTCATCCTAGCTATTATAATGGGAGATAAGTTAAACATAGTTGTAACATGAACTTGTCAACAAAACATAGGCGATCAGATATGATAATTAATTATACAATACAAAAAAAAATTGACAAAAGATATTTCAACCATTCTAACAACATTATTGTGAAACAATTATTCTAAAAACACACTGGAAAATCGATGCATAGTTTATAAATGTATCCTATGAAAGGTTAGGTAACTAAGGGCATCACTATAGGAATGTAAAAAAAAAATACAAGAAATTGACAAGTATGATGTTATGAATATCTATCTAGAACTTAGCAATGCCACTTTCCATATAAAATCTAATTGTCATTGTCATAAAATCCAATAGGTATGTGGCCTTTATTACACATTTTAAAAGATTATTATAATGCAATGCAAAGCACGTTCTAGTTATTAAAGAAGTGGGTATTTAATTTGTGAATTCTCATGCACACATTATTAGTAACAACATGTTCTTTTGTTGTGCCATGAATTTTCTACACAAGTTTTCTACTTTCAATTGTTTTGCTTCATTTTGAAAAGACAACAAACATGGCTTATCAAACTCTTCAAAACTTAGACTTGTACCCTATTGTTGGGAAGAAAGAAATCAAGTCCATTGATGCAGAATACCAAATACAAATTGGATATTGGGCAACAAAGAACCATTTGTAGGACTACAAATCTATGCGAAGGTGATTTGTATGTTTGATGAAGACTTTTTCAACAATTTATTACAGCATCCATGGAACAATTTGTGGCCAACACACTTGACAATTTGGAACTACAAAATTCGACCCTTGAGGTAGTTTGATTATCTATTAAGATTTATGTCTCCGAATTCCCTCGAGATTGTAATAAACAAAAAATGGCTAAAGAACCAAAATGACCCAGAGGAAGATGAATATGAATAACCAACACTTGTTTATTACAAGGAAATAGATGCAATGGTGCCATTGGTGAGAGCAAGCCTTCATACTCCACCTAGAATGCAAGGGTCTTGGAGCAACAATAATGCCGAAATACCAAAAGCTGTGGTGGAATCATCAAGGGGAATGGATAGCAAACTAGGTCCGAGCATCAAAGGCTTTCCACAATACTAACACAAATAATGCCATCGACATCAATCACATATTAGAACCATGAGAAACTAGTAGAGAACTATAGGAATGTCATTTGCAAGATCATGAAATGAACCAACATTATTTAAATGGAAAAATTGAGCTAATGCAAGATGTGTATTTGTCTATGTGTGTTTGGTTCATTGATCATGGTCACTTGAGGAATAATGCATTTATAGATGTGTGATCAACCAAATCACTATATTTTATTTTAGGAGTTGACAAATGAAAGTCTTGATTTGCTTGAATAATTATATCCAAATGAAAACCATAGGAATTTTTTTGCAAAACCATCAAACAAACTAACAAATCTAACTAGAAATTGAATTATGTTTTGCCCATTACAATCTTGGAAATTTGTATTTGGATTGAGTTAGGATGGAAATTATATTCATAATATAAAAAATACTTTATATATAATAGTTAACATTAGATTCCATAGAGATATGTTGAACACAAACACAATGTAGGATATAAAAGGACATATGAAATATTTATGACCATTTAAAAACAAGACAATTGGGAAATGGCTTCAAATATACTGGAAATTACATTCATAATTGGAAAACACATTCCACACAAGATTGAATTCACTTGCAATAAATATATAAAACAAAATTCCATTTCCTAATGTGGTTATTCATTATTCAAGTAGCCCCAAACTTTATCGGAAATTGTTATGAATTGTTATATATTTTTTAGGTATTGTTAGGTATAATTCCCCACTGCATGGCACAACATTCGTCAGAAATGTTGACAATATAAACAATTATATACATTTGTGTGTCAGGTTGCTAAATTGATAAAATTGAAAGGTTTGATCTAATACCAACAGAACCATTTTGATATAAGTGACATCAACATAAGTTATGTTTGAAAATTTATGATTCTATAATTTGAAATATGTTTCCCAAAAAATGTACATTGGAACTATGGATAGAGATAATCTCAAAAATAAATGCAATGTTGAAAAAAACAACAAAAGATATAATCTCTACTTGGCATCCATATAATGTGCACAAGCCAACATGGTATTCCAATCACAATTGATCCCATAACTAGGTTTAAAGTTGAAGCGAGCATTCCAACAAATAGCATTATATTGTCATCCTTATTTGACAAATATTATTCCAACATTGTGGTATGTACAAGGTCAACATAGATACTACATGAGTTCTAGGAAGATGAATTAAAAGGAGCTTTGTGTGAAAACTAACATAAAAGAAAAGTTTGGTTCAAAACATAAAAACATTATTAGAATTTTCCACCTAACCTTAAGACCACCCAATGAGTTCATAAACCTAGTGATCCACCCGTGAGCTCAAAAATAAATCCTAAACATCTTCTAATGCTTCATCATCAATGTGAATTTTTACTCCTAGATCATAACATTGGGAAACTATATGTGAAGGAGATGAAGCCAAAGACTCTAGAACCAGGGCTTGAGCCTCAACATATGATGGTAGCAAAAAAGAAATGTTAGGATCTTAGAACATTTCATCTTCCTTAAATGAAAGGAAGCTCCTTGATGGAAACGACACTTTGCAAATAAAAAAAGAATAAAATGTGAAACATATAGTAGAAAAAACAGAAGGAATGCATAATATTGATGCAAGTAGACAACTTATTCATAGTCAAGCAACCTCCTCGAACATTTCTTGATAAAAGAGACAATATGGAAGCTATGAACATGCTCAATGTTAGGCTTGGGCATAGCCACTTCAACAAGAGGCTTTAGCACCTTCATAAAATCCTCCATATCTAATTCCAAAGTTAGGTTGTGGCATTGAAAGCTTTGGCAAGCCTTGATAGTGTTTCCTGTAAGGTGAAAGATGGTTAGACACAATTTTTGATACAGAGATTGAGAATGAAATTTTTGAAGAAGGGCACATGTGGATGCAAATAAATTCACAACAGAAGATCATGTCTTGGAGCAGACATCAATCAAGGCTTAAACAATAGCAAGATGCATTTTTTTTGTGGCCCTAAAGGGTTTGCTGGCCTTGGATATAAACATAGCTCAACCCTATCCATCCAATTATATAACACATTTTGATTTTGAACATCAATAGAATTGTTCACAAATTCATCAAATGGTGAAGAAAAGACAAATCTCCCACTACTCGAAGAACTCCCATTTGGGATCTAACAAGAAGAGTTGCACATCTAAGGAAAGTCTATAAAATCAAAGATATATTTTAGTTGAAGGAAAGAAGAAGAAAAATACAATGAAAGTTTAATGGATTGTGATGGAACCTTGAGAGATGGGTCCTCACTACTCGTGAGTGGTAATGAGTTCACCACAACCCACTTCATTTGAATCTCGAAACCATAGCTCTCTACATAAAACTTGACCTCTTTTAGAACTCTTAGGTCATCTGGGTGAAATAATAAGATAGCCCCATAAAAGGCCAAGAACTTTTCGGCAAAATCAAAGATTAAATTAATGTACTCATCAACCTTTCAATTCCAAGCAAGAATATCATTGGAGTTCTTGGATACAAGAGGAACATGGAAGTTTCCAGGAACATCTACAATGACAAGCTAAACCTTGCCACCAAGATTCATTTGCATAGAAAAAAGAAAAAAATTAATGCATCCAAGACAAGCTATTAGAATTATGTTATAAAGTGAAAGAAAATGTAATGCAAGCCTACCTTGTGGATGAACTTGGAGATTGTCTCATACTTGTGGGGCCAAGTTTAGGAGGAGATCTTGGTTGCCACAATGGAAGGCCATGAAAATGGGAGGACCTTGTGGTGAAAGCCATGAGGTATGTTGGAGGTAACAACAATCAGACTTGGGGGGGATGGAAAAAACTAAAATGACCCTTGTTGAGTGCTCCAAATTCCACTAGGAAGAGGGGTGGGAAGAACATGTGGGGTAATAGCCCTTCTCTCTCTCCTCATATCCTTTGTTGTTTGCAGACCTATAGTTTAGCCCAAATGAACCTCAACAAAGGCATCCTAATCTACATCAAAGGAGGGAGGTTTGTTCACTTTCTCCTTCAATTTTCCCTTTCCCATGGAAGCAATTTTCCGCCTCCCCCCTTCAACATGTGTTCTTGCAAAGCTTGCAAGAGACTCCATGAAAAATGGCTCAATGATTTCCCTAAAGGGAATCTCCAAGGTGGGGTGCTCTCTTTCGGATAATCAAGGTACCAACACATTCGAGAAGATGTGAAGTAGGCCAATCCTTGAGTAGGTCCTTCTAGAACATAGTCCTATTGGCCTCGGGGTCACACCAAATGTCCAAGAGATTGGGGAGTTGATCAATGGCACCATGGAATAACGTAACATGATAAAAATACATGTAGGGGAATGAACAGTGCCTTCATAATGAAATATAAAATATGGCTACCAAGTCTCCTACACTTGGTGTCAAGACTAAGGGAAGCTTTGTGGTGATCCAAAAAAATGTATGCAAACCAACATGAACTTAGAAATCAATTTGTCGCAGATTGAGAATGGAATGAAATTTTATGATTAAATGGAAAATTAGATAGGTTGGAATACTTGTACAAAACCCACTTGATAACCTCCTTGCTCCCATATTGCTACTCTCAAAATTTGCTTCTCTGGATCCCATCTTTAGGCTTAAACTTTCAAAAAAAACAAGTCTCCCATACCACCAACCTTCATTACTATATGTATGAAGAGAGAAAGATCATATTCAGGACCTTTTTCACAACCAAAGAAAAATCAAAGATTGTTACATCAAACAGCTTGAGCATTTCAATCTCAAGCTGCAAAAATAAGACCGCAATAAGAAGGAGCATCTTGGAGAAAAATGGAAAAAATATATATCATTTAGAAATAAAATACTCGATGCTAGAAGGTGGCCTTGTGTAACCATTTGTCGAATTGGGAGTTAGAAAAGCTAAGCTTGGGGAATTTTTGGCCTCCTTCTGAACAACAAACTCATTCCATATCTCAAGCTAAACAACTTCTACTTGGTTGAGACGCAGAAGTAAGCAAGCATTTGGAGGTTTTTTGTCAACATCTTCGGCTTTGAGTTCATGTCATAATGAACCTATATCTCCTTCAAGAAATTTGCACCCAAATAAGGATCACATACTTACAAGTGCTTGCAAAAGGCTGAGTAGTGATCTTTCTTAACCTGCTCCATAGCTTTTTTTAATCACTCCCAAAGCCTTAATGGTGAACGGTCTTGAGTGTTGGGGAATTTTTCATAATAAAACTTGACTCTAACATCCCCAACTATAAAAATCTCTCGCTACAAGAATTTTTTTAAAAAAGGATGAACAAATTCAATACAAAGGTTTTTAAAAAGTCTTGAAATGAATCTAAAATATTTCATACCTTATACATATATTCAAAAAAAGCTTCTAAGGTCAAGGAATGCCATGTTTTGATAAACTTGGACTGGCCTTTCTTGTAAACCTCTGCTGGCATCACCTCCTTGAACTATTCCAAGGGGATAATCCCAATTAATTGGATTCTAAAAAAATTATGAACAAGGGTAGGTTTTACATGGTCCACCTCCATTGACTTAAAGAAATACAAAAAAGAGTGAAAGCAAAATCCTTTAAATCTAATTTGATGTAGGAAATAAGAGAAAGGTCAAAAACATATTTGTTGAGTTCCATCATAGCAATGAAGAGCTCAACAAGCCCATGAGAGGTATTAAGTACAATGGAATCCACATAGATGTGTTAAAAGGGCTCATCATCGTGTAGATGATTAATATAAGGCAACCAAGCTTGTAACTTGTGATACCATCCCAGACAAAAAAAATGTGCCTTGAAAGAGACTTGAAATCAGGATCGACAAGTAAGAAAGTCTCATATCTCTCATTTTTAGACATCCAATGTTGACTCCAAGAAGACATGTGTTATTTTTGGAATTCCTCCTACCCTTTTTAGTTGAAAGGTAAAATGTAAAAAACTTTGTCACCCTCCCAATAGCCAATATGGAACGCTTACTCCATCTTGAGGATGTAAATTTTGAGAGTAGGATGAACAATTAGCATCGATATCATTTGACATAAGGGAATAGCCATTTAGGCTTTGTTCATCGGCACCATCTTGTGCCTACTAAGGAATTGAAGGTGAAAACATGGTAAAGTATATATGTTAAACTTTGTCTGGCTTTGAACGGCTTGAATAGCCTTATTGAAGGACAAAGAATCTATATATGCCACCACTTGGGAAGTCTACCAAAAGATTCAAAATGTTACAAATGCACAAAAAAAATTGTGAAAGTAATCCATAGTTTTCAAACAAAAGTCAATCCAAACGCACTCAATACGTGAGGTGTCTCCATAATCCTTGTGATGGAGATATCTTCGTAAGATGTGTCTTACAAAAATAGACACATGAAAGTTCAACATATTTTAGGAAAAAAAAAACTAAACTTAGGAGGAGATGTTTGGGTAAAAGAAAAAGGAACCAAACTCTTATTCGGCTCCACATTTGGAGCCGAATTAAAGCTCAATTCCTCGCATTTTTTGATGCATCCAAGGTACCCTCGACATCAAAAGATCCTTAATTGCATGAAAAAAAATGTGTTGAACTTTAGTTCGACTCTAAAAATGGAGCCAAATTAAAGTTTGACTCTAAAAATGGAGTTGAATTAGAACTTGACTCCTAAAATTTTTTTTGGCCAAGTTTCTTTCGATGCTGAAAGAACTTTGGCCTCATCAACGAATCAAGAGTCGAGCTAGAGTTTGGTTTTGTGTTTTTTCAAAGGGAGGACCAAATTTTAGCTCAGCTCCACTTTCGGAGTTGAGTTAAATCTTAGCCATTTTTTTTGTTCCCAAACTTCTTTTGATGTCGAAAAAAGCTCAACTTCAAAATAAATTGGAACTGAGCTCTTATTTAGTTCCTTAAGCTTTTGTCCAATTTTTTCGACATAAAAAAGAACTCGGTTGTAGCAAAAAAAAGAACCAAGTTCTAGCTTGACTTTGAAATGGAGTTGAGCTTGGGTTGAGCTCCATGTTTGGAGTTGAGCCCAATCTTGGCTTCTTTTCTTTCTTTCTTTTGGCCAATTTTGCCATCATTTTAGAATCTGGGCTCAAGTTTGGATTCGAATTCAAGTTTTGATGAACTCGAATCTAAACTTGAGTTCAAATTTTTCTACACATCAAAACTTGAACAAAAAAACCAAATTTAAGTTTCAAGTTCTTCCTTCGAACTTGTTGTTCTCTTCTTAAAGTGTGTTGAAATCTCATGGGGTTTTCAGGCCTTATCCTTCTTCTTGCACAAATAATTCAACAAGAAAGACTATTCTAAAAATGAACACTTATATACAACCCTTACTTCTTTACTTTGTGAAACCTTAAAATAAGATTTATTTTTTTAAAAATAATATTTTACTAAACTCTGAAATAAAAAATAAATTAGGGTGGTGTGAGGTGATTTCCCATCCCTCTACTCCTAGATTTACGAGGTGACTATACTTAGAAGTACATATGTTATTGGTGAAGGGAAAATGCAAAATGCATTTATAGATATTGTAGTGCATTTGTAGTTGAAAACAAATAGTTTGCATCCTAAACATCACTTATGATTTGGAATTGATAGATATATTTTTAAAGTTCAAATTTTCCAAATCCTAAAATTTTATGTTAAACTACCACCCACCTAACCAACTTCTAAAGAGTCAACATAATGTTTAACTTGACAACATATTTCTTGTCACTCAAAACATTGTTGCCATCACATACGTTAACTAAAACTAACTTGCATTAATTCATTGGAAAGTTAGCTACAAGGTGCATTTGTCTACCACAGTTCAAGCCCTGTGCTTAAATCAATAAAAAATTATGCCATAGAACCCGATGAGGTTTTACGAAAGCAGAAAGCTTAACTTGACAACAAACCTCCAATCACTTAAAACATTGTTGTTTTCAAATAATCTATTCAAATCTAGCTTGCATTAGTTCATTGAAAAACTAACTACAAGGTGCACCTAATTACCAAATTGCAAACTTTGATTTAAATATTAAAAAATTATGCTACAAAACCCAAGAGGTTTTATAAACATTCTCTAAAATTTCAAGCTTCAAATCTACCCTTACTCATCTCCATTCTTTCAAAGGTACTATTATGATAAAATCTATTCTCCCTTTTTCCATCGTTACTAAGATTCATTATTCTTCTCCTCCCAAGGAAAGTTATCAAAACAAGTTTTCAAATATTCAAATTGGAAATCACATTCAAAAATAGAAAGACAAATTATCCAAATTCACACCTTTTAAAGAGAAGGAGAAGGAAAGAGGTGAGGGAAGACCCCAACTTAGTGGCCAATGGAAGGTTCCAAGCTTGATGGCCCTTGAAACGAATCCAATGCTTGAAGGCCAATGGGAAAACATCTTGTTTGGTGGCCAATGGAAGGTTCCAAGCTTGGTGGCCTTTGGATGTTCGATGTTTTGTTTCTTTTAAAAGGAAAAACATCCTTTTCATCTCTTTCCACTTTTTACCCCATAAGATTTCACTTAAACTTTTTTTCCATTGATTTTAGGGTTTTGGTTTACAATGGTTTTAGATCATTACTTCATGTTTTTCCTTCCTTTTTTTTGACCTATAAATTATAATCACGCATTTCAAGGTATTAAATCTTCCACACATTCATTGCCAAGTTGATCTCAATCGAAGATTTTTTCCTTTCCTTGAATTCATGGCATTGCACATAACTGGATCTTCCAAGCTTCAAACCGCATAAGTGAAGGAAAGGACTACCCTAGGAATTGTCCCTAGATTTGACACTAATTCAACACCTTTGTGATGAAAATCCTAAACCGTGAAAGGTGTGCCCTTATCTCGAAGTTGAACCTTCTTGAACTTGGTATTATAAAAAAATTTCGAACTTTCGTACCTTGGTGATTTTGTTGGAGGTTGACCCCACTTCTTACGATGAACCTAAAATTTTTTATGAAGGTTTTTACGAAACTAAAAACACTTTGATTTTTGCATGGTCTTCAATTCCCGACGTTGGACACTACTATTGATTACGCGGTCCAATTTGTTGATTACCTCTTAATGGCAAGGCAGATTACTAAGTTTGCACCATCCAACGCATCTTGAATTTCCTTATGAACTATCACTATGGCATAGTCTAGGACCCAACGCGTACTTGTAGCTCGTCCTTGAGCTTCTCCATAAACTAAATAAAATTTTTGTCCATTGTGAAATCCATGTTGTAATTGCCAACATATCACCCTACTCATTTTAATTGTTTTGTTGTTTCGGATTAATCCTACATGCTTATAATGCTTGAAGATTATTCTATCTCCTTTGGACCCTTCATTGACACCCCTTAACTTCTCCAAGAACTCAAATCATCCTTGCTTGCGAAACTATCCACTAAGTACTAGAACAAGACCAATGTTGTGTCGAAGACAAATTTTGTTATTTGTTTCTAACCCCAACCCTTTACAAACTTCTCAACTCCAAATCACACAATTAAAATTCTAAAACTATGAGTACTAACTTTTGTTGAAGAAAATAATCAAATTTTGAAACAAAAACAACCCCCCATGTAACCATGCACATCCATCATTCCTCATTCTAACGTGAAATTTCTAAAAACCCCTAATAGCCTTATCACACCCCAATATCCTTAATGCAATTCTTGAAAATTGAGGCTACTGCGCATGGTTATGTTGGTAATGCTCACACGTGGCCAAACATTCAACTAATAGTTTTTTATCAAAAAAAGAATTTTTAAACATCTTTTGCTTTGATTGAACATTTAAATCAAAACTTAATTATGTAAAAAATTGAAAAATTAATTAAGACCTCACTTGAAAAATTGAAAAATATCTCAATTGATCTTTGAATTATCTAGTTGAATTTTATAAAGACTAAACTGTTTGGAATTATCCTGCCTTGACAAATGCAATCTTAAATTGATATTTAAACATTACTAGACTTATCTTTAAAAAAACCCTAAACCCGAAATTGTGAACACATTTTTTGTTAACTAGAAGTTTTTTTTAAAACCCTAACTACGCTAACACGTACTAAAGGATGAAGGCTTGTGCCTTCTGTGTTACTGCCATCATCCCTTGAGCCTTCGCCATAGCCCGTTTCTACCTCTTTTGATGACAAAAATCCACTAGTTAGAACTTGTGAAATCTTTTCAATTAATGTACTTTCATTCACAATGCAATGCATATGGGTGTATAATGCAAAAAAATTTACCTCTAAAGATTCCTCCCTCCATTGAGAGACATCAAGCTCCTTTCCTCTTACCAATACTTCTATCTCCTTCACAGTTGTGTAAAAAATGTATTAGAAGCTATGAGAATTGCTAAAATATAACACAACACATCTCTATTCCACTCCAAGAAAAGAATAACACCTTTTGTCTAGGAATTTGCAATGTGCATCTCCTTGTTTTTTTCAACACTATTGTTTACTTTTGTTGTTTCGCTTTGATATGAGTACACCCATTACCGTGCCTTCTTCTAGTCCTGTGTTGGGCTATGGTTGGAAGCTCGCTAACCTTATGCATCTAAAAAATGTTTCATCTACATCCTTTTTGTGTTTTTTTTTTTCTTCTTCTAAAGGATGCTATCATTTTTCAACTTTTCCTACGTCCCTACTATACATGTGACCGCTCAAGGAAATTATACCTAATGATTACTAATTCAAACTGGTATTCTAAATGTGAAAATAGTTCATTATTCGATGTGTTTGTTGGGTCTGATGCTAATCATTAAATGGATTTGGTAAGAGTTATTGATAATTTGTTAACATCCTTATTTATAGCAAAATGTGTCCTTTGTTGTAATTATGACAATTTAGTGTTATTCATCTGCCATTCATTTACATGACAGATGTGATGGTAATGGATGTTTCGAACAATAAAGTGAAATTCCAAGAATCAATCAACTACACTTCCATCTAACTCACTAAGATAACAAGAGTGAATAATTACAATTTGTCAAATTACATTATTAAGATGATCAAGAATTATTAACTACTAACCTAACAAACATATTTTCACATTGTGTAAGGAATTTATACAAACCTTCACCTTATTGGTTTAATGTTAACAGTAACCATCAAAGATTTTTGAACATATACTTTTAAGTATTTGTGAAGTCATGATTGGTCATAGTTAGTTGTTCCCTAAAGAATAATAACATGTTCAACCTAACAACTCGTATTTGCTTAAATGAGTTGGTGCTATTGTTATATCATTAATTGGGCTGGATGTTGATTAGCTTGTAAACCCCATGCCATCATAATCTAATCATTTAGATGCAAGATTTTTCTATTTGCTTGATTTGATATGACATTTTAGAAGAACTAGTTAGATTTTTTTATTGTTGGTTAATGATATGGTTCCACACAGTCGGATTCTTCAAATTTTCCAATCCAAATTACAATTTCTCACTTGATGATATCCATAAGTTTGATGATGTTCTCTACTCTAACTAGTGTCGAATCTTTCTTTTTCTTTTTATTATTCTAATAATTGTTGGATATCTAGTTTTATGGCAAGTTAGATTATTCATTTCTTCTTGTAATTATCATGTTCATTCCTTGTTTATTTTGAATTGCACAACCTCTTGCTCCAAGATGACACTAATGCTTTCTACTTGTGGTGTTTCATATTGCTGTAATCTTCAATATATTCCAATTATGGTATTATTGGCCTTCATCCTCTTTTATGCATTGGTCCATGGCTCACCCATGCACCCCCATATAAAGGGAAATGATAAACAATAATACGAAATGAATTGGCTTGTAATCTTAGCCTAAATGTAGGTTTTCCATGCCTCCAACTCTTCTTGTAATTTTCTTTTCCAACCTATGTGGCTACCCACTTAGCTCATCCCAATTTTGCTCTTTGTTAATTTGATTCAAATTCGTCCTGGACTAAGTCTAAATACCTTGGGACCATTCCTATGCTTTCACCTATGGATTCACATAATTCCATTGGACTGTGGTTCTGGCATGGGACAATGGTTTATAATGGCCAGAATCTAGTATGTATAAAAGGTCTAATAATTTGGAATTTTTTTGAAAACTTCATCCATTAATTCTGGACGCACAACACCATTTATTTTCCTATTGAATGGGGCTCAATGTGTTGAGTTCTTCTAGACAATGACATCATAATTCCTTTTCTTTGTATCGTTCCTATTATTATTCAACCATATTTCCCAACATGAATCTATAATTGTGATTCAATTATTGGGATTATCGGGGGATGGATTGATCAGTGATGGTGTATTGCTCCAAGAAATGGGTCCTCACATAAATTTGCATCACCCCCAATGTTTTAATTTCATTATTGTCATTAAGTTCATTGTTTTCCTTGCATATTTATGTAACTTTTCAATTTCGCCCTTGTTGCAATGTTAGGTTTGTTGTATGTTTTACATCGGTATCTTTCATTTCCCTTTTTGCCGCCAGTTCTATTCTTATTGTTGCATTGTGTCAACTATATCATTCAAATTTATGCAAGGGGAAAAATACATGCGTTTCAACAATACAATTCTATTTATTCCATTCACATTGTTGTCTTTCATTGGAGATTATTACTCATCCTTGCATTTATTAGTAGTATGTTTCTGTACTTTTGTTTCTTGCATTGAATTTTTGAGTTCCAATTCCTCACCTTTCCCTCAAATTGAGTTCTTGATGCAAGGGCATTTTTTGTTGTCTAATTGTGAAATTATTGTTAGATTTATCTTATTTATTTCCTTCTCTTTTAATCTTGATAGATACTTTCCATGTTGTAGGAAAGCCAGATCTCACCATCTTGGTTTTTTATTCCATAGTTGTATAAGTGATTGAAAATGTGTTATGTGCAATGTTTGTTTTTTGGTGAGGATCTATGCATGTGTTTAAAGATGTTTCTTATGTGGAAGAGAACATCATTTTAAGTTCTGTTTACCAGGTTTCAAATGTGAACCCTAAAGGGATGTTTCAAATTGTCACCAATGGTAGGTATTGGATCATCAACAAAAATGTGCTTAACAATTCTCAAGATATTGTTCTAACATCAAGGATAGCTGCATTAGTGGCCAACATTGTTAAGTAAGGTGTCTTGATGTTCAAGAAAAGCCCACTATGGTTTCTCACGACTCAAAGTTTTTTGTCTTGATTGCAGAATCATAATTTATCAATTTTGGTGAATTATTTATGAAGACGGCCCTTCTTTTCCTAATGTTGTCCCTATTTCCATGAATTCATGAGTTGACAAATAACAAGCTTTGCAAATGGAAGTGCCATTGGTGAATTTGCAAGCCAACAAAGAGTAGCTTTCAGGGATAGAAATGCCACTCGTGAATTCATGAGTTGATATGGTGCAGCTTTTACGGATGGAAATGCCACAAGCGGTTGCTTTCTCTAGCATTGTTGATTTGCTAAAAGTAATGTCTTTGACTTTGCACACTTGTTTTAAATTGAAGTCCTTTAACTACAGGGCCATCGCAATTGAATTTGTGAATTGTTTTCCTAATGGTGACATATTATTTGAACTTCCTCCTATTTGTCATCCATTGGGACATTCCGAACAATTACAAGGTATGGACAAAAAGTTTGATGGCCATGCTTGGTGTAAATTATAGACTAGTGTCATCAATAATTCGTTTAAATTGGGCTTTAGAACGACCAAATGCCTTGGACATTTGTGTTGTCAAAATGATTCTTGTCCTTTGTTTTAACATTATGCACAATTAAATTTCTTGGAATGGGGATAGTTCGTAGCTTTCGATATTTAAGCAATGTCTCGTGAAATCCCTGATCTATATGATTAGCTATAAGTTTTGCAATCCTTTTCCCACTTGTCTATAAACTAACGTTTGGAGAATGTATTATGTTGTTCACAAGTTTCCAAATATTTCAAAAGTGGCGATCCACTTGGGCACCCATGCCCATCTAATTACAAACAACATAGAAAACCCTTCCAAGAGATGAAGAATATGGTTGAAGATGAAGTTTGTCGCACACCCAAATTAAACTACTACCACTTTGGCTATTGTTGTAAAACTTTTTTTTTTCATGAATTGTTCAACGAGGATGGACCAAGGTTCTATGGAACCGACACCCTAAACCCTAAACCTAAAAAACTAGATCAAATGTTATTAAAGTTCGCTCCTTTGTGTTCCCTTGCCATATGCAACATGATTGCTTCATAAAAACATCATCCTGGTAACTATAACTCCATTAATTGTATTTTTAAATTAAAGGCACTATCTACTTATGACTATATTTAGGACAATTTTTTTCCTAATCAACAAGCTAGGCTAAAGGTTTATTTGTTCAAGATGTTCATTGATGGATTGTGTCCAAATTTGATCTGGTTTGGTGAATGCAACTGGATGATGATCTACAAAATGTGTGGATGATGTTCGATCATGTAAAGCGCGTTCAAAGATGGACGACCATGGCTTATCACGTTTATGATTCGATCTATTATAAGGTCATGACAATTGTGGTCTATGACATGCAATCAAAGGACACGGAAGTTCAATGCATTCTATGGAGGAAGTTGAATGTAGTTGTTGAAAAGAAAGGGTTGGGTACATTCATTTTCAAGGGGTTCATGGTGGATAGTGTGGAAGCAAATTGAAATGGTGTTCACATTGTTTATGGGATTGGAGATCCTATGGTCAAGATAGTTGATAAATAACATGTTAACGGGTTTTTCTATTTCCATTAAGGTTTTTTTGAAATTTGAATTTCTAGCAACAATTTCCTAAAACAACAAATAGGTAGATTTAAATAACAAAACTAGAACTAGTTACAAGTCTTAAATTAACATATATTCAATTTGCACATAGTTCCAAGAAACACATTGTTGAAGCAAAAATGTTTTCAATGAAAGAGAAACACAAAATCAAATTAACACCAAAAGTCTCCCACTTGATGCAAATCTCCTTTCCTAAATTTTGAACAAGTACAAACTACTGAATGCTAATAGGTATCCTAAGTTGTAGTGAAAATACAAAATTGTATTAAGAAATCAAAGTTTATACACTAGAGATTTCAAAAAGTATGGAAAGTAGATATTGATGTTTTTCATTTTTTGCCTCCTTCCTTTGTAGTTTAAGTTTGAACTTTGAAATGTTTCGTGTAAATGACCTAAATAGTAACTAGCTAATAAAACTCGTTCTAATCAAATACTAAAAACTATCAAGTAAAACTATAATAAATAACCATCATTTTCAAAATTTACTACCTATTATCTTAACTACAAATTTTGTAGACTATTTGTTCAATAGTTGTCACCAGTTTAATTACTATCGGTTATATTGTCACTATTGGTTTCAACATGTGTCACAAGTTCAGTTATCACTAGTTAAAGTACTAGTTCACAAAAAAATATGGTTTATAGAGCGTACTTGTTTTTTACATTGGACTTAGTCTTTAAACAAACACACCAAGGAGTTGATCACACCAAAGTTCCATGATCAACACAAAGCCCTATGTTATGAGTACAAAAAAACCACATCCTTGGAAGAAGTTGACCTTTGATATGTTACCATTCAGTCTTGGTGGTACTCATTTGGAGTTGTAAGCGAGGGCACCATTCAAGCTCAACAATTGGCTTGACTTTTAGCACTTTAATGTGCAACAATAGGGAGGCTTCATGTTAGATGTAAGTTCTTCCAGATTACTTTATTTAAATTTAAATTTCCATTTGTCCTTCCTAAATTTTAACTTCATTCCTTTTATGTGTTTATAAATTTTTTTTTTGGAGGAGGAAGTTGATATGCCAACTTGTAATTTATCGAAGACAGTTCATAACATTTGGCTCCCACAATTTCGCAATAGGGGTACTTGCATCTTTGCTGCAATGTCTGACAATTACATGTGGGCATTCAAGTAGACCTCATTGTATTATGCCTTTTTACAAGGAGGTGCATCTAGGACCAATATAAACAAAAATGAAGTCTAAAGACCTAGTCCAAATTGTTGATGCATTGCCAAGTACACCTCAAGCTCTAGTCTTTCTACTAAAATATCGCATTTGGAAGGTGAGGAAGTGTTTGGATCAGCCAAATGCAAGGTAAACCTTCCACCTGGGTCAAAAGTATATTCACACTTGCATGGTCAGGTGAACTTCCCTCGTCCAAAAGTAGCCAATCCAACGACTCCAATCAACGAATCGTCAGTAGTGGATGTGGGGGAGACCAATGACCCTGATGCTATTATTACCCACAATGGTGCAAAGGTCCTTGAGTGCCTCTATGGGGATGACATTGGCAAATTGAACACTACCCCCTAAAGTCAAACACCTATTGCTTGAAATTGCAAAAGGACATTAAATATTATTGCAAAGCCAAAATCATTTCAAAATAAATAGATCATGGTATTCATGCTCCATGTTATGTTAGTTACTAGTCTATAGCCAAAGGTGCATCAATTGAGCTACATAAGTTTTGGTTTTGTCATGATGACCTTATGCGTTGTGTGGGAGGGACAAACAAGAAATATGCCAACCTTGCCTTCCTTATGGCATGTGCAAGTAAGATAAATCTCATTCAAATTGAGGTGGTGGCATTAGAAGAGGTTGGTTTCTTGCTCTTGGAAAAACCAAAATGTCCCCTTGTTAATCAGGTTGGAGCATAGTTATGACATTCTTGGTGCGAGAATGTTATGGAAGCCCAAAGAAGCAAGAATTTTAAAAAAAATTTTAAAAATTTATAGATCAACCAGTGTAATTTGGTAAACATTCGCGGGTAAAGAATGTTATGACAAGGTGCTAAATGAA
>Ga0116227_10007359_pt1 | contig 21566 bp, 18 predicted proteins | sample S1TSphgellanicum_FD_89693 | JGI IMG/M metagenome (GOLD analysis project Ga0116227, IMG submission 89693) | Host-associated microbial communities from peat moss isolated from Minnesota, USA - S1T2_Fb - Sphagnum magellanicum MG | ecosystem: Host-associated > Plants > Peat moss > Unclassified...
CTCTGCTCCCTCCCACCTACTCCCTGCTCCCTGCTCCCTGCTCCCTGCTCCCTGCCACCTGCCACTTGCCCCTCCTCCTCTCATAACCCGTGGATTGGTCTAATCTTTGGCTTTATATATCCCCCCCAGTTCTGGGCGGAATCATTGGCTATTTCACCAACGATATAGCCATAAAGATGCTGTTTCGTCCCTACAAGGCAATTTATATCGCTGGACGAATAGTGCCCTTTACCCCTGGGTTGATCCCTCGCAACCAGGAACGGTTAGCAAAGAATATTTCCAAGACAATTATGGACTCGCTGCTAACACCAGAGGAATTGCAAAATCTGGCGCGGCGTTTATTGGAAACAGAGCGAGTACAAGGAGCAATTATCTGGTTACTGCAGTTAGCACTTGAACAAATTAAAGCTGATAAAGATCGGAAAAGTGCCAAAATTGTTGCGGGCATTTTGCGAGATTTATTAGGGGAGTCGTTACCCCGTCTGCTCAAGGTTCTAGCCCGCCGAGAAGACTTTTTAGAAGCACAGATCAATCAGATTTTTGACCAAGTATTACTGGAATTTCAACTGAGTGAAGAACAAGCTACACGGCTTGCAGACTGGTTGCTACAAGTAGTATTAGCACCAGATGCCTTACGGCAGGCGATCATTGATTTTCTCACCGATAGCACCATTCAAATTATCGATGAAAGCTTTCGCGAAAAATCCAGTGGCACTTACTGGGTAGTAGCAAATCTGTTTGGCTTGCGGAATACGCTCACTAGGCTGCGGACATTTTGCTTAGATGAAAAAGAAGCTACGAATAATCGGTTACAAGAATTGAGCCAAGACTTGCAAATGCGCCTGCGGCTGCAAAAAATCCTCCAAAATATATCCTTGCAAAATTTGCCCATGGGGACAGTGCGCCAACTGCGAAAAACTACCCGTGAAAGTGTCCGTCATTATGTCCAAACCAGTGGTAGTGATTTTCTCCAAGGATTAACCGATTCTGTTGACTGGGAAAATATTTCTGTATTGCTTTTAGACCGTTTGAGTACTTCACCTGTAGTCAGTGCTTCCTTGGAAGTAGTGAGCCAGGAGTTAGCTTTAATTTTAGAACGGTATTTGGAAAAGGATTTAGAAGCGATAGTGGAGCAAGTGATCCCAATTTTATCCATAGAGCAGGTGATTATTGACAAGGTGAAATCAACGTCACCTGCCGATTTAGAAGCTGCAATTGAGGGAATTGTTAGAAATGAATTGCAGGCGATCGTTTTTCTCGGTGGGATTTTGGGGTTGCTTGTAGGGTTATTTCAGACGGGATTTTTGTTGTTCAATCAATCTCGATTTTAGGAATCTACTGTAATTGGACATTCTGACTTTTCCCGTTAAGTCCAAAAACCCCTGCACAGACAGAGGTAGTTCTTGCTAGAGCTACGATCAAAGGGAGTAAGGGGATAAAACTGATGTACAGATTGGGAGATGGAATGAATAATTAAGAGAATGCTTAGTTTTGTAATCAAAGCTGTCAACACTGACACGACAATCTCTATTTAGCTAAAAATGAACCGTTGAGCAACCAGAGGAGTCTTACTCGCTGTTTAAACAACGGAGAAACTTATGTTAAAGAATTTGACATCAAGCAGTGTGATGATAGGGATCATATATGTGAGCATGACGATGGCAAGCTTCCCTACCATTGCAGCTGTTCACGGCGTTAACTTTATAGTGAGATCAGCGCTAAACACTCAGTATTGTCTGGATGCCAGTCTTGACAAAAAAGAAGAAGGGCGTGAGGTTTACATCTATAAATGTCATGGTCGTGAGAATCAACGCTGGACTTTTACTGATGGTGCCGATAATGCTAGTGCAGTTGTTGGTCTGTTTGGCTTGTGTCTCGACATTCGCGGTCATTCTGTGAGAGACAATACTCCTGTGCAACTCTGGCGTTGCCACTATGGTGCAAACCAACAATTTAAAGTCACTTCCACGGGACAAATCCGTGAAGTCCAATCAGGTAAGTGCCTCACCATATCGAAACCCGGCGATCGCCAACCAGTTTTTATCGACGACTGCAATAGCAGCAAAAACGAGCGTTGGGTGGTTAGTCGCTAAAAAAATGGGGATGGGGGATTCTCTCCCATCTCTAACTGGGGAGAAATATTGTAGTTCTTCGGTATATTTTATGCTAAGTTAACAGGCTAATGGGAAAGAATGGGGAACTCTTAACAGGGAAAAGATTTTAATTTTCGAGTTTTGGTTCTTACGTATGTTTTATGGTAAAAAAGTAGAATTAAAAAGATTCTTAGCGGGTGACAAGGTAACTCTAAGCTATACGGGCCAAAAGTTTGAGAAAATGATGAGGACAAAAAATAAGGAGCATTTTTGTGGCTCTCATTTAACAGATATGTTAAATATATTTCCTCCATCTTACCAAAAAACCCTGCGTGCCCATCTCAATGAGAGCCAGTATCTGACGTTACAGCTTCTGTTGTTATTGCTACAGATTCAGTCAATTTTGGATTTTAGATTTTGGATTGGAAGAGGGATTAATCGTTTAAACATTTCTCCTTCTGCCTAATCTCCTGTTATTCTTCCTTAATCCAATTATATACTTATTACTGTATATCACTTTAAACTACGTAAGCTTGATTAGCAATCGCCCTTCTATGAAAAACTTTTTGGTTATGTAGAATACCTAATTATCCTAACCTGCCAGTATCTTAACTTAAGTTGTCTAGATCAAGAGCAAAGATCAGTCCTGTAGAAAAAACCTAAAAATCCTCATCATCCGCAAAAAATTCTGCATCTTCATCTGAGGATCGTCCCCGTACCCAGTCAGCCAGTCCCCAAAGGGATTGCATCAGTGCCATCCCTATCAGCCCCATTGCTACACTCAAAGCCAACATTAAGCCAAAGGGAATTTGAATCGATTTAAAAACAAAAAATCTCAAAGATACAGGTGTAGCATTTTGAACAGAAATTAAAGCGATCGCCACTACCCAAACCGCGACAATTCCTGTTATGAGTAAATTAATTACACTTTTGATCAACATTAGGGACTTCCAGAAATTAAATTATCCCAATTTATGGACTCAACACGACTGTTACTCCCTCTACTCCCCTGGGAATTCGATATTTTTTTAGTTGGAAGTCCCTTATTTATATATCCCCCTCTCCTGTGAAGGAGAGGGTTGGGGAGAGTTTCTCAACTATTCTAACTTAGCTATCATTTCCTCCATTTCCTGGGCAATTTGATCGAGTTTGGCAGGGGAATTAGTTTCTAAGTAAACACGTACCAAGGGTTCGGTTCCAGAAGGACGTAGTAACACCCAGCTACCCTCTGCTAAATAGAGTTTAACCCCGTCTTTACGGCCCACTTCCTGTACTTTGATCCCAGCTACTTCTGCAGGGGGATTTTTAGTAAAGGAGTTAATAACAGCTGCTTTGTGCCCTTCTGTTAGATGTAAATCTAGGCGCTTATTATACAGCGGTCCATCAGCTTCGGCGATAGCTTCTTGCACCAGTTGACTTAAAGGTTTACCTTCGTAGGCAATTGCCTCTGCCACCAGCATATCGGCTAACACCCCATCCTTTTCGGGAATATGCCCAATCACACTCAAGCCACCTGATTCTTCTCCCCCAATCAGGACGGCAGTTTCTCGCATCTTCTCCCCAATATATTTAAAGCCCACTGGTGTCTCGTAAATTGGCAGTCCATGTTTGGCGGCGAAGTTATCTAGGAGGTGGGTTGTAGCCACAGTTCGGACAATTGCCCCACTCTTACCGCGATTCTTCAGTAAATGACGTGCCAATACCAATAGTACCGTATTGGGTGTGAGAACATTTCCCTGTTCGTCCACAATCCCAAAGCGATCGCTGTCCCCATCTGTTGCCAAGCCTAGGTCCGCGTGATCGGCTTTTACTGCTTCCACCAACCCAACTAACTCCTCCCCCTTGGGTTCTGGCATCCCACCACCAAACAACACGTCCCGCCAAGTATGGAAACTTTCTAACTGACAGCCACTATGTAGCAAAACTTCATCCAAATAGCCCCGAGAGGTAGAATAAAGGGCATCATACTTCACCTTTAAATTAGCACTCTTGATTCTTTCTACATCTAGTAAAGTGTAGATGAATTGCAAATAATCTGGCTTTGGATCAAAAATAGAAATTGTACCTGATGGCTTACCACTGGGTAATTCATCCGATGCAGTTTCGATGTTTGCCACAATAGTATCAGTGATTTCTGGAGTGGCAGGTCCGGCATAGTCTGGGATATATTTAATCCCACAGTAAGGTGCTGGATTATGGCTAGCGGTAAACATTAACGCCCCAGATGAATTCAGGTGACGGGCATTGTAAGCAATTACTGGCGTGGGGCAATCCCGATCAGTAATTTTGATTGTCCAACCCAAATCTGCCAGGACATTGGCAGATGTACGGGCAAACTCATCCGCCAAAAAGCGAGTATCGTAAGCGATCAGTACTGGTCTATCTTTACTATAGGCAGTTTCCAGGTAGCTAGCTATTGCTCTAGTTACTTTCCGCACATTAGGGAAAGTAAAATCATCGGCAATAATGCCTCGCCAGCCATCAGTGCCAAATTTTATCTTGCTGGAATTGCTAAGGTTACTCATATTTGCCACCCTTTCCCGTCCATCAACTTTACTATTAGGAAGCTTCCCGCAAAGCGTGCGTAGCCGCAAGTATCCCCAGCGTAATTTTCTGCCACTATCTCTGAGCGATGTCAACACCTGATCGACCTTTTGTAAGTTACCACCTTTGGTCTCTAGTCTCCCCAGCCACAGGACAAGAAAATTGGCATTGCCAAATGCGACGGGGATTTATTAAAGCGCGTCAGCATGAACCTCGAGTCAAAGCTTTGCTAGGACATGCCACAGCACCCCAAAGAATTGGTATTCTGGCGCAAAAAGGTGTGTATGAGTTCCACCATCATCGTCATCTGTTAAATCAGTCAGATGGTGTAGAAAGGGTTGCCCAATTGATAGAGTTAAGCAACTCCAGCTCCCAAGTCAAGCACCGGGTGCTACAAATTTTGCAAAAATACCATCATGAACCTTTACTGTTAGGTAAAAGCATTGTCCAGTTAACTCCGGGTGATGAGGGATTTCCCAGACCAATAGTCATAGAACACGAAGATTATTGCTTTCGTTTATACGCAGCTATGGACTGCGTATTCATTGAGTCTGATAGCACTTTACATATTTTAGATTTCAAAACTGGTAGAGCCGCCTTTGACCGTCGCCAAGCATTAGTCTACTTACTAGCTGCTAGTTATCTTTATCCTGGAAGGACGGCTGTGGCTTCTTTTTATAATCTGGAAGTTTGTAAGAAATCAGAATTGATTACCATCAATAATCATGAATTAGCATCCTTAAAATTTGAGTTAGCTAATATTGCCCACAAGCATCAACAGGACTTGCAAAGGTATCAAGCTGAAACCAGGAACTTTAGTCAGATATTTCCGCCCAATCCTGGATCTCATTGCCGATTCTGCCCATTTAGTTCAATCTGTGATTTTTCTCTAGCTAACCCTCCCCGGTAAACTAATTCGCGTATGGTTTAAAGAAAGATAAATCTAGATTCCCAAAGTGGATAGTTAGGGCAACATTCAATTGTTCTAGGACTTTTACTAACCATTGAATGCAACTGGCAGTAGAAGATTCATAGTGGTGAAATAAAATTGACAACCGTTTCTCTAGATAAGGCTTAACCTTACGGCAAATTAGGATGAGTTTCAGTAATAACCCAATGGTCATGACTGTACCTTGATGAGTAATTAAATCTAAAAAGATAAAGTGCTGGGGTGACAGATGGCTATTGACAACTAAAAAGTTGAGTAGCTGACTACAAGTTCTGACAATTAAGAATTCATCTAATTTTTGATCATCAGCGTAGGGTAGTATATTTTGGATCTGCTTGTACAACCGCTGATTAAATTGCTTCTTACCATACTCCCTATCTATAGAGGATACAAGGTATTCATATAACTCATGTTTAAAAGCCCGGTAATTCCTCACCTGACTGCTGTATATGACAAATTGTTGGGCTAAATCTTTGTACGTATAGTGGCCCTCAACTTTGCAGATAAATTGCTTCAGTGTAGTATTTAGTTCACTATCGCTCAACAGCGTAGGATTACTCACAGGACGAAGAATTCGGTTAGCCTCTAAGATCGAAGCTCTTTGAATGGTCTGAGTTTGCCGTACTTTATAAGTCACATATTGAGACAAATCAATCTCAAATTTTCTTTGTACCTGTGCTTGAATGTGCTTTACTGTCTGCTTTTGCTCAAAGGTTGATTCCTCACCCATTAAGTAGTGCTCATAGAGGTAAGGATAACGCCGGATAAAACTCTTGAGAGGTTGATTACTTCTGCTGCTATCCAGTGAAGGATTTGGGGACATTACCTCGGCAAACCGACATAATATTATGTACTGTTCACTTTTAGTAAACAACTTCACTAGTTCGCGCAACCGCCTGATTTCTTTATAACGGTAACGGACTGTTTTTGGCTTAGAAGGTGATAACTCAAATAAGCTAATTAGGTCAGGAATGGCATCATGCATCAGGGGCTTCAGGTGCCAGTAGTTAATTATAATATGGCAACAACGGTTAAGAAAAAAATTAAATTCTTCGGTGGCATTCTTCGAGGCTGTAATCTTATCTAAAATTAACAGGATTCCTGACTCTGGATAACCTGCGCCCTCAACAAATAAAGCTCGACAGCGATTAATCATCTGGTCAGGAGTTTCTACCCGTACCAGGTGGAGGAAATGCTCATATATCTGTTGTTCTTCAGGTGACGGGCAATGGGGGCTAGAGCCACCACTTACGGACCCACTTAGCTGTCGAACAGCCGGGTTCTGTAACCAGGTTTTTTCTGAGTTGGTATCAATCTGTTTACTCACTTTTCTACCGTTTGCAAAATGTTTTAGCGGTTTGATCTAGAAGTCAAGGATGATATTTCCTTAAACTTACCAATCTTTTGAGCCAAGAGCAGTGATCAAAACCACATCCTCATAGCAGCTTAACCCAGTTGGTATTAAGCTAGCCTGCCGAAAACTACGGTATTTTGTGAAATTTGTGTAAATCTTACCTTAATTTCAGTAATTCTTCTAGTGGTTTCTATAGACGAACTAACTCCTAAGGCTCAAGGGAGACAGTCTTTGAGAATGTTTCCCTTGATTAATTACCAATCCTTAATTGCCAATTCCCAACTCAAAACGGTGCTAATTCTTTAAGAATGGTGAAGCGAATATGATTGATTGCCAAATCGCCAATGGGTATATCTTCCTTGGTAAGCCTGATACCGTTACTTGTCAAGGTTTCAAAGGGTATACCTTTACCAATTTCGATGTGATACCAGCATAGTCCCATAAAGAAGCGGGTAGGATAGGGTCCAGCATCCCCCGTATCATCCGGATTTGATTCCATTGGTAACCACCCAAAATTGGGAATATAGAACTCCAGCCAAACATGATTAAAATCAGGTTGCAAGGGGACTCCCTGCTGTTCACCGTATGGGGGACACTTGTACCTGCCCACAGTACGACAGGGAATCCCATTTAAGCGGCAAAGAGCTAGTAGGACGCCGACATATTCACCGCAGGAGCCGACACCCCGTTCTAAAACTATATCTGGGGAGTCGATATAGGGTTTAATACCGTAGGACAACTCATCATAGACGTAATTGCGGATACTATACATTTTCCGTAACATATTCGTCTCCGAACCGATCGCCTCCCGGGCAGCACGGATAACTATGGCTGTATCCATAGCTAAGTCGTCATCGTCTACTAGATAGCGAATTTGGAAGTCGGCGTTGAGATTCTGGGGTTCTTCTACGTCCTTGGGTGTGATGCGGTACTTAATCCCTCGGACTTCTAGGATGGCTTTCCAGCCAAATATGTGCCTTTCCCCTGGGGTGAGGGCATCAAATTTAAATACAGCTACCCTTTGGCCATCAATGATTTCCTCTGTGAAGGGTAAACCGATAGGTTCCACGTGTTGTAGCTTTTGGCGTTCGGTTTCTGAAGGGAGGGCGATTCGCCATTCAACATTTGGTAGGTATACCTCATCTAAGGGTGCAATTTCCTCTACGTAGGACATTTCGATGAGATAGCCATTGGAGAGGGCGTAGTGTTTATTGGGTTCGTAATGATAATCTAGGTGGTGGATAAAAGTCCGATCCCGGTAGGTGAGTTCATGATTTGGGTCAGCGTTGGGGTTATCCCGAATGTAGGGCTCCTCGACTGCGTAGGCAACGTAAATAGTTTCTTGGTCTGAATTGGCATTTTTGTATACTGCTATACCTGTCGGTGAGTCAAAGGGGGTGAGGACACTGAACTGAACTTCTCCCGTTCCTCGATCCATGGAGTAGACAGTTTGTTCAAGGCGATCGCAAATCCATAGGGTTTCTTGACTCACGGCTAAATTTTCCACCCCAACACCAGGGGCATAGAATCTAGTAATTTCTTTGCGGGTGTTGCGGTCGAAGATCAGAATGTAGCCTAGCTTTTGGCAACTGACGTAAACTGTTGATTCCCAAACAGCAACGCCGTTAGCCGGATAAGGTAGGGTAACGAAATGCTCCAGCCCCAAGGTGCTGAGTTTAGATAAATAAACACTATTGCCGCGTGTCAACCACAGGGTATCTTCCCACACTGCTAAACCAGTGACTTGGCAGAATTCTCGAACTTGATGCGGATTGAGGACTTTACTGCTATCTGAGGCGGGATCAATCTCCAGGAGATATCCTTTGGTGGTATCAATGGCAAGGAGTTTATCGTCAATGAAAGCAATACCATAGAGGGCGGCGGCAGTGATCGGTCTAATTGTCTTGTACCCAAGCATCTGGCTAACGGTCAAACTGGGGAGTGCAAAACTCATATTAAGCATATTAATTCAATGGTTTAGCACGCAAGAGAGTTAATTGTGGCATATCTTCACATTGCCTAATTTTATGTACCTGAAAAATCTACACCTTCGACAATTTCGTAACTACCAAGACCAAAAGGTCAAGTTTACTGCTGCCAAAACCATTTTGGTAGGCAATAATGCTCAAGGCAAGTCTAATTTGTTGGAGGCGGTAGAATTGCTGGCAACACTAAGATCACACCGAATGGCGAGGGATCGCGATCTCGTTCGGGAGGGGAAACCCACAGCGCAAATAAACGCCTCTCTGGAGCGACAATCCAGTTTCAGTGACTTGACTTTAACTTTACGCCGTCAAGGCCGTCGTAGTGTCGCTCTAAATGGGGAGAATGTCCGCCGCCAAATGGATTTTCTCGGTGTCCTCAATGCTGTACAATTCTCGAGTCTGGATTTAGATTTAGTGCGTGGTAGCCCTGAGGTTCGTCGCCACTGGTTAGATACACTCTTAATCCAACTTGAACCAATTTATGCTCATATTTTACAGCAGTATCGTCAGGTGTTACGCCAACGTAATGCTTTTTTGAAAAACTATGGAGAAAATTTGTCTGACAAGTCCGTCCAATCTGAACTTGCGGCTTGGGATGCCCAGTTAGCTACCTTAGGAACTAGGGTAATTAGGAGACGCGATCGCGCTATCCAAAGACTAGCCCCCATTGCCGCTGACTGGCACGCTAGTATCAGCGGCCGTCAGGAAAATCTCCAAATCAAGTATGCGCCTAATATCCCGTGGTCCCAGAATAATTTAGAAGAGGTGCAATCGGTTTTTTTCGCCAAACTTCAACAACGATACGGTGGTCAACTGCACCAGCATACTACCCTAGTTGGTCCACATCGCGATGAAGTAGAGTTAATGATCAACTGTGTGCCAGCCCGTCAATATGGTTCCCAAGGGCAACAGCGAACACTAGTTTTAGCTTTAAAATTAGCAGAATTGCAACTCATTGAAGAAGTTGTCAGAGAGTCCCCACTACTATTGCTGGATGATGTCCTAGCCGAACTTGATCCATTCCGGCAAAATCAACTATTAGAGACTATCCAAGACCGTTTTCAGACATTGATTACTACCACTCACCTGAGTTCCTTTGACTCCATGTGGTTGAATTCCTCCCAAATTCTGTTTGTGAAGGCAGGGGAAATATCTACATAACTTTGAGGATAATGGTCAAGGAGTTCAAACAAGAGCATTTAGAATTATTTCATCAGGGATTGGTAATTTCCCTCTCCCTGTGCCCCTTTCCCCTTGACAAATAACTAATTGAGTGGACAAACTCTACTGGCTTGACCAAATTCAACAGCAAGACCATGCCAAAGTAGGTAATAAGGCGTTTTTGTTAAGCAGAATCATTCAACGGGGCTACCCAGTGGTGCCTGGTTTTGTAGTTTCTGCAGAAGTTTTACACCAATTCTGGGAAAATCTCCGCAGTTCAGAGTCACTGATTGCTGATCTACCCCATTCTTTATTACACCTAGATGTAGCTGATTGGCGGCAACTGCAGCAAGTGGCTAGCCGCTTGCGTCAGGAAATGATTGGTGGCAAATTACTACCGGAGTCGGTGAGTACAATTTTTCAAGCAGCTAAGGAATGGCAAACTAGTTGCCTAGTCTTTCGTCCCACCTTGACCGTACTAAATCATAGCCAAGGGATGGGGAATATATCAGGGCTGTTGGAGTCAGTATTTTGTCCCTATGATGAGGATAGGATCACCCTAGCTTTAAAAGGCACCTGGAGCCAGTTATTTCGAGCCAGAAGTCTACTGTATTGGCAGCATCTGGGAATTAACCTGGGAAAAATTAATTTTGGTGTGTTGGTGCAACCGGTAGAGAATGCTATCGCTTCCGGATTACTCAATGCTAATGCCTCAGTGTGGGAGATTGAAGCTAGTTGGGGGTTGGGGGTAGCAATTACTAACGGGGAGGTACAGCCAGATATTTACTACATCCAACCAGAAACTGGGACTGTCATCGAGCGGCAATTGGGAAATAAGATTGTAGCTTATCGGGTTGATGAGCGACCTAACAGCAATTGTCTACTACCCTATATCCTTGAGGAATCCCAACAAAAACAGTACGCTCTACCAGAAGAATTTCTCCAACAATTAATTGTTTTAGGAAACCAACTAGTGAGTGAACTGGGCGAAACTTTAACTATGAAATGGACCATCACCGAAAAAAATTCTGTTCCTCAGCTATTCCTTACCCAAGTTAGTACTCCCCAGTCCGTAACTCCTAACTCGCCTTTAATTAAGGGATTAGGAGCATCCAGGGGACGGACCATAGCCAATGCTTATGTAATTACTAGTCCCCAACAAAAGCCAGAACAACTACCCAATGGAGTGATTTTAGTTGTACCAGTGGTGACTCCGGATTGGTTGCCGTTATTGAAACAAGTTTCTGGGGTTGTTACGGAACAGGGGGGACTAACCAGTCATGCAGCAATTCTGTCTAGGGAGTTATCTATTCCCGCCGTTGTAGGGGCCACAAATGCCACAACACTAATTCAACCCGGTGAAAAATTGCTCCTCGACGGCGAACAGGGAGAAGTTTATCAGATTAAGGATGACAATAGCCGGAGAAAAGAGGAGAGCCGTGAGTCTCCCATCCCACTACCTATTCCTCCCCCATATCCCATTGCCACCCAGCTGCTGGTGAATCTCAGCCAGCCTAGCTTAACTGAGCAGGTGCAAAGTTTTCCGGTGGATGGGGTAGGGCTATTACGCTCAGAATTAATGGTTCTCAATATCTTAGAGGGGCAACACCCCCTGAATTGGCTCTCAAGTGGACGAGGATCGGAATTATTGGGGCGATGGTCTGAGCAGATTAGCCAGTTTGCTCGGGCCTTTGCCCCTAGACCGATTTTTTATCGGTCTCTAGATTGGCGACCCCAAGATTTACCATCTTTGAGTGCCGTGCCTCAATCAATATTAGGTGAACGGGGGACTTTAAGTTATATCCAAAATGGGGACGTGTTTGAATTAGAACTCAAAGCCTTGGCAGTTGTACAGGCATCAGGTTACACCAATATCCACCTGCTATTACCTTTTGTGCGAACTGTGGAAGAATTCGTTTTTTGCCGTCGCCAAGTTGAACAAGCAGGGTTGACCCAGGTGTCCCAATTTCAGTTATGGATCATGGCGGAAGTACCCAGTGTACTTATTCTACTCCCAGAATATATCAAGGCAGGTGTAGCCGGGATTTCTATTGGTACCAATGACCTGACTCAACTATTGTTGGGAGTGGATAGGGAAAAAGGACAATTAGCTCCAAGATTGGATGAACGACATCCAGCAGTCATGGGAGCGATCGCTCAACTAATTAAGATGGCTAAAGATGGGGGTATTCCTTGTTCGATATGTGGTCAAGCGCCAGCTTTGTATCCAGAAATTATTGACCAATTAGTGGAGTGGGGGATTACTTCTATTTCCGTGGAACCAGAGGCTTTAGCTAGAACCTATCAAGCCATTGCTAGGGCGGAGCAGAGGTTAATTTTAGCAGCAGCCCGACGACAGATGAATTAGCACACCGCAACATTAGATTTGCGTTGGGCATAGAACCGTTTGCCTCATTATTGAAACCCTTATTTAGAATAGTTTATAGCATTATTCAGCAGACCCTACTTACTCCCCCTAATCTAAAATCTAAAATTGTTTGATTGGTTAACTATAGAGACTCTGGATACGTTGATACCCGAACGAGTTCACCTCAATAATCCTAGGGTAGTGAAAAAACTCCCCAAGCAATTGACCAGCTAACACAGTATTGGAATTAGCGACTCCAGTGCCAATAGGTGATGTAAATTAGAGCAGCTATTTGTATGGGGAGAAGGGTAATTAGGCTTTTACAAAAATAGTTGATTTCCCAGCTAGACATAGTGGGAAAATACCATATCCCTAGCAAGACCAAGATGAGGAAATTCAGCCCTTGAAATTTGAAGATTTGCATTGTCGAGGAGGGGGAGGAACAATATTGAATATCTAGAACCAGCCTTGTTTATGTGCAAAGTAAGTGTTAACAAATTCTTCATGTGTCTTATTTAAATATATCATCCCTTCAATTAAACCTACTAGTTGCATAATCAGTAAGGTAACACCGTAGGTAAGATAACCTCCTACTATGGAAATTACTAGCATAATGAAACCTTCTGAGGTATAACCTAGAACAAATTTATGTAGCCCAAAACCCCCAAGAATAATGCCACAGTACCCAGCGAGAAGTTGTTTAGTACCATGAGAGGGGTTGAGATTGGTCATATTAGCTGTTACTCCTTAATAGTTATATGTTTTCATAGTTATGTAAATAGGTAAAGCCAAGTTGCCACTATTCTGGACACTTGAAAACTATCAACTAGTCGTGGTTAGAGGAACGCTACTTCGGGATTGGGTGCAAAATTTGGCAGGAGTCAAAAGCTCATATCCTAATTTTTCCTTTGATTACCACTGCCCAGTCCCTTTTCCTCTGCTAATAACTTTTATATTGTTAGTAAGTTGAGCGATATTTATGTTGAGAAAAATTAACTCTAATTATTCCCAGAGATTCCTATGCTCTAATCTTTAGTACAACTCTGGAAGTACTATATCCGGACTGTTTTAAATCTAGAGTTACTAGTTGACAGAAAACTCCCTTTACTCCTAAATACTTACATAAGTCTACGTTATCTATGGAAATAGAAGCACATTATCTAATCTCTGGCAATTGTAGATTTTATGTACTAATTACTCCCAGTGCCTAGGATAAATAAACTCAGTAATGTGCCACCATTCCAGAGGCTGTGGAGGAGCATACAAGCTAGGAGATTACGTGATCGCGTGTAAACTACCCCTAAAACTATCCCCAATGCAGTGAGGGGTAAAATTTCCGATAAGCTAAGGTGAGCAAGAGCGAACAGCAAGCTACTAACTATGATTGCTCCCCACACGGGTAGGTAGCGAGTTAGGGAGGGTAGTAGAAAGCCTCGAAATAGGAGTTCTTCAAAAAATGGGGCACCGATGCTGGCTGTGAAGAAAAATATCCCCAGTGCTATACCATCTTGGCTTTCTAGTGCTAGTTGTAACAATGGATTGCTTCCCCCTTGCCCTTGCCAAAGTTGCTGATTAATCAACGACACTACTACTACTATTGGTAGAGCAGCGCAGTAACCTCCTAGTCCCCACAAGAACCACTTTCCTTGGAATCGGAGACGAAACCATAGTTCTGGTAGCGGAAGAAACCGTTTGATGGAGTAGTAAAGTACTGTTAGTGTGCCTATTGCCAGTAGGGAATAATTAACTAAGACGGAGAACGCTTGAACCCTGACATTGTCAGAGGAGTGGGGAATAGGGAGGAATAGGAATAGTAGAGGGACTAGCAATTCCGTCGCAATTTTCCCTGCCCAGAAGAAGCCAAAGACGAAGACTTGTAAAATTATCTCCCCATCCCAAGGAGTTAACCAAGGCAAATCTTCATTTTGAGCCAGTAGGGCAGTTTTCCCCTTGACTAAACGCTGACCAATCAAGGTAATCAGGAGTAATACACCAATGAACGCTGACAGGGTAGGGACAACACCAATGATAGCTAATTTCCAAATGGCTTTGGTAGCTGCTTGTTGTTGGGCAGCTTCAACATCAGCTAGAGCTTGCTGACGCTGCTGGAGTTGATATAGTTGAATCAAAGAGGTGGAGCGAAACCAACTATCCAGGTTTTTTTGAATTAGTTGCTGGGTGTTGGGTAAGATACGTGGTGGACTACTCCAGAGGCCGCTAAGGACTGCTGCTGTTTGCTCTAGGGTGGAACTGGGATTGTGTAATTTACTCCAAGTTGTGCGGGCTGTTTCTGTCTGTCCTTGCTCTGCTTGGATAATTCCTAGACGCAGGTCTAATTCATCTAATAATTTTTCTAGTTGCGGAAGTGATGCCTGTGAATCTGGTCCGGGGGAGTTTTTAGCTTTGTCGATATTCTTTTGTACTGATTGACGGACTTCTTGGTATTGCTGGATGGCATTTTCCAGGGGATTTTCCCCAGTAATCGCTGCTTGAATTGGCTGGAGATTCTGATTGTTGCTATCTTCTGGTTGCCACGCTTGTGCTTGCAGGACAATATTAGTTTGGTACAGTTGCAGACGACTTTGAACTTGAGGTTCCTGCAAACTGCTAAATAAGGACACACCGGATGAGGCGATCGCTATCAGCGTCAACACAATTAAAAGCAACCGCTTGATTGTCATTTGAATAACCACCCTTGGAAATTATCGCTAGAAATAGTCGGAGTTGCGGGCAGACGGGGACTGATTTTTCTCCTACTTCTAGGAAAATCTGAGGGCAGGCAATGTTTCTCACTCAATGCCATTGCTTTGGCTCCCCTTCCCTTTGACCATATTAACCTTGAATTATTTTTTGAAATTGTGGTTCCCTACCAATTTCATCAAAATCGATGTCTGTTGCCGCTTCTTCCTTATATTTAGGGTTAAGTTGAATTGCTGTTTGCAAATTTTCCACAGCTAGATCTGCTTGCCTTTGAAGTGCGTAACAAACTGCCTTATTATAATAGGCACTAGCATATTCTGGCTGAATTGCCAATGCTTAATCAAAACTGGTAATCGCTTCCTCGTCTTGTCCTAGTCGCACTAAGGTATAACCTCTTTTATCCCAGACTTTGGCGGAATTGGGTATGAATTTTAGGGACTGGTCAAAACTCGCCATTGCTTCTTCATATTGTTCCAATTCTATGAGGGAAAGGCCACGATTTAACCAGGCAACTCCATCATCAGGTTTGATTTTTATAGCTTGATCAAAACAAGTGAAAGCTTCTTGGTGCCGACGTAAATTGCCGAAGGCTACACCACGATCACACCAAGCTTGATGATAATTGGGATCAATTTTGATTGCTTGGTTATAAGATGATATTGCTTCTTTGTAGCGTTTTAATCTGCCGAGAACTATGCCACGCTTGCACCAGGCTACAGGATCCTTAGGACTCATTACCACTACTTTCTCGTAAGCGGTCAGGGCTTGTTCATAGCGTTGTTCTGAGAACAAAGTATCTGCTTCCTGGATAATATTCTCATCAATACTTGTTACAGGTGTAATCTCAGCTATTTCTTGCAGGATTAAATCTTTCCGTTGTTGAGCATCTGCCTGTAATTCAGAAAGTTGAAAGACAAAATCAGTTTCTAATTTTTCTAACTTCTGCAGAATCAGCCGCTTTTGCTGTTGAGCCTGCTTTTGCAATTCGGAGAATTGGGAGGTAAATTCCGCACCTGATTTTTCTAAACCTTGAATTATTAACTCTTGGTGCTGTTGCACTTCTACCTGCAAGTTCAAAAGTTGGGATAAAAATTCTAACTTGGATTTCCTCAATTCTTCAATGACTTGCTGTTGTTGGCTGAGGGTATTAGCCTGGAGTTCTGATATTTGAGTTCTAAAGAGATGAGATAATCCATCTAAATTTCCCAGGGCAATATTAGCTTGCTTTTGGGCATCATTTTGGAATTCTGAATATAACTTAACTAAATCCTCAAGTGTCTGCTGCTTTTGCTGTTGAGTATCTGTATGGAACTGGATCTGGGACTTTTCGAGATTGGCAATAGCTAGATCCTTTTGTTTTTCAGCATCTACTTGGAATTCAGCTAATTTTCGGGCAAATTCAGCTTCCAATTGTTGGAATTTTTCTAGAGTTATATCCTGTTGTTGTTCAGTAGATTGCTGCAATTGGGACACTAAATTTCTGGTATTTTGTTGAGCATTGTTAATGGTTGCTAAAAATTGTTTTTCTGATTGATTTAACTCATGTTTGAGCAAAGCTATACTTTCTTCCTCACTCTGAATCTTTTGACGCAGTGTGAATGATGCTTGTGCTAATTCATCGGTGATACTTTTAGCATCTTCAATCAGATTTTCGGCTTCTTGCTTGACAACTGTAAGCTGATGTTGAAGATTTTCTACCCCTTGTAGCTGTTTCATAGCTGCCTCGATAATTTCCCGAATGGCTGCTCGTCGTAACAGCCAAAATAGGGCGATGGACAGAACTGGGAATATACTCAAAATTGTTAGCCAAAGTTTCAGCCAAACATGACTGAGATTAGACTTAACTTCCTGTTGAGGTATTTGTGCCAATTTTTCCCGTTCTTGAGGGGAGGATAAGGGGACAGCTTGGCCAAGGACAATTCTAGCGGATAGTAGTAAGGGTGAACAAGCGAGTACGCTATTCACTGCCAAAGCAAAGATAATTGGATTTTTGCTTTTCATATATCCCTATCCGTTGATCAAGTACCTCTCTCCAATCTATAACAGATAATGTAGGGAATTATGACAAGAACTGATTCTATTCCTGGGAAATTCAGCCCATAAAAAAATGACCCCTGTTGCCAGAGGTCGTATTCATCAAATGAGTGAGATCAAACAAAGTAACGGTTAAAGATTAACCATTGATAGCTGGAGCTTCAACTGCTGCTAAGTCGAGGGGGAAGTTGTGAGCGTTGCGCTCGTGCATTACTTCCATCCCTAAGTTGGCGCGGTTGATTATGTCTGCCCAGGTGTTGATAACGCGACCTTGGGAGTCAATGATGGATTGGTTAAAGTTGAATCCATTCAGGTTGAACGCCATGGTGCTGATGCCCAATGCGGTGAACCAGATGCCTACTACTGGCCATGCAGCCAAGAAGAAGTGCAGTGAACGGCTGTTGTTGAAGGAAGCGTATTGGAAGATCAGACGACCGAAGTAGCCATGGGCAGCCACGATGTTGTAGGTCTCTTCTTCTTGTCCGAACTTATAGCCGTAGTTTTGGGATTCGTTTTCAGTTGTTTCCCGAACTAAGGCGGAGGTTACCAAGGAACCGTGCATTGCACTGAACAGTGAACCACCGAACACACCAGCTACACCCAACATGTGGAAGGGGTGCATCAGGATGTTGTGCTCTGCTTGGAACACGATCATGAAGTTGAAGGTGCCGGAGATTCCTAGAGGCATACCGTCGGAGAATGAACCTTGTCCGATGGGGTAAATCAGGAATACTGCTGCTGCTGATGCTAGAGGTGCAGAGTATGCTACACAGATCCAGGGGCGCATTCCTAAGCGGTAGGATAGTTCCCACTGCCGTCCTAAGTAGCATGCACAACCAATCAAGAAGTGGAAAATTACTAATTGGTAAGGACCACCGTTGTACAACCACTCATCTAAGGATGCTGCTTCCCAAATTGGGTAGAAGTGTAAGCCGATAGCGTTAGAAGAAGGAACAACTGCACCAGAGATGATGTTGTTTCCGTAGATTAAGGAACCTGCTACTGGTTCACGGATACCGTCGATGTCTACTGGAGGTGCAGCGATGAATGCGATGATGAAGCAGGTAGTAGCAGCCAGGAGGGTGGGGATCATGAGTACGCCAAACCAGCCAATGTATAGGCGGTTTTCCGTGCTTGTGATCCACTCACAGAACCGCTCCCATACGTTAGCGCTTGAGCGCTGCTGTAAGGTTGTTGTCATTTTTTTATGAGTGCGTCTTGGGAATGAATTAGGTAAGTTTGCTTACCTAGTTACTACCTTAGAGGATTTATCACGAGATGTAAAGTACTTTAAGGAAAAGATTTATTTAATAATTTGATAAGTTTTACTTATTAAATTAGGGAACTATTAGATTTGGTGGCTAGAATTTGGGTGTTGATTTTTTCTCACCTGTCTCTCTTTTCCCATTACTCCCTTCCCGCAATAACCCGCCATAAGTAAGGTAGTCGGGTAGGAAGGAGATGTTGCAACCTCCGAAACCCCGCTTGAAACTGTACATGAGACTTTCGCACTAGGCTGGTGGTGCTCCCCATAGACACAGATTTGAACGTAGATAGATTTAGTTCAGTAATTATAGCTTGTGACAGTTAAGATGCGGAATATACGATTTAAATTGATATCAGTACACCGCTTCTAAAGCCTTTTTAGCGAGGCGGGTAACATAAATTGTGACTGCCAGGGTGGCAAGGAAACCTAAAATCCGAATTGTCCATTGTATGGTTGGGTTGGTGGGTTGATTCTGGGTTCCCACCATAACTAAATTCCGAGCTAGGGAGCCGATGTAAACGTACATGATTGTTGCGGGAATCATCCCCATGGAACCCACCAAATAGTCTCGGAGTCGAACATCCGTGATCCCCAAGGCATAGTTGAGCAAAACAAAGGGAAATACTGGTGACAGTCGCGTCAATAAAACTATTTTCAGTCCTGCTTCCCCTACAGCTTTGTCGAACGCTACAAATTTTTTGTTAACGGCTATTTTCCTGGTTACCCAACCCCTAGCTAGATAACGTCCTATTAAAAATGCCACAGTGCTGCCTAAAGTTGCACCGATGAATACATATATAGAACCCCAAACGATGCCGAAGATTACCCCGGCTCCTAGTGTTAGCAGGGTCCCAGGGAAGAAAACGACGGTGGAAATAATATAAATCAAAATAAAAGTGATAGGTCCCCAGGGTCCTAGTCCATTAATCCACTGTAAAGTGTAGTACAACAGGTTATTTAGCACGAAGATACCATCTGAGGATTTGCTCTGGCGTAACACCGAGTAAATAGGCAATGATGACGATTTGGTTTAGCAGGGTAGTTTGAATAATCCCCCTTTGCAACCATCGTCGGGGTGAAGTAATCACTGGTGCAGGAATAATAGTAATTTTGCCTAGACGTTTTAATTGCTGTATAAGTTCAAAGTCTTCCATAATCGGTAATTGGGGAAAACCACCACTAGCAGTGAATATATTTGCTGTTATAAATATAGCTTGATCACCATAGGGCAGTTGCCAGAAATGCGATCGCCATTTTACTCCCCATTCCACTAACCGCAGGCCCCAAAGTGGGGCATCAATCTGCAAAGTGAAGGCACCAGCTACAACCCCTGGTTGGAGGAGTGCTGTGGGAATCATGACATCAAACCCAGATGGTAGTCGGGTATCTGCGTGGAGAAATAATAGAATTTCACCACTGGCAGCTAAGGCACCTGTATTCATCTGCCGCGCACGACCGGGAGGGGAGGAAATAACTTTTACACCTAAGGATTTAGCTAGTTCGATGGTGCCATCTTCCGAGCCACCATCGACTACAATCACTTCTATATTTGTCTGGGGTTGAATACTAGCGATGGTATTAGGGAGATTTTCCACCTCGTTGAGGGTGGGGATGATCACGGAGATTTTCCCAGTCATTGATTTCGTACTGGTCAAGCATGGCAATATCTAGATTAACATAACCACTCTTAGCTATATCTCAACTTATACCCCTGTGTACTAGTCTAAAGCTCTTTTCGCTTCATCAGCGATCGCCTCAACCTCATCATTTATTAACCCTGCTAATACAGACTTAGCTTCTGCACCACCTAAGCGGGACAAAGCTTGAACAGTTCGATACCGAACTTGCCAATCTGCGTTAGTAGTGTAGGGAATCAGCAGGGGGACTGCTTGTGGATCTCCTAATTCTCCCAAGGAACTAATTGCTGCCGTTTGGATTAAGGTATTTTCTGACCCCAGGGCTTGTTTCAGTAGCTCAAAGCACCTGCTATCACCCAAATCCCCTAAGGTAGCAATGATACTAAATTGAACTAACCACTCTGGGGTTTGATAATACAACTGCTCTAACTCTTCAAAAGCCTCCACTAACTTTAATGCTCCCAGACAGTCTGCTGCTGCTGCTTGCACATCAGGTTCAGGGTCTTTGAGTAAATCCCGCAATAATTTTAAAGATGACTCTAAATCCTCAGTTCCCAGTGTATCCATTTGACTGGCTGCTGAGTAGCGGACACGGGCATTAGAATCAGCCAGTGGCACTTGGAGGAGTTCAAAACCAACGGACTTTTCTAGTTCGCGAATGTGATTTACTCCCCGTAGACGATCCCCTATATTCTCTGAACTCAGTAATTCTCTAACTGACTCAGGTGTGATACTCATTTATAATTTCCCCTTATTTAATCCGCAGCCATTGCCCGCACGATGTCCCCACGGGTCAGAATGCCAATTACTTGTCCCCCATGATCTAGGACTGGCAGACGGTGAATATTCCGATCATGCATGATTTTGGCTGCTTCCCTCAGAGTTTTTTCTGGAGCGATAGTGACTGGGTTTTTACTCATCACCTCCCCCACAGTTTGCCCTAATGCTTTATGTAGGTCCCGTTCATAAGCTCCAGGGTTTTGCAAGTAGATAACGCTGTCTAAAAACATAATATAGGCTGGTGGGGTGACACCGCTTTCCTGCCACATCAAGTCACCTTCAGATAGGATACCCACTAATTTACCAGTGTCATCAACTACGGGCAGACCACTGATTTGTCGCTCTGCTAAAATCTGAATGGCTTCTTTGAGGGGAGTTTCAGGACGGACAATAATTGGAGTAGGTGTCATCACTTCAGCAACAGTTTTGGACATTTCCTTACCAATACCTTGGAAGTTTCTGCAAACATTGTAGAGAATTGCTGTTACCAACTGTGCCTAGTTAACACAACTTTACTCCCGATGTTATCTGTTGATGATAAATTTGTTATTTATTTTACATAAACTATTGACCGAGCCAATTTTAGATTTTGGATTTTGGATTAAAAATTCAAAATCTGAAATCTAAAAAGGTTTCAAGCCCCCAAATTCATTTGTGGCACAAATCTAAAATCTAAAATCCAAAATTTCTTACC
>Ga0116227_10007360_pt1 | contig 21566 bp, 22 predicted proteins | sample S1TSphgellanicum_FD_89693 | JGI IMG/M metagenome (GOLD analysis project Ga0116227, IMG submission 89693) | Host-associated microbial communities from peat moss isolated from Minnesota, USA - S1T2_Fb - Sphagnum magellanicum MG | ecosystem: Host-associated > Plants > Peat moss > Unclassified...
AAAAAAAAAAAAAACCCCTACCCAAAACCACCCGTTTAAAAGGGGGGGGCCCCCCCACCCCCCCCCCCCCCCAACAAGAAAAAGAAAAAGAGAAAGATCATTGGTCCATTTCAAAATTATTTTTTCCTTCGTGTTTGCTCGCTCTGTGAATGTGTGTGTTTTTTTATTTCTTTGGTTTTGTTTTGTTTTCTGGGCGTGTTTCTTCCTGTTGCTGCGCGCGATCGGCTCCGCGGTGACGGGAAGGAGAGTATCGCGGACTTGGAGGACTTCGGGCGCGGCTCTCTCTCTCTCTCTCTCTCTCTGTGTATGTCTCTTTCTCTTTGTGTCTTCTCGCATTTGAGCACTTGATAGTCACGACGAGAAACTTGAGGTACTCGTGCGATCGTTGCATTTTTCTCTATAGAGTTGACTGTGAGAAGGGGCTCGGTTGTTTTGTTGAAAGCGTCTGAGGAGAGCTTGTTTTTGCAGAAAGCGGAGGGGAGGATTGCTGCTTCTCAAACGGGCGTGGAGTGGAGTGTCGTTCTAAGGTGTTGTCAAGCTTTATATTATCTGGTGTCACAACACTGGACGCTGTGGTACGCACTTTCTATCTATCGGACCGTCAATGTGATTGTTGCAGCATGAGAAGCAGACTTTTCGTTTTTCTTCTCTTTGAGAGGAATGAAAGGCACCTAAGATTTGGATGCCGATAGTTTCGACTGCTCATTGTGAAATAGTGCCATAATTTCGAGCTTCTGTATGGTATGAATGCACTCTTTTTGAGCTCAGGAGTCTGATAGACGACAGCCGTTTGCTTTTTGTTTCTCTCCAGTGAAAAGAGGCTTGGCAAAGAGCTTGTGGAAAGAATGGCGCAGAGGATGGCGAGTTCGATGATCACGGGCAGAAGCAAGTCGGTACCTATCCACGGAAGTTCATTCCATGGTGACTCGCTTCTCTCTTCCTCACCGAGATCTTGCGGTCTCGCTTCCAATCCGAGAATAAGACCAGGTCAGGGAGTGATTGCGATGATGCCGTTCACAGAGGGAGGAGCAGTCAAGGATCACTATGCAACTCTAGGAGTGAGTCCTGGCTCCAGCAAGCATGAGATCAAGATGGCATACCGACGACTCGCTCTTCAGTATCACCCTGATGTATGTGACGGTGAACATTGCAGCTTGAACTTCCAGCAAATCAACAAAGCATACGAGGTAAACACACTCTTCCATGCCTCCTCAGTTGTCTTCTTCCCATTTCTGTTTTTGCGTCGGTTTGGAATTTACACTCTTGTTCTTTGTTTCTTTTTGTGTGTGTGTGTAGAGTCTGCTAAGCAAAAGGACTTTGCAGTTTGGAGAGTTTGAGGACGATCTTTCTGATAACCTTGAGGGGTTCATGGGAGTTGGAGATGATTGCTGGGAGGATTGGGAAGAGTGGATGGGATGGGAAGGAGCTGGAATTCGAGACTTCTCCAGCCATGTCAATGTCCACACATGACTTCTGATTTTTTAAAAAGGAGAGAGAGAGAGAGCCCTCTGTGAACCCTTTTATGAAACCTGTACAATGCATTGCCATAGCAGGAATATTACAGAAATGAAAGGGACCATTGGCACAACAACTGTGTCATAGTCTGCACCGAAATGGGGTGCAGCAATACTCTTATGTACAAATGAGGATTCTAGCATCACAATGAAAAAGGTAGTATCCCTGTCTCTCCCAAGGCCTTGCATCGATTTTATTAGAAGTCTGCTGCAAGAGCTACCAGGCAGTCATAGCTTCATCAAGAAAAAAGAGAATCCTCAAGATAGGGTAGTGTCAGGAAAGCACTCATGCTCTCTTTTCTACTGTAGCTGGTTTTCTGGATAATGAAAAGATGGTGGCAAAACTGCCCTGACCTCACCAGCTTGATAGGTATATGTTTGCTTTGCTTATTTGCCTCTTGTGTGGTGAAGCATGGCAATCTGTCCTCTCTCTCTTCCAGGAACATCATGTCCTTGATCAAGTAACTGCCATTTCCTGCAGTGGAGCAAGGAATTGTGATGGGATACTCCTCTCACCCTACATATGAATGCCACTTCAAGAGGAAGAAGACTTTGGCAGCCAACAAGGTCAGGGATGCCAAACTACATGTGCAGTCTCTCCACCACTTCCTCCCCTCTTTGAAGTGCCAATTGAATATATCAGCACAATTTCCACTCCCTCTTGAATGTGCAAGTTGGGTACCTAGTGACATATGACCACTCCCTCTCCACCACTTTTTATCCCTAATGCTAATTGTACAATGAGCAGAAATTACCACTTTTCTCTTTCCAATGTTTAAGCTGCATGATGACAGTTAGTTGTTAAATGCATAGTTATGCATTACCTGCTTCAAGTTCACAAATCTATCAGGAAATTTACTACATTATACCAAGGCCATGTAGAGAGGGAATTCCTCATCCTGTTGAAATGTTGTGGAGACAATAAGAAAACACAGTTTGCTTCTAGCTCTGAAGAACAATTCTAAGAAAAGAGAGAACAACATGGATTGCTTAGTATCCTGAGATAAATGAATTTGAAGAATGTTTAGTGTAATCTCCGAAGTCACAGATTATTCAATTAGTCTTCAGCTTCATGTACTTCTGTAAGCCAAATTGGGTAGCAACACTCCATAGATTCATAATTTTCCCCTGAACACCTTCTCTTGTTGCTTAGTATATACCTCTGATCTGTCTATTATAAGTAGCACAGTTCACATTGGACAAATGACGTTTCCATCATTTATGAGCATCTGTGTTGTGCATGGGGCTATGTTGCCCATATTGAAGATTATAGAAGATTATAGGTGAACTCCTATTGCTGGTGACAAACTCCATCACACGTATCTTGCACCTCAGGCCCATGCACACAAGATGAGTTTGATTATAATTTGGAAACTGATGTTCTTGCTAGCCCTTCCAAATAATAACATAAAAATTACTCTTTTGGATTGTCATTCATCATGTGTGTCCCCAATGGCAATTTTGCTTCCTTTCATGACTTATATATCCCCACATCTACTAATTTTTTCTAGGATGACTTGTATTGTGATGGAACCAAATGGGTTGCAAGGTTTGAACAATTGGAAAATAAGATTGGAAATAGAGTTGATAGAAACTGCCACATTTTGTTCCAATTCATGTGTGAAAATTGTTGTCATTCATTCGCTCATTTACAATTGGAAGTAAGTCGTATTTCATTGTTTACACTTTTTGCACTTGAACTACTCAGTTGATGCCAACTGATTGTCATGGCACTGTTAGATCGACACCAAATACATATCAAAACTGACAAAGACACACAACTGAAACATACACATAAGTATCTTTTGTGTTACAAATTGAAACTCCTGGAGTATGAAAATCCAGGCTCAAAAAGTACACATGTAAACAAAAAAAAAAACAAAACAATGATTCTTATTGTGCCTCCTATTCATTTCAAAAACCTTGATTCAATTTTTGCCATTTTGGTCTCCATTTCATTGCAAGAAAAATTGAGGAGATTCAGATTAAAAACTGGAAACCATTCTGAGCATGAGAATATATGCACCTCAACGAAAACTGAATAAACTTGGAACTACATGGAGTTAGTGACTACGAACTGATGGCAATCTCTGTATGCATGAGAATGGTAAGCAACAGTTTGTCTGTGTGATACTTCAACTAGGGTTTCTGTGTAACTTTTGCCAGCAGCTGACCCTGCTATTGATTTGAGCACAGAAATAAGTGACCAAATATTGCTGCAAAACAATCATGCAGGAAACAAAACCCTTGAGAGACAAATTCTTAAAAATCACAGAAACTTCTGCTTCTCCTTTCATCCTGGAACCTCTACAATATCTCAACCCAACTGTGAGTTTCAATGCATCAAAGAGGGAAAAAAAGACCCATGAAAAGACACCGAAATTTCCAGCTTTCTGTGAACAGGTAATGGTGATGATGATACTCACCCCAAAGCCCCCAACTTACTCTTTTGCTCCTCCTTTTATTTCCTGTCCAGCTCTGCATTTTTCTTGCTCATTACGTTCAAGAAAACAAAAGAATGAGAATGAAAATGCATGGAGAGAAATAATCATGTTCATGAAATTGAGTTGGTGGTTTCTGATGTTACAGTTCTGCTCTGTGTTTTCCCTGGCAGTCCTGAAGGATAGTTGCACATTGAATACCTGGAATTGTCAACAGGCTGCTGATGCTGACCCTTTGGTCTTTGATGGCTTTGGAGTGTTGCTGTCTGATGAAGTTGTGTTGAGATTCCCCTCAATAATGAACTCAGCACTTGGAAAAATGGAAATATCAGAGTTCTCATTCTCTACATTGAAAGTTGAAACAAAGGCAGCAACCATTTGTCATCCTTAGGAACCAAGGCAAGCATGAAGCCTTGTTCTTCCTCTACAGTTTACACTGTCCACTTCACAATTGATGAATGCAGGTGCACATGTCTTGCAGGTCTCCAAGTTTGTCACCAGTTGCCCTGTCCTTTCAACCCTCCCCAAATGGTGCATGTACATGAACAAACTGGTAGATAGAGATTCCTCCCAAAATACTTAAACATGCACACACCATTCATGGAGCCAATGAAATCTATGAAATCAAAACCTGCAATGAAATCCCGAGGTGCAGGAGACTATGACCATACACAGGAACAAAAATTACAAGGATATGGACACACCTTGAACATGAACAAGCAAACACAACAAAAAGCATCTAGTGACAGATGGACGCATAATGCATGATGGAGGATAGATAATTCTTTGTGAAACTGACAAATCCTAAATCAACAACAAAAGAACAGAATCTAAAAAAATATGGCATACATTCTTGCCATTGACCTGTGATTGTTGGTATACACAATCTACAAGATCCACCCATTTCACTGGATGATCAAAACCATGGAAATGGATTATGGAAAATGTAGAGATCTCTAACCGTATACAACAAGCAGGATTTGGACCTCTTCTCCGGCAGAAAGATGAAACCCTTAGATAGCAAAGATCTCATATTGGCGGGAGACAGCAAAAAAGATTACCTACCTCATCTCAACCTTTGCAGAGGTATCCTTACCTTAATCTCAAGCTTGGTATAGTATCTTCATCATGGCAAATCCCATCCAACACATAGTCAGAGTGATTATTCCACACCCTCATATAGATTGTCAAGATTCTTTCACAAATGTAAAGCACCATCGCATTTTTTCTTTTATATATTTTGGTCCCTCATTGGATTGAAGAAATTTTGTTTCCTGACATCATAATGATATTGCAAGAACGATAACTTACACAATTCGGAAGGTACTCTCTAAGTTATTAGAGTAGCTTCTACCCTGTGAAAGTTGCCCACCAGGCTTGTCCCTCAACTATCCTTATCACTGTTGTCCCTTTGCAATATTATTGTCATGACAACACTTTATTTAGGAGAAAGATCTATTAGCAAACATTTTAGTGTAGGAGAAAGATCTATTGAAATTTGAGATTTCTTCGAACCTGGTAGGTGGTAGGTTGAAGGAAAGCCAAAAATTTGAAAGGGTCTGCCAAACAAAAAATTTTCAACCCAATGAGAGACCAAAATATACAAAAGAAAAATGCGATAGTGCTTTACAAATTTTCGACTCACCCTCAGGCTTGGGCAGATCTCCTATACATGCAAAATTAGTCCACAATCAAAGACGATTTGTTTGCTTGATCTGTTTAGCCATTCAGCAGCAGCAACGTCCACAAGCTCGACAACACCCAGGAATGATGATTCTTCTCTTCTAGCAGGCTCTAGGGTTTGGATGCAAGATAAAACCCTAATGAGAGAATTCGTCTGAAGTTTCTCTTTGCGAAGGGGAAAAACATCTTCTACCACGGCACGACGGCAGGAGCACCAGCAGCACGATTCTGTGTACTTCTTCTCCACGAGATCAGCGTCAAAGGATTTGCAGAAACTCCTCCGATCGCTTCGCCAAGCATGGTCAGTCGTCTGCGCAAGGTAAGCTTCCCTCCCCTCTCTCTTGGTTTTCTTCCTCTTCTTATTTGCAGTGATGATGGAGGATCTGTTTCTGGAAAACATTGCAAGCGGCATTGCTCCTCTGATCAATCAAGCTCTGTCGTCTGTCTGCCGGGAAATAAGTTCATAGCATCCTTCTGTGTCTTCTTCCTCTTCTTCTTCTTCTTCTGCTGGGTGCAATATCGTCTCTGTTGTGAATTCTTGAGCTTCTTCTAGCTGAGCTTGCATGAACGAATCTTACCCATTACTGCATAAATCATTGGCATGATTTCACCTCTGTTGTACATTGTTGCTCGTTCAGATCTGCAAGCATATCTTGTCTTCATGCAAAGCCATGGCAAAAGGATGAGCAGACTATTTCATTGTCAAACAGCCTTGCATTCCTCATAATAAACCCTGTTCCTGGAACAAGTGAGTCATGCAAAGCCATGGCAAAAAAGATAAGCAGAGTATTCCATATTCAAACAGCGTTGCATAAACCCTCATAAACCCTGTTCCAGGAACAACTGATCTTTATGTGTGTGTTAATGAGAAGATCAGATTCATAGTGGTGATAATCAGCAGATGCTTTCTTTCAACAAATGTTCCCACATTTCTTGACTCCGCAAGAAAGAATGTCATTACATCATCATTCTTCTCCATGGCCAAGTGTTTTTGTTTTCTTTCTTACTGTGATGATTGCAGTTTTGGGAGACATTGTCACGAGCATCGCTGTTTCAGAATGTTGATAAGCGACTTCTTCAGCATGAAATTGACACACACCGCCTTTTCCTGCTCACTAGGTACTTACCATGTCTTTCTATAGCTCTTCATGGGTGTTGAGCTCCTATTATGATCTTTTCAAGGGTTTATCTCTAGGCTAAGAGATTAGATGAACAAAAGGAACATGATGATATGGTATGGTTGCAGCTTCCACAATGAGGGAGCATCAGCTACTGAAGAGACTGCGAAAGAGATTGAAATACTGGCATCTGCAATGAGTTTTGAGGACCAACAACAGCAAGTTCAAACTCATGTCCATAATCAGATGCACAACATGGCTGCCATTTTGGATGGCATCCTTCTTGAGCCTCCCCTCATCAGCAAAGCAACAGTACCTCCCAATGATGCCAGACAACGGCCTAGTGGGCTCAGCTTTGCTGTTGGAGTAATACCAACAGCTGAACGCGAGCGTCAAAACCACTCCTCTGTGTATGGAAGATTTTCTCCCTAAGTCCTGAATCTAATTGTTTTAAAGTTTCCTTCTCCAGATAAGGTTTTTGCACAAAAGGAAATTGTACAATTGGACTGGCAGCTGGTAGAATATGCTAACTTAGTCACCTGTAATGCAAATTCACTTTGGACTTTTGAGCCAGAAGATATGCCCTTGTTGTTGCTTTTGCATGCACATGTTTGATGCTCTGCTGGTTTGGAATGGCTTGAGCTTGGGACTTGCACAAATATGTGGACCTTGAGTGAGGTACTTATGAGGGACCCAATTTGTGCAGCACAGCTGTGGTTGAAACAAAGCCCTTGAATAGAGCACAAGTTGCAACCGCATTTGAGAAAGATCTTGGCTTCAGCCTGCGTGTGAAGCAATCCACTGTTGCACATCAGGATGCCGGCACAGGCCTTTTCATTAGTGGTAGAGCACAACCAGGCACTGTGGTGTCCTTGTATCCTGGGGTCATATATTCCCCATCACAGTATCGGTACATCCCAGGATACCCTATGGTGGCTGCTGGCAACCCGTACTTAATTTCCCGGTATGATGGGCTTGTAATTGATGGCAAACCATGGAGGGAAGGAGAGGATGCTCGCAAGTGGTGGGATGGCTCTGTTACTGACAGTGAGAGAGCTCTGAGTGATGAGGCTGGTAGAGCTGAAGAATCTGCACAGAAGTCAATGCCAGAAGACGTGTCAACAGATTATCGGAATGCTGACAGGGCAAAGACCCAACGTAAGAGTGTTTGGGAGCTTGTGGGTGGTGGTAAAAAATGGAGTGGGCCACTAGAAGGCGCAGTGCTTGAGCTGCGAAACCCTCTTGCCCTTGGGCATTTTGCCAATCACCCTCCAAAAGGAGTTCAACCAAATGTGATGATCTGTTCTTACACTTATTCAAGTTCAAGTGGTGAGACAATCAGGCCATACATTCCAAACATTGTCTTTGGGAATGATGAAGAGCTAGACATGCAGCGTCGTGGTCCTCTTTGGGTGAATGAAGGAAGAAAGGACAGACAATATGAGCTTGAAAGCAGGCAGTATTTGGGGCACACTTCAGGGTTAGTTCCAGTAGAGACAACAGATGTCCGCACTCTTGTTCTTGTTGCTACCAGAGATTTGGAAGATGAGGAGTTGCTGCTGAACTATAGACTTAGTAATTATACACGTCAGCCTTCTTGGTACCATTCAGTTGATGCAGAGGAGGAGCGACGACGTTGGGATTGAGCTAGAGGAAGCTAATCTTTTCATGACCAAATCTGGCTGGATCCTCTGATTTGTGCTTCTATCCTTGCAGATATTCACTATGGGTATGGAAAGCAAAAAAATTCAGCTTTTCATGTGTTCACAAGGACAAGTTTCTTTTGAAGTTGTTGGAGATAAACATGTCTGGTCAAGGATTAGGCAGTGGATGTGGCCCCATGACAATGGTAGTGACACAGTGCTGTACTATACAATTGTGCAGACGAGCTTGTGGCTGCCAAAAGAAGGGCCTTCTAATCTCAAGCAGACTGCCCCATGCACTTCTGTAAGAGGAAACCCCAAACCCACGAAAACCCATGGATTCTAGATTCATTAATGGGAGCTAGTTCTGCATCTCTCCCAGAAGTTACTAAATGGCTAAGCTCCTTGTGTAAAGCTATCCCTCCAGTACTGAATGATTTGTGGGTGGCCAAGTTACAAGAAGCTGATGTCTTTACTGAGAATAGTTGGGTTCTTAGCAACTCCCTCTCAGGAGAGTAGTTGAATTCATCAAAGTCTTGAATCTCTCAAGAATTGACAAAATCTCTCCCCTTGTTGCAGTCTTTTTAATTTCTCAACTCTTTATATCAAGATCATCCTTTCAGATTTGAAAACTAGAATGAAAGATCTAGTGTTTGGATAAGAGTTTTTGATAGAACAATCTGTGAGTCCTGTTGTTCTCGGTATTTGTTAGTTTAGAGGTCAAGCCTTAACTTCCAACATTTGTGTTTGAAGACCAGCCATTTTTGTCTCCACCTACTACTACAAAGGACACTTGTAAGGAGTTCTTGTTATGACAAGTGCCGGGAACTCAGGAGAGAGGGCATTGAGTGATGCATGTGAAGTGAGCAGCTGTTCCAGCCCCCTTCCCTTGCAAATAACAACTTCAAATGGTTAAAGCTTTAAATATTTGCCTTGCAACAAACATGATTCATTGTACATGAAACATTCATGAAGTTTGGGGATTTTATTATTAATTACAATAACTTTCCATATATAATAAGTCGGCTGGCAGATTATGTCATTTTCTTGACCACATTATATTATGGCCTAACCTTCTGGTGATGATCATACACTGGTAAATAGTGACCGAATTGTGTCTGTTGGACATGGATTTACTCTAAAATCATTGAATCTGCCACCAGAGACATTAATTGTCATGGAATGGCTCGACTATGTTGACATTTGGGATGAATGCCATTGTCACTGTGGCCATAATCCTCCTGCGCCCATCTGGCTGACCCTGTACACACACAGCAAATATGGGTTGTAACCTGTGACCTCTCCACCAATGGGGTGATGCCACGTCACTGATTTCTACAGACAGAATTGGTTATGATGTCCCAAACCAGGCTTTAAATTGAAAGCTCCAGTACACAGAATTTTGATTTGGGAGTGTCTAGATGTCCTCCCAAAGTATTTTTATTATGGGAAAAATTTCATCAAATTTTGACTTGAAAAAAAATGATTTTGACCTCTATATAAAATTTTTAAAAATTATGGAAAAAAATGACCCAACTTTGCCAGATTTCAAAGAAAGAAAAATCCAAATCATCAGATTTTTAGAATAAGTTCCATTAAGTAGCCAAGAATATAGAAGGATTATGGTATTTGTGTTTTGGTATATAGTATGTAACCAAATCTGGCTAAATCCTCTTATGGGCGATCATCACTTCAGCTACATCACAAATTTGAAAGAAAATCCTTGCCTCCCAACCTTGCTCCTAATAGATGGAATGGTCATTTGACCAAGACTAGCCTTTTAATAGAAATTTTGTATTTGGGTGTACAGAGAAGAAGGCCATTTTTTTTATATTAAAAACTTGAAGGAGTCCTTTCTTATAAGTCCCTTTTTCTGATGGGAAGATTCATTGGACAATTGCTTGGGTTTGAAGGACTATCATACTTGCAGCTAAGGTTTGGTGCTTAAGAAGGAAATGTTGTGTGTTCATGAAGAGTTTGGGGTGGAAGTATTAGGCCCCTTTTGAGGTTCAGGTACCCATTTGCTTTGATGTCTTTGTGTTGGAGTGAGCATGTAGCAACTTACGATATGTTTCAAAATATTGTTATAACTATTGTTTTGAAGAGGAAACTTTTTTTTCCATCACACTCGATGATGAATGGATGTCATCAATGATTTTTTTTAAATTATTTAATGCTTATTGCTTACTATCGACAACATGTGTTCATAGCCTTGTAACATGCACAAGCCATAACAATTATTTAGTGGGCTATTACACTTGGTTGAAGTTCTTTGACTCTTTCATAGATCATGGTTAGTGCACCTCCATTATTAGCCAATTTGTTATTGCCAATTGTCATTTCGTAGCCATGAGTTCTCTTTGCATAGGGTTTTTATCTTGTTTTTGTTTTTTCTTCGGGTTGTGTCTATTTATGTTTTCATTTGCCTTGTACTTTTGTTGGATGGGTTCTCATCCTTGATTTTTGTTTATTACACAGTTTCTCTCTTTTGAGGGACAATATGGTTCAAATGACTACAATATTAACTACGAACTAAAATTATACCATAAATTAGAAGGATAAGACATAAGAAGGCCCTATTTGAAAGACAATAATAATAAGGCTTCCATTTTAAGCCTTAGTTTACACTAGACAAGACTATAATAATAGAAACTAAATCAATGTTTTATGACAAAGATTTGGTTGGTCATTGTTCCCGAATGATCAATGGCACAGTGAAAAGTGATAATAACTATGTATAAGATATATCTGGTGATTTTTTCAAAAAAGGTGTAATTATGGCTATTGAAAACCTCCCAAAGATATGATTTTAGCCCCCTTTAATTGAATTTTCTTTTGTTTTATATAGCCAGAGGAAAAAAAGAAAAAAAATAAGCTGCTTCGTACAGTTGCCTCCAAAATCCCCAAAGGCTCTAAAGATAGGCCCTTGTCCTGTACTGTAGGAACCTCTTGTCTCCTCTATTCATTCTTCTTTGATGGCGAAGAGAAACAGCAAGCGACCAAAAAAGGAAAGAAGAAGAGGGCGACGACGAAGAGGAACAAGCAGCAACCAAAAAAGACTGAAGAAGTCCAAGACGACGGACGACGATGGTGACTAGGTCAAATAACTGCGGTTCACGTCTTCACCGAAGTCAGACGCATGAATAGTGCAGCAAAAGGACAGAGGAGAGCGGTCAACAGAAAAAAAAAAAAAGAAAAGAAAAAAGACTGACTCTTACCAGCGGACTGCTGAGGAGCGAGAGATCCGGTGCAAATTGCACACATCCAGCATGATAATCTTGCACAGCAACAGGGAAATCGATTAATTGTAGTTTCTCAAAATGCAGACCTTCGGTGAGTACTTTGGAGCTTTTGGAGAGAGAGAGAGAGAGATTGATTCCAGACGCTTGTGATTTCGCGGATTTTTTCTTTTATACAAAAGTTGCTTTCTGCTTTTGCTTCTTCAAATCGTAATGTCATTGTAGCAGCATATTATCATTATTGTAAGGAACGAACTCTCGTACAGAAGCTGGAGCGTCTAGTAGAAAGCGGCACATACTTTTTGTTCGTTTTTTGGTTTTTTGGTCAAGAAAGAGATCGGGAATTCGGGGACACGCACGCAAGCACAGAAAAAGAAGGAAGGAAGAAAGGAAGAAAGAAAGAAAGAAGTTCATCAGAATAAGAAAGCACAAGCCACTTTCCAACTGTTCTATTTCTTGTTTTTGGTTCCCCGTCTTCCTTCTTGCAGTCAAGTCTTCACAAAGAAGTCTGACATAATAGCCTACACACACAAAGAAATCGACACAGAAAAACTGTACACACGCAAAACAAAACAAGCGTCTCTCCTTTCCTTCCTCTACTCCTTTTTTTTTTTTGCATGTGCCGCAACTATCCTTCTTGCAAATTTGCTTGTTCAGAGATTTTCGTTCCATGATTGTAAAGAACTTGCGGTCTGTGAAATAGATCTTTGCCGCATGAGAGAGAGAGAGAGAGAGGGGGGGGGAGAGAGATGCAGGCTTTGAAGTAAGCGATATTTTGCAGCGAGCAATAGAGATTTCTATTTGAGAGGGAGTTCTTTCCTTTCCTTTCTTTGTAGAGAGTTTTCTTGGAGAGTCGTCGACGCAGCGATGGTTGTTGCGGCGGCTGCTGCCGCGGTCGTCGCCAATCCTGTTGCGGTGGTGCCAGTCGGCTCGTCGGCGTACCGGAAGAAGGCAGGAACAGCAGCAGGTGCTCTCGAGAGTTCTTTCTCACAATCGCCTTCTCTGTCGCTCCTCGTCAGAACATCGACGTCCAAACCTTTCGCGTCTATATCGATTCCTACTGCTCCTCTATTTTCTTGCTCTCAAGGAACGGTCAGTCTTCGGGTGGACAGAGCGCGTCAGCGCAGCAGCAGAAGCAGCATCAGTGCCAGCGCCAACGAGGTTCAATTCGGCAATCAAGATTCTGAATCGGTAAGATTTCTCCTCTCTTCCTCTTTTCCAAAATCAAGATTCTGGATAGGCAACTAGAGACACATTCTCAACTCGTTCAGTGCTCTTGAGTCTTTAGCGATGGAGCTCTTGTTCCAGCAAGCTTTAGGTTGTGCTTTGGAGGCTTGATGTGAGTTTCTAGCTTCTCCATCTGCCTTCTTTTCTTGTTGGCTTTGCTCGAGGCACCTGTTATGTGAATGATTGATGCCGTGATGGAATTGAAGCTTTCAAGTGAATTTGCACAAATGAGTCCTTCCTTTGGTGGTGTTCTCACAGACTTTGCTCAATGCTTCAGTACAACCGTCTCTTCTGGACAACAATGCAAAATTCAGAAGTGAGTCAATCTCTGGCAAATGTTCTTCCTCTAGAGCTTTATGAAACATACATCCAGGGGACATGAAGTTAGTGACAGTAAGTGAATTTCAATGTGTTGCTGTCCTGTGTTGCCCTTGACAACAATACAGGAATCAGAGATGGCAATGAGACTACAATTGGTCATGCATGTGGAAAACTTACACCTAAGATAGATGAAAATATATATGCGGATAATATGAAAAGCTTCTGGATCAGGAAGCTACAAAATATCTCTATCAAGTTGACTGGAAACCAAAGAAGACAAGAGCTTTAAATATGGGTATGTACAGTTTGTTGCTGTCTGTTGGAAATGCATACTTACCAAAAAGATCTTGCTGCTTTGTGATGTTGCAGCTTCTGCAGAGGGTGTGACAAAAAATGCAGCAGCACAAGAGTTTGAGCAGCTTTTGACGGTGCACTTACTTAAACCCTTGTTCACGTGAGGAGAATTGGTTGTCATTGTCACCTTGAGAATGACTGCATCTGGACCTATCTTCTGATTTGCAGTTGTCCTCACTCTTCTTAAGTCATTTTCCACATCTTGTAGACATATATTATTCCCAAGTCAGCATTTCAGTTTGAAATTTCCAACTTTACTTTCCTGAATTTGGACATAATTACATGGTTACCAGCTGCCTTCTAAATGTCAATTATACTAAAGAACAAGGTCAATGTGAGCTCACTCACTCTGCTTCTGAAATATGCAGAGAAAGGCACAGGAATTGAAACAAGAGATTGAAGGAACTTGCATTTTCCTCATTGGTGAGTTGCACTCTTCTTCATACATCACTCTGTCGAAGGTCCTCAATTCATTCTGATTACAGTGCAAATGGTTGCATGGTTTGTTGCAGTCTGTCTTGAAGTACAGGTTTTCACAGCTGCTACTCAGAGCCTCGGGTTCAGCAACTTACCATGAGTATGTATGTGGATTTTGTAGGAATGATGGGGTCTGGAAAGAGCACAGTTGGCCGACTCCTGGCTGAAGCACTTGAGTACCAGTTTTTAGACAGGTATGAGTTCTTTCTCATCTGCTCTGCCTGTTTGTCATCAGCTATGGCCCCCAGATAACCATTGATCTCCATTATAAGATGTGCACACCATGTAGATTGTATTGTTATATATAGCCCTCCATAAACCTCTACACCAATTGGTGGTGGCTTTGTGACTGATTTGTGAACCCAAATGGACATGAATCTCACAGTGTAGTTGATTACAGTAGCAAGTAACTCAATGGCACTCATTAGGATAAGATGATGCTCCTGAGAACACTACTGGGCTGAGCTCTCTGCTAGTTGTTTCATTTGGTTCTTTTTTCCTGGCTATTGGTAGCTCTGCTTTAGTGATGTGTTGATGATGTTGGCCACTTAATAGTGGTTGAAGTCTTAATTCTCTTTCTGTTGTCTGAGGACCAGTGATACTGTGATAGAGAGTTATGCTGGTGGGCTATCAGTTGCAGAAATCTTCAAAAAATGGAAAGAGGAGCGTTTCAGAGAGCTTGAGGTACATATCTGATGGTGCATTGCTATCTGCACACTGTGTTTGAAAGGAACTGCGGCCTTGGTTGTATCATGCAATGATCTTGGCATATTCAGTACATGTTTTCCACACTCTGGAGTCTGCTCTGCCAAGGGGTATTTAGGATTCTTGAATATCTATAATTGCCCCTTGGATTCTTCTTGACTTGGCAATCAATTTCAAACTCTGTGGCAAGATCTGTGCCACTTTTAGATGCCAATATGCACAAGTAATGGTCCTCTGATGAAAAGATTAGGTAGCTCATTGTAATGTCAATGAAGTTGAATGTAATCTGTGTAATGGAAGATGCTGATATTGAAGGCATTTAGATTATTTAAAAGACAGCTGGTTGCTGGTCTGTGGTGCAGAGTCAAGCACTGCAGGAGCTGTCATCTGCAGGTGAAGTGGTCGTTGCTACTGGTGGTGGAGCTGTTGTGCAGCCTCGAAATTGGTAATCCCACTCTCTCCAAATGCGCTTGTACTGTTGCCTCTGCCATAGTTAGGCGGCAGTCAGGTCTCTAAGCAAAGTAACTTTGCACCACTAGATGCAGGATCTCGAGTTCCTCCAGTGCAAGGAATGGCTGTTCCATAAATGAGCACATATTTAATAAAGACTCCATGGATAGCTTAGTATTTACCCAATTGAAGGTCTCTGCAGTTGATGGAAACTAGTGGCCTTGTCATATCAACCCTTAGTCTGACACTGCAAATAGAGTCATACTAAATTGGGGCTCTGTGCAGGGTTTATCTGCGAAATGGAATCACTGTCTGGCTGGATGTACCTGTACCTGCGCTGGCAAGCCGTGTGACTGCTGTTGGCACAGGATCACGTCCCCTCCTAGGTGGTGATTGTGGTGGCTATGATCAGGTCAGAGTCAACAAAAGTCCAACTAACAATTCTTTGTCCTCTCAAATGCTTCTTGAGACTGTAGATGTCCCTCCGCCTGAATGTCAGCTGTCATTGTTGAAGAGAGAATTGTAAGTCTGAGGGACACATAGTGATAATGGACACAAAAGAGGATGTGAGTTTTATCAACTGACAGCAATTTGGTTTGCGGAAAGAGAATGTAAGACTTCTGGGACAAAATGGATCAACAGTGAAGGAGAAAGTCACACTAGCCTTGGCCCCACTGCCTTTGGAAAATGTACAGAAATCAAAAGGAAGAATTCATCTTTTAGGTATAGAATCACACCCAGACAGTTTACTGTCAAATGTCAAAATTCCTGAGCACTTGAGCTGATCAGACATTGCTGTTCTGTGTCTCTTCAGGCTTTGGCACGCCTATCAAAGATCTACGAAGAAAGAGGGCCAGCATATGCAAATGCAGATGTAACAGTATCACTCCAAAGTATGTTGAGACCATTTATGCTCATGTGCAGCTTGATTGTAGCTAGGGTTGCCTCACTGCTTGCTACATATGGTTTGAAACTGTTTTGCTTCTGTATGGCAGATTTGGCACTGAGTCTTGCCTGTGAAGATATTTCAGAGCTCACCCCAACAGCAATCACTGTTCAGGTAAAACTTGTATCCCCTTCTATTACTGGTGAAGGAAACACCTGTAATGCTATATGCAGCATGTATGGCAGCCTCCAGGGTGCAATAAAGGTCCTACTCAAACATCTTGCATGCTGGATCTAAATCCTTTTGATGAGTGATAGTCTCGTATGCTTTAGCTTACATGTTACAATACTAGAGAACTGTGGCAGACAGGAGCTCAAGTGTCAGCCAATATTCACCAAAGTTTTGGCTAATTGTTCCTACTGGCCCCAAATCTTGCAGGTCTTGGAAGAGCTCATTCAGCATGCAAGACTTAACAAGTATTTGAGAGCTCCAGTGGGCTATTGACACCCAATTTGCATGAAAAAAATCCATGGGTCGAGAGCAATACAAGCCATTCAAGCTTCAATGGTGAACAAAACAGATTATACTCAACAGAAAGGACAACCATTTTCCCTCGGTGGCTACTCTGAAGAGCCAGTATTATGCTGCCTGGTAAGTGGGGACATACTCAATAGCAGAGTGGTAGACATTGGTGCTAGTGAGTGTCATTGGATGTTTGTCACAGCAAACTAGCTTCATATGTGGTTTAGTGATGACATGGTTACCATTGTAACTTTAAGTTTTCCTAGGAGGACTATTATCGCCAAGTAGCCACACAGCTCTCACATAGATAATGTAAATAATGAACTTTAGAAGGGAGTTGGAACAGAAATCCATCAGATACTTCCAGGTATCAGCTGACAAGGATCATACAGAGATACGGAGTTGCCCATGTTAAGACTCACATATGTGGTGCTTGAACTGCACCACATAGTGTGGGAGATATTAGCACCAAGAATGAGGAAGCTTGTGTCAATAATCAAAGCGGTAATTGATTTAATAAGCTAGGAAATATGTATAATATGTCTTTTAAGTTCTCGTGTTTATGTGGGCTGTGTTTGTGTGTGTATCTGTGAATCTACATTTTGTACATTGCCTACATGAGTTTGTTTGTACATTTCCTATATCAAAACAAACTCATGTAGGTAGTGTACAATGAGTATGGAGCTTTCTGGGATTCGATAGGACTGTTGGTGGTCATTAACAAAGTGCACATTAACATAAACATAAAAAACTGGTAAATATTTTCCTAGTGTATGTGAAGAGCACCTTACCCTAAACCCTAAACACATTAGGAAATTTCTAGAAACTTGTAGCCAATTAATGCTAAATCTCTCTTGGGACGCTCACATTTGACACAAAATTTGAAATTTGAAGAAAAGGAAAAAAAAAGAAACACTAGATTGTATACAAAAGAATACCCCGATTTAGAAATTGCACCCATGATCATTTATCAACAACAAAAATTGGGGTTTTGCAACTCACATTTTGTTATACTTATGAGTTGACATTAAAGACATGCAAGTAAGACCTATTGAGTTGATGAACGCCTTCATGTTTAGTTTGTGTAGTTGAATCTTGAACCATGATGTGGCAACTACTCTACATATTACATACTTACTTCCCTTCCACAATTTGATAATGGAGATCGTCATGTGAAAATCATTTTTTCATGAGTTTGTGTTTTTTCACACACATGTTGTGCATCTAAAACATGTATGAAGCACGTATATATTAAAGTCCAATACATGTATGTAGACAATTTTTCATATTCATTCCATGTTTTATTATTATCTATTGTTCATATCATCTAAATAGTATTTTTGCATTAATATAAGGTGCAATGATGTTAATTGGTGTAAACCCTGTCAATGAAAGAAAAAGGTTTGTTGCAAATGTACTTGTGGGTTATGGTTTGCGAAATTGGTGGGGATTACATACACCATTTAAATTTCCCAACTTGTTTATAAACTTGTGTACAGACAATGTGGAAACATTTAATTGGGAATAATGACAATATGAAATGAACAACTCCTTCAACTATTTATTATTGTGATTCTATTGTGTTATTTGATGTTAACATTTTATGAAAATAATCAAAATAATAATCTTTGTTTAAAAAAACATGAATGATGACCTCATGTTTTAATTATAATAAAAATAACTCGACAAATGTAGTTATGGGAAAAAATGTTGTTAAATTTCAAATTTTTGTTTGTTTTTGAAATGCCAACAAGGCCATTGAATTAACTCAACATTTTTGTTAGATCTTACAAAGTTGTTAAAAATTCAAGGTCAATTATGGAAAATGAATGACCTCATAATTATTGAATATCAACTTCGTTTTAAGTTATTTTTATTTTATATATTTATGTTTCATGCATTTAGTTTTTAAAATCATGTTTGTTATTTTAGTTGAGTACACCTAATGTATTTCATTGCATATGCAGTTCATTTCAAAAGTTATGAAGGTAACATTTGCATGGGATATTTACTTCCTATTTAAGAATATCCTAAATGTTGAATGTGAATCATAAAAATTTTAACCATTTATGTGATCTTAAGGTTAGGTGAAGAACTTGTAATTCATGATTTTTTTAATTTATATTTTCTTATTATTTCATTTTCAATTTCCAACACGATGTCAAACATTAATTATTCATGAGAGAAGGAAATTTTTTAAATATATTTATTATTTTTCATTTTAAATGTTTAGGAACTTTTGGTGAATTTGTATTACAATCATAATTATGACATTTAATTTTGATGTCTAAGGCATTGAAAAGTTTAATGAAAATAATGGTCATACATGAAAAATGAATATGGAATTTTCTTTTTCTTTTTTTTTTGGTGAAAGATCACATTTCAAAAAAGTTGTTATCATCACAAGTTGATTCATTGAACAATTTCATTATATGTTTTTTTTGTTACATTATGTCACAAGTGCAAAAAATGCAAAAAACACTTGGGATAGGTCATGTGCAAAAGATAATATCATATTTACTAAATATAATGTGGCCATATTACAAGTTTATTCAAATTATTTTATTATACTTTTTGAAATGATTACAAATGACATTTTTAAAAATTACATATTGATATTTATAGTTTTACAAGGTTCATAAAATTTAACATAATAATAAAAATAAAAATAACAAAATAATTGATTTAAGTTATTTAATACTTTCAATAATAATTTTATTAAAATTTAGTTTTTTAATTTTTTGTATATTAATTACTGAAATTATTTTCAAAGGATAATTTTCATACATTAGCATACTATTCTTAAATGGCCCTAATGTAATGGAATGATAGAGTGTTTCATCAAAACAATTAAACATGGAATCATAGTCCTATTTACAACATCTAAACATATTGATTTTTGGGATAAACAATTAGTTTAGGTAATGTTTGGGTATTGTTGTGAAATTCAAATAAATTCTAAATTTTCTCTTTTCATGATATTAATTGGGTAGATGTCGTGTTTTAAAATTGATAATTATGTGTAGTCCTTAATTGTTATGATGGACGACATGGACGATGTTGCGACTATTACAGAACAATTCATAAAGAAAATGAAATTTGTGGCCAATTTTCATGAAAATGTTTTGTTTAACGTGGAAAAAATCACAAAAGAAACAAAAGTGAGCATATGCCATTAAGAAAGGAAAACAAATTTTTGTGGGATTTGTTTCAAGGAAAACAATGGTTGAAAGAAAAAGTTCGAGAAAAAAAGGGTTTTGACATGTAGTTAGGAAGGTCCTTACCATTTTGTAGGTTTTATAAATAACAAAAATGACATTGACTTTGACAAAAGTAGCAAAATATGCATGATTACAAATGCTAATGAACATTAGTGCGAATAATCACAAAGAAATCTGTAGATTTATCATGTTTGACAAAGTTAAAATGAAATCAAAAGAATCAATTTTTTAATGAATGAAAGGGTTACATATGTAAAATTAAATGATGTGGTAGTGAATATGTTTTAAATGTTTACACATAAAATTTTAGGTTTTAGATTTTGTGTCATTTTTAATTTTATGTATAGTGACATTAGAAAAGTTAATTGTCATTGTTTATTTTTTTCAAATTAAACATCATCATAAGAACTTGAAGAAGGCATGTGAGGAAGCAAAGTTATTTGTTGTTTGTGTGTAATGCAAGACTTATCATTTTTAAAAAGCAAATGGTTAAAGATGAAACAACATTTATGAAACTTTTATAATTAAAATTAGAGAGGTTGTAACAATGGATAAAGGAAGGACCAAGGTTAAGTGATTAGCTCATGAGTTTATAAAATTGATAATTTGATTGTGTTGTTTATGTTGATAGTTATTGTGTTTTTTTTATGTTACACCAATAACTATTAATTAAAGCTACATGTTTGTCTGTTTGTCTGTTTATCCGGGCAGTTTCCAAGCACTGCTCAGACCTTTGTTTTTTTGTTTTTTTGTTTGTTTTTTTTAAAAAAAATTTATGGGTTTTGTTTTCTGTGTCAGTTAAATTGCCTGGACCTTTTTTTTTTTGTTTTTTTTTATGGGTTTTGTTTTCTGTGTCAATTAAACTGCCCGGACCTTTATTTTATTTTTTTTGATGGGTTTTGTTTTTTGTGACAGTTATTACTCGACGGGTGCATTATGCACCAGGTTCACACTAGTAATTATTAAGGCAATGCACTATGTATTTCTGAAATTGTATGAATGATTGGTGTCAAGAATTGATGATAATACACGATGCTCTGAACTATAGGGGAAGTTACATGTTGAAAAATTTAAAAGTTCTATATTAATTTGAATCATATCTAAAAAATTTGGTCAATTTGATTTGGAAAGTATTATGAGGTGTTGAACATGAGAAATTTTATCAAAAGTACGTTAAAAAGGAAGTAGAAAAATGTGAACAAAAATTAGATTTATGTTATTTTAAAAATCATCCATATGCCTTTGTTTTGTGTCAAATTTTATTTATTCTTATAGTGGTTTCATATGAACTTAATGTTTGTCACTTACATTGAAATTATACATTATAAAATGACAACATACACAAAAGGGGGATTAATGTAATGATGTTATAGAATGAGTCAAACACAACAATGCATTGCATACAAATGGTTGACACAAGAAGAAAAAGCTTGATTTGCGATTGGTGTTTACGATTGTTTTTCAGTCGAAAGAGACATTTTACAACTAACTATCTAGTAGTTGCCTAAGACAAGTCGTAGACGACAAATAGTCGCATGAAACATTACATCATGATGACATCATCAGATGGTAGATGAAGACTAGATTAGTATATATTGTTTCATCCGATTAGGCCACTATATACAAAATGTATACGGGGCATTATTTTGCAACTATAAATTGCAACTATTTTGGTGGATCTAAACTCCAACCATGTGGAGACACATGGCATTTGATTAGAGGGTTTGATTTTCCCAGATCATGAAATTAGATGATTTAGAATTTT
>Ga0116227_10007361_pt1 | contig 21562 bp, 18 predicted proteins | sample S1TSphgellanicum_FD_89693 | JGI IMG/M metagenome (GOLD analysis project Ga0116227, IMG submission 89693) | Host-associated microbial communities from peat moss isolated from Minnesota, USA - S1T2_Fb - Sphagnum magellanicum MG | ecosystem: Host-associated > Plants > Peat moss > Unclassified...
CAGAGAGGGAGAGAGAGAGATGACTGAGGAAGAGGAGGAGCTAGCCACTGCCAGACTTGGATGTTCTGTTCCATTAAGAGTGGCTTGCATTTATAAGGGCTCCAAGAAGAACACATCATAGGGCACAATAATAGGGCAGTTGCTTGTAAAGCCAGACGAAAATGCAAGGACTTAGCTTGGAAGCCCGGACCCATGATTTGTTGGGGATTCCCCTCATGATCAATCTAAAGTTTGCTTGGAGTCTCCTTCCCCATCATTCCCTTTGGTGCCTTGTTCCCAAATTTTACTTATTACCTGGGCCCCTTTTCTCTCACAAAATCGAGCTAGCTACCTGCACTTGAAAACAAGTCGCCCCATACATACCTATTTCTTTGCTTCTCTCCAATCTCATTTTGCTCTTTCTAATATGCAACAACCTTCCTTCTTATCTGTTGGTCACCAAATATAGCCCAATAGCAAATTTGGCAAAATGTAGACTTACCTCTGTAGGTTTAGTCTTTGTTAAGTGTTAGAAAATTTCTGACAAAAATAACTTTTCTTGAGTTTGACTACCTAGTAGTCAAAAGCACGGCTGCATTTGACAGCCTTGAATTGCAGACTGGAAGTTGATGACATCATCGATCCGTCACATGGGTGCCAATATTCATTTAGAACTTATAAACAACTTTAGGCTTTTAATTATTTGGGAATCAGAGAACCACTGGTGCCCATTCTTTGAAAAAAATCAGAATCAAATAAGCACTGGTCCCAGTCATTTCAAAAACCTTAAAGAACGGGCAGTTTCAATCAAAGCACCGGCAATCAACTGACGATTTTATGGCCAGTTATTTGAATTAAAAAATAAATCATGATAACTATGGCTATATACCAGAACCAGGGCTTTGAGTTTTTTAGAACCAAAGTTATGAATCCTAAGCCTCAAAAGCTTGATAACATCATTCTTGGGTTTAGTACCAGTCTTTTGTTTTTGGTCAAAAGAATCACCAAAAGGTGATGTTAGGAGTGAAAATTCTCTTTTTCAATTGAAAAGTTGACGAATTTCACCCTTTCTTTTCTGGATCGTGTCACAACATGTCTGTTCCCTGTGTACTGGCTACTGTTTTCATGGTCCTCTACAAAAGTTTTACCAGTTAAGGCGAAATCTGTCTGGGAATGCTTGCCACTGTTGCTTCATTGCAAAATTGAAAAAGAAGACTATTTAGAACAAGAACTTGCCCACATGACAACATGGAGTGATATGTTCTAAAAATTATTGGGGCCATCACCAGTAGAAAATGTCAAAGTCTGATGAACTGGTCAAATTGTTGGAGTAAAGTTCAATTCACATCGTAATGAAAAGTTGTTGCACAGATATAGAAAATAATTCCCTCTCCATTCCTAACCACTTATGATTCAGATGGCTCTAAGGAATCTAGAGTTCTGGCCTTTTCTTGCAATGTGTACCTATGCATAGGCTTTATGGATTTGGCAAAAGATGCCCATGATTTAGCAAAATTTCCTTTGAAAATCTTGCAGACCCCTTGCCAGGAAGTTTTAGGTGAATTTTCTCACAGAATGTTCTCAACGGTGTAAGTTTAAATCAGTGTTGGGCAGTTGTTTGAGTTTAATGAAAAACCTCCAGTTCCAGTTCTTCAAAAATAAGTTAGAGCAGTTCCAGGTCTGGTTCTTAAATTTTAAAAAAAAAAACAAAATCCTGATTCTGGTTTCGGCTCTAAAAATCAGACCTGGTTCCTGGTAACTTGAATTAAAACTGGCAGTTAACATCTGGTTAGCGCCTAATTCTACAGGTTTTTTCCAAATGTTTTTTTAAAAAAAATCTCAGATCTGATTTCAGTTCCAGTTCCTAAAAATCAAGATCCGGGTTCTGATTCAGTTTTGTATCTTTGAAAAAACCGAAACCCCAGTTCCGGACCCAGTTCTTCTTAAGTAGTTCCCACTTTATAAATACGTTGCCAATTGGAAATCCATACATAACACACCTGAAATAAAGCTTGTAACTTAGGGGTTGCTGCAACTTGTTACAATTAGAAAGCAAGGTGGGAGATCAAATCATCTTTACTTTTATCTACTATCCATTGTTGGTGAAGAATCCAAACCATTGACAAATTGGTGACATGTCAATTGCTTACAAGAAAGACAATAAATAGCACAGGGATACCACTTGAGGTTTCTTTTAAAGATTTTTTATTTAGTCAGTGTGGCGATCATCCAAAAAATAATTTAGCCAAATTTGCCTACATAATAATGAAAGTCTTTTAAAAACCAGAATCCTTCTAATATTATTGGTTACTTACTGGAACTTATCATTAAAATGTGGGATTTGGAATTTCTCTTCTTCTGAAATCTAGTGAATTTGGGCCATTTTCGTCATGAAAAATCCTTTGCATATGTCAAAATTATATTTTTCAGTTTGAAATTTGCTGAAAATTTTCCACTAAAAGAAACACTAATGGGCACCACATCTGGTTGTCATGATGTAATAAACAACTATATATAAGTACTTGGAAGCTAGTAAGTGTGTATATCCACATCCCTCAAGTGGGATTGATATGTTAGTTATAACCAAGTTTACAAAAACAAGGATCTCATATCTTAACTTGCACAGAAGAACCCACCTTAGAGCATCTCTAGCTGTGGACTATATCACTAAATTGGAGAAGGAAAACAAATACAAGTATTGTGAATGATGATTGATGCACTCTAGAATATTACTCTCTCCCACGAGGGTTGTACCAGTAAACTCCAGCTTTAATTGGCCAGTCACAGTGATGGACCTAAATGTCAATATTTAAATGGTCATAATAATGTTCAAAATTCATGATCATGAGTGGGGTGGGAGAAGACTTATCTCTCTATTGGATACAGAATCCTGATATCAGCCCAAATGAGAGGCACTGCTAGAGATGCTCTTAGTGTAAAGAGTTCCATGTTAGATCTCAAATTCTTTTCATGGTGCAAAGTGAAAACTTGTGTGTCTTTTGCTCATTGCTTTATCAATAGATGAGTTCCACTTGTCCTAAGAGTCTTCAGCAATCAATGACCACCATAGAGAAGATGAATTTTCACAAATGTTCCTTTACTGATTAAAGATAGGATGCTGTCCTATTTCACATTGAACAAAATACAACATACCGTCTTTTTCTTGTCATGGCCTTGAAGGATCAATCATTTGTTTCAATTATTACATATCTGAATGGTGATAGCAAAAGGTGGGTATGATATGGTGTATTTATTGAAGAATGTCCGTAGACAAGGCACAATGTGTTAAAGAGTTGGAGGTTGAGTGAATTCCTTATACGGAATTTGTTGCCCCTCAATTTGTCCACAAGTTATCATTGTCATATATTTCTTACATGATGATTAGGTTTAGGTATCTAACTTTTCAACAGAAGAAACAGTGACATGATCAAATGTAACAAACATGGATAGCCTTTAGCCTTTTTCCACGATGGGTAATGGTAACCATGGAATTGCCCATCACAAGGATGGCTTCATAGAAATGGGGAATACCTGCCTCCCCATCTGGTGTTGTTCAATAGTTTTGGGATTCTAGTATCGTTTTCTTCCAGACAAGGTCATCAATGACTAAAGTTACTATCTGTATTGCCTTCAAACATGCCAAGATTGAATTGGTCGGTAATTGCATCACTAATTCAAATGCCCATGTATTATTTTTATCTTATTGTGAGAATCAGTCATCATAATAGATGTTCAACAATTTGAAACTTCAGCCTTGAGTTGCCTAGACACACATTAGTATGGATGGCATTTTCTCCAACCCACATCAAATATGGGTTTGGAGATTTAATGTAGTCCACAAGCAATCTAATCATCACAAATAGTGTGGCTTATGAGATTGCCAAAGAATCCATATGTCGCCTACATAGTAATTTGGAACACGCTAGTTTTGAGACCCTGCTATATATACTATGACCTTAGTGTAGTAGTTTTCACTATCAAGCCCCTGTTTTTGACACCTTCTGATACATTCTGAAAAATTGATAAAAGATTTTCCTTCACCTGTCCTGAACCAGCATTGATCCTGGTGCAACACTCAATTCATTGCACATATTTAGTGCTTGCCCACTGGGAGCTGATGAAGTTAGTGAGGATCACACCAGCTCATGAATAACTATTTATTCATATTGAAGGTGATGATTTGATGCTTGTAACATTAAATTTTGTATTCACACTCATTCTTATCATGTTAATTTTGGTTTCTGTGATATTGTCAAAAATGTCATATTACTTTCAAGTTTTGTTGCATAGATTTTTTTGCAACCTCATAGATCCCAAATGGAATGTAAATTTGAAAATTATAGCCTATTTATAAGCCTAGATATATGTAAGAAATACTATTCATAGTTGGATATGTTTTGACGTCTAGGTAAAACAATTAGGGTAAATATGCCTTATATCATAAAGTTTGATAATTCTATTAAATAAATGGGATGCCCCCCAAGTTCCTTGTTTTGTTTTTTCTTACAATTAGCCAATTTAATTGAAACTTTGGGCAAACCATATGGGATGAAATTGAAGATTGTTAACATGTCATACAAGTGCCCATTCTAGGAGTGGTAGGTGTATGGTAAGATAGGGACTTTGGAAGACCATAACTTTCAAGTTATTTAATGAAATTACATGATTCAAAAGTTTATTGGAGCACCCAAAGATGAGTTACAAATTATCTTTAGGCTCTATAACCAACCAAACATTGACCATGATGTCATTGTCTTTTGATGCATTAAGTGTTCACTCCTAAGCATGTTTATCCTAGCCAAGGATGAATCAAACATTTTGATTCTTGCATTTTGACATTGTGTTTGACCTCTGAAAATTGTTTTTAAATTTCATAATGTAAACTTTTTCCTTAATTTTTAATTAAATTAAAAAAAACAGTATACCCATTTTATCCCCAAAAGGGGATATGATAAGGGGGTACCTTGACCCTAACCTCATGAAAATTTTGTAATGTTAAATACCCTTACCCAAGGATATATCAAAGGCAATATACTTGCACAACACTGGTTCAAACAAACTGTTATTTCTACTACAAATCAATCAGCAGATTTGTTCAGTTTGACTTGTTTTATTCTAGCCACCACTAGCTATGTAATAACTTGATAGTTTTTTTTTTTAGTATTAAAAGAAGGCATGTTATTTACAGTAATATTGATTCCTGCAAATGGGGGCATTTTAACAAAGGAAATAGTCATTTAGGCAACATTTTGCTTTTCAAGACACCTTATCTCTTTTAATGTTTTTCCATGATACCCAATTTGTATCACAAGAAGAAAAAAAATTCTATTAGATATTTACGTGGGATTGTAACTTGATGTGTAACTTGATGTAATTACACAATTACTTAAGTAATTGTTTAAAGGGGTAAGTTTAATGATATGATTCCATAATTTGGTCAAGGTACATTAACTTTCACATATTAATTTATGTGAAAGTCATGTGCACGTGTTAAGTTTGCTTTAGATTAATTTATGTGAAATCACATGGGGGACCATGTGTTAAGTTTGCTTTAGATTAATTTATGTGAAATCACATGGGGGACCATGTGTTAAGTTTGCTTTAGATTAATTTATGTGAAATCACATGGGGGACCATATGATTAAGTTTTCTTTTAATTATTTTATGTGAAATCACATGAGGAACCATGTGATTAAGTTTTTTTATTATTATTTTATGTGAAATCACATGGGGAACCATGTGATATATAACTTTTAAAAAAAAATTGACTAGTTTCCTTTTGGATGGTATATATGTGAGTGCTTGTGACCTTGAGAAACACCTTCAATTGTATAGAATTATTGTATGAGTGCAAAGTTTGCTAGAATAAAATTGTGAATGAAATTGAAGTTTTGGTTTTGAAAGGTTTTTGTTTTGAAAGGGGTTAATGTTTATATTTAGTTCATGGTAGGAGAATGGGGAAGCATGTTGTTATGCATAGACAATAAAAGGATGAAAAAATATTTCTACAATCAAGAACATAGATTTTCATAACTATGTAATAAACATACATAATTTTGATCCTAAACCCATTTGTGTTTGACAGGATGACACTCTCACACAGGGGCATTCCTAGTGCAGGTCCTCCCTCAACTGCCAACTTGTGGGCCCTTACTTTGGGAACAAACCACATTCGAAGGCCTTATTGTACACAATATTGCACATTTGTATGAAGTTTGCCATAAAGTGAAACTGAAGTCTTATCTCGTCCCTAGTGGTTTCCACCAAATGATTGGGATACTTGGTGGTGTCCACCTTCAACCCTGAAAGTTAGATTTTGACACCACCAACTTGCCCGCATTTTTTTCAGATTCATAGGAGAGTAATGCTTGTGCCTAGCTATCATTTGCTACTCTCTTTTCTATAAAAATCCAGTCCTATCTGGTTCATTGGTTGTATGAAAGTTCCTCTCTTACTTCCTTTTGTGGCATGACATGCATGGGCATTGCCTTAGAGTTCATATCTTAGTGACATTATATGATAGAATTTGCTGGTGTGTTTTCTGAGTTAGGAGCCTAAGTATAATCTGAAACAGATCAAAATATTAACCCTTTCGTGTGGCCTATTTGTTAACAAACAATCTGGTATTGTATGTATAGGGGAAAGCCTTTGCAGCAGGGCATTGCACTCAGGAACTGATACCCTCAGTTCACCCTGGCACCTGGCGGGCACCAAACATTTTGTTTTCCCATGATACTTGGTGGGTACTGGGTGTTTTGTTTTTTGAAACACCTGCTCTCCTTTTCTTTGAAAACTCACATGATACCGGCCTTAGTAAAGCCTGCTGCTGGGTATCAGAACTACCTAGACTCAGTAAAGCTCTTGGCAGCAGGCTTTACTGGAACGTGGCGTGCCCTTGACTCTATCGTGAAGGGGCCCTTATTCTGGTGAAGCCCAAAGTCCTAGACGTTGACTCCTTAAGAGGCTGATGCATGCCTTGCTTCATTGAACCCCACTCCAAATTGCCGTGGGCTTGCCCAATCAACACGTCATTTGGAGCCTATGACAACCCTCTGCATCACTCAAAAAACTTAAGGAACATTTTAATTTGGTTCGCTGTATCAATTTAGGGTTCCAACAAAAGTCAAATTAGGCTTCTTAGGCATTTAGGGGCTAATTATACATTATACCTTAGGCTAGTGCGGGTGCTGGACCCTGGTCACCCAAGGCGATTTCTATACCCTGGCATAGAGGTCATAGTTACTGAGTTTACAAGAAAGAAAAATATAGCCCTTGTCCTTTTCAAAAAATGCAACTTTGAGTCTGATAGATCAGAATCTAGCTGCCAAGACTGTAAAAAGTTTTTTGCCTTCTTTGAAGATACTCTCAGTCTCAGTGGCACCCAATGAAGAGGGGTGGACTGTAGGCCGTGATGGGCAAGTAGGTGGTATATTTGAACACTGAGCATCTGAAATTTAATTTGTGCCATATATTTAAAGTTTCTAGTTGAAAGTATGACACATTCCTAAGAATTGCCTCTAACAAATCCCTCCTTGCTGCCAAATACTTCACACAATACAATTACCCTATTTTAAACTCCGGTTTATATTTTAGGTTTAATTTTACTTGGTGGAGAGCAGTCTTGGGCGGTTATCAACTTTTTCTCATAACCACCTGTGCCAGTTCTCACATTTTAAAATTTTAAGAACTGAGTTGTTTCTCACTTTTTTTAATAAAAAAATCATACCTTGTTCTTTATTTTTATTTTTCCTTCTGTCCAATTGATTATCTCTTTAACTTCACTTTCAGATTTTAGGATCAAGGTTTTTAGGTATTTTTTCAATTTTTCATAAGTCAAAAATAAATTTGTGATCATTATAAAGCTCTAATATCTTTTTTTTAAATGATATTTGTCCTCTTTCAATTCATGTTGCTCAAATGATCTTTCAAACTCAACTAATTTCTATTTTAAGTCTAAGTCTAAATCTACCAAATCACTAGAGGCCTTTGAACCCATCCTTGCATCATTTGACCAATTCTTATTCACAAAGATTAATTTCTCAAGATTTTTTGATTGCAAACAACATCTTCTCAAATTGGAAAGAATTCCAACAAGGGAAAAAATTCTTTTAGTTCCAATTTGAAAACATACAATCCTTAATATTTATCTAGCTAAAAAGTCAATAGCTAGGAAAATACTTTCATGTTTCCTCCACCACTCCAAAAGGCATTTATATCTTTTACATCCACTTGATATTAAAAAAATATCAACAATTTTCGATTAACTTGAATTTCTTTCAAATTCATTGGTGTCGGTTACTATTTCAAAAATGTCCAAGCCCTTATTTTCATCAATTTTATGAACAAGGGAACTTTCAACCTCAAACAATGGATACAAATGATGATAAAACTTCAAAAGCGTAGGAAACAAGGAATTCCTATCATACTCTTTCACTATGGTCACCTTATGCTTACAACCAATAAAACAAGAGATCAATTTCAAACACTTGAATCTAGTATCTAACATATCATGAACTCTTCTTTCATCATATCTTGTCAAGAAAAAACGGAGGAATCAATCATCGCAATGACCTCCTTTTTAATGTTCTTTACAAGAGTTCCCAACTCAAAAGTTAACCCAAAATCATCATCATCAATCAAGGCATCCAATAAAGGGAGATGGTTCATTTCTTTCTTTGGTTTCAAACTCATGAATATGGCTACATTCAAAACATTAGTCAATAAGTAATGACCCCTAGATTCGTTTAAGATGCAAGTAATGACAATAGAAATCAAAATGTCTATTATAATTTGTGATATATGCCATGTGAGTGCAAAGGGCACATGACATATGACCCTAAAACTAGTGTCGTGATGTTTAATGTCGTGACGTACAGTGTCGTAAGGGTGTAAATCCATAATAAGCTCTACTAAACAAAAAGATTAAAGCCAGTTGAAGGTAAAAACTAATCAACCAAAAAAAGATGCACGCACATATATATACAATGCACAAGAGGAGGTTGAAATGAAATTCTCATGTATCCCCCCCCATACCTGAGCTGGGAAAAGCATGGCATGGTCTGAGTAGAAATCAAGGTGTTGTAGGAGAACATGATGAATAGTACCAATTGTCGATGGGAACTTGAGTGAGCTTTGGCTTAAGGTAGAAGAGATGGTATCCACCATTATAGTTATCGCAAAGTAACATTTGATCAGCATCGTTTGTCCTCTAACATACTTGACATGGATAATCAAGTGAAAGAATCTAAATCGACGTGATGATGGTAGGATCCAAGTTCGACAAGTGGCAAGGTGCATAGTTTTTAAAATGATCTCGAATTGTGCGTCCGTCAGCTCCTTGTAACTCCAACAACCTAAAGGTTTGATCACCTTAATCTTCAAGATAATGTGACCAAAAAAAATGTCTAAAGGATCATTAGGTTGTCGTTGGAGATACACAAAATCACTAACATCAAATTGTCTCACCTTAGGTTTGTAACTGCCATTTCATGTGTGTGCATACCATAAGGTGTCTCGATGTTGTGCAATGGATAAGTTCTCCATGGCCATGGGCATAACCTTCCTGAATAGAGTAGCCCTCTTTGCAATGACCTTAGCCCAAGTGGATGGAGAGTCCAAATCCACAACCTGGTCCATTTGAATAGCAATGGAAGAAGGTGGAATGGGATGTCTCCCAAAAAGTAGAAAATAAAGAGAAAAATGAGACAAAGAAGCATGTTTGGACATCCTGTAACCCATGGCGATGTAAGGGAGGGCTAGGTCCCAATCCTTTTTGTTCCTAGTGAGGCAAATATTCTGAAATCCCTTCTTGCATGTTTGAACCATCCTCTCTACAAGGCCATTGCATGGGGATGATCTCTTGAAATTCGTCGATGGTTAATGAAAGCATGGTCAAGTAGGTCTTCGAATTCTCCCCTAAATTCTAATCCTTGATCAGTAAAGCACTCAACACAAGCCCCAAACCTACTTAGAATTTGTTGTAAGAAAGCCTGGTTGGTGCTATGTCATGACTTGTCCGGTAGCACAACAAGCTCGACCCACTTTGAAAAATGTTCAATCATAATCATGATGTAGACATTACCCCTGGAGGTCTGTGGTAACTCTCTAGCTAAATCACATGACCAACGATAGAACATGCCTTGAATAAGGAGTGGAGAAAGCATGAGTTGTCGAAAGGAGAAGGAAATTCTCACTTCATCACATTATTCACACCTAGCAATGACATTTTGGACTTGAGCATACATACCTCTCCGATGGTAATGAGGAGCGAAAAGGCTATAAATACACTTAACTCCAAAGTGTCCAAGCTCCGAATGTACCTTCTGAATAAGACCAAGCCGTTCATGTGGTGGAAGGGCCACTCTATCACCTTGTGGTAAGCATCGAACGAGGTGATTGACCCTCCATGAGTAGTGTTTGGACTGTTGTTGTATGTGATCTCGCTGACTTGATGTAACTTGGGGAGGGTATTCCCCATGCTGAAAAAACCTCAAAGTGTCCAAAACCTCAAAGTGTCCAAAACCTCAAAGTGTCCAAAACCTCCCATATATCCACAATGGGATCAACTAGATTACATTGTAATAGTGCAAGATAGTTAGATGCATAAGATAGATGTACTATTGGAATCTGGTCCAAGTCTTGCTTGGTTTTGGAAAAATCTTGAGAGGTAGTGAGGGGTCTCCATGACATGGTATCTGCGTTCTGATGTGTAATACCAGGTCAGTGAATAACCTTGAACTCATACTCCTGAAATATAAGCGCCCAACGAGCTAATTTACTAGTAAGCTTATCATTGGTCATCAACCACTTGATAGGCTGGTGGTCAGTATATAAAGTGAAATTGGTACTAAAAAAATAGGGCCTAAAATGTATGATGGCCCATACAACAACAAGGCACTCCCCTTCATATGAAGAGTAGTTGCTCTTAACCTTATTGTTGTTTTGGGATGCATAGGCAATAACATATTCCCTTGCCTTCCTCATCAAGTTGGTCAAAAATAGTTCCAATACTAAAAGCACTCTAATTAGTGTATAGAATGAAAACCTTGTTGAAATCAAGTTTTTTCAGAATGGGGAACTTTGAAAGCTTTTCCTTGAATGTGTTGAAAGCTTCCTGAGCCTCATCACTCCATGTTTAAGCAACATCCTTTTTTAACAATGCATAGAAAGGATGAGCAATAATACTAAAGTGTTGGACATAAATTCTGTAGTAATTACATAGTCCAATGAAGCTCCTCAATGTGTGAACATCAGTAGGATTAGGCATCTCCAAAATGGCTACTATTTGGCCCAATGAGCCATAATACCATTTGGTAAAATTCTGTGTCCAAAGTAAACTATTGAGGTGACAACAAATTCACACTTTTAAAGATAGATCTTCATATTGACTTCATGGAACCTCTTGAATAACTCTTCAAGATGAGCCAAGTGTTGCAAGAATCCCTTGCTATGCACTAGGACATCATCTATATAGCATTTTAGGAAATCTGCCTCTTCAAAAACCTGGTCCATGACTTGTTGAAAAAAGATAGGTACATTCTTCAATTCAAAAGGCATCATAAGCCATTCCCAAAACTTATTGCTTCCATGGAATGTCATTTTTTTGCGATCTTTCACAACGAGCATAATCTAGTTAAAGTTTTGCTTCAGATCGATAATTGTGAAGAATCTCCAATGTTATCAAACAATTCTTCAAGGATGGGCATGGGGTACCTATCATGAGGTGTAACTAGGTTCAAAGGCCTATAATCCTCGCACATCCTTTTCTCAGTCCATAATCCAACTGAATCCTTCTTTGTTAGCATTACTGTAACGGCTGCAAAATTAGAACTTGATGGTTGAATGAAACCAACTTCATGGAACTTTTTGCATCTTTCATCTACCAGTTCCCATTCATGTTTGTTTAACCTATGCCTCCTCCGATAGATGGGTGTTTCATTTGTAAGGTCTATAAAGAGCTACATGGTCTTACACCTACCTAAGTCTTTCATTGAAAATCTAAACACATTCTCATACTTAATTAGCAAGCCTATGACTTGGTTTATCTCCTTCTTGGTGAGTTGGTTCCCCATAATGAAAGGTTAGTTGAAAACACATGGAATGGAATTGGAAAGTATGTTTGAAGAACCTATTGTATTAGGTTCTTCACTATCCAACTGCGCAAATTCCTAGAAGGTTGTAATTATTTTTCGAGAAGCTGATGTACCTCTAAGTGCATCAAAAACAACTTAAGTCAAATTACATGGTACCTCCTCCCCCCCAACACTAAAAGTGAAATGTAGAGTGTTAAAGATAGGCAAATGTACTTGGTCGGAGTGCCATGTGGTCGCATCGCCAAAACTGCAAGCTGTTTGAATCAGTGTTGGCCTTGTGTGCATTTGAAAGAGTACACAGGTTACCAACAATCATGTAAAGGAGTTCAGGTCCATGTTTCTCCCCAGTAGAACATTAAGCTCCAATCTAGTCACCTTGGTGTGACTAATATTGCTAGTTTAGAACGCCATAGCCTTTTCTTTTTCTTTTGGGCTTGGTTCATCCCAAGTGGCTGAAGCATGACAATATACCAAGCCTGGTCCATCTTCCTAAAAGGCATGTGCTCTTAGGAAGGAGACAAAGTTGGGTTAAACACCTCTTGGTTTCCTATTATGTTTGTAGGAAACCAAGGAGGTTTCTTTTGCCTTATAACTGGTTTGTAAGAGCTCTAATCATCCAATATGTGAAAAACCTATAGGTTGAGGTCTTTGATGGTGTATTTCAGAACCAGCTGCAGAATTAAAAGTGGTGCTGGGTTGGTCCACTAGTTGCGCAGCCGGTGTGCATAGGAATTGCATTGTGCTCCATCAAATAGGAAGGGCTCTCCAAGGTAATGCTTGACCAACGTGTAATGCTCTTGGACTTTCTCCCTCTGGTCAAGCTGAGAAGGGGTGTTCTCAATTACATAACCAAGAGTAGGAGAAATGGATTGAGCCCAGGTGATCAATCATACCATGTCCGTGAAGAGACCGGATCTTGTGTCACTCAAGCCTTTTCCAAATCTAGCCGTTGAAAATCCTTGACACCCCAACTTGAAATGATGAGGTCCACGGGGCCAAGTAATTCCATATGCCTTTTCTAAATTAATTGTATGTCAGAGGGCAAAAAATGTGAAACTGGCCTTCCATGTGGTGGTTGCAAACTATTATGGAAATCTAGTTGTGAGCTCCTTCATTCTCAATGTTGCCACTTGCCTTGCAATAGGATCAATGTCTATGTAAAAATACTTCCGAACCACCATCCCTAATTGTAGTATGGCTTCGAAACCTACACCAATACCACCAAAGAGCTTTAGCGATGTAATCCTTCCTTTAGGTGGTGTCCAAGTGATTAACTAACGAAGTATTGGCTTAATCGGTTCGCCATGGCTCTCCATGTTCTCAAAACTAAATAGAGCTTTGACCAAGGGTTTGTGGGCTGCTTTGAACCTCTGTAAAACCTATGGTCCGTGTTGAATGTCAGTAGGAACCACCCTCAAGCTTTTAATAGCTTGAGCGTAAGTTATTTCCTCTTCATCTCCTTCTATCCATTCATGGCTAGCTTGTTGGATGTAGGAAATAGTGTGTGCTTCCTTGAGCATACAATGGTGAACCATAAGACTATGGTTCCCATGTAAATCAAGGGGTATGTATTTTAAGTGGTGGCCATCTGTCTCCTAATCCACTTAGTAATACACATTTCAAACCAATTGTCAATTGTGAAACCTGGTGGAAATAAGGCCTCTTGCCCAATGAGCACATCGTAACTGGTGGCATCGGTGACTAAACATCTAACCTATAGGCAAAGCTCCTAATCTGTACCTTTATTAAAATTAAGTGCAATCAAATCCGAGCTTTCCACAAATACCTCTTCTACGTTCCCACTAGCAGTGTGAATGTGCCACATAGATTTCCATAGTTTAGAGTTGAGCATGCCCATCTTCTTGGCGAATTGAACTCCAAGAATCACTGGTTGAGCATTTATATTAAAAAATATCACTCTGGGTGTATGTCCTCCCACTTAGATTGTTGACTTAGTATTATCAATAATGGCAACTCCAGTGGCAATGGAAGTTTTTCATTAAGCACCACCTTCAAAAATGAGTGAGAGTCTTTGTGAAGATAATGGCTATCCACAATGCCTTTGCTAAACAACAAATCCACAAGTGAGGTGTTCTTAACTCCCTTTTGATATGTGAATGTAGAATCAGATGTAAAAAAGCCCACTAGTTTAGCCATGCTAGAGTGACTAGATTACAAACACCATCTATAACACGTGAGTCAATCGAATATCTCTTCAAGGTGTTGGATGGGACCCTTGTAGCTTGTGGATCAGGGACTAATAGAAGACCTGATGTAGTGTTTAGGGTATCCTCTAGTACTACAATTATGTCCCTTGTGCTTAACTTCAAATCTTGAAAACTAAACAATGATGTACTCACAAGCTTTTGTGCCATTTCACGCATTTGACATTAGCACTCCATAAGCTAATCAATGGAAAATTGTGTGTTTTTTTTATGTACATGTACTCCTGGGACACAAGAATTTGATGCCCTAGCAGCTTGTGGTGTAATAGTCTCCTCCCACTTCGCCAACAAGGTGTGTTCTTTTTCCGTGTTGAAAGGATGAAAAGATTGTGGCATGACTGCTTGAGCTCCTCTAACCCTAGTAATAAGACTTGAACCATATGCGAATCCATCAGTCTAAATTACCTGCCTAGTGGCAGAAATTTTGGATGCCACACTAGCCTCTTGTGTTGCAAAGTAAAAAGGGCAAAAAGAAATGGCAAATTCTGGTGTGAGACTAGAATTGTGTGCACTAGAAAAACACATACTCCCCAACCATGGCTTCATGTGAAAGGTTATAGAACAACCTAGGAGGTCCCTCCCATGATCTTGAACCTTGTATAGGTTAGGCATGATTAGTTGGTTGGGAAGACTTTCTTTTTAAATTAGCAAGTTGGGCCCTCAATCATTCGAGTTCATTTTGCAAAGTTTGAACTTGAGCAGCATGGGCTTGAAGCACCTACCTCTTGTCAACATTGTGCTCCTTCTTCTTAGCATTTTTATTGGAATTACCTTTAGTGGGGAAAGCATAAGTGGAAGGCTAAGGTGCCCTGGCTTTTGGTTGAAGGGTAGTGGAAGATGCTGGCAGATTTTGCCATGGTAATTGGAGTTGTTTCCGTTTCGAAAATTTGGCAAAACAAACAGTTTTTTGATGTCCTTTCCCACAATAATCACAAAAGAAATCCTCGGAAGGAATGTTGCACTCAGTAGCTTTGTGGGTAGGATTGCCACAGTAGTTGCAAGAAGGTAGGATGGGTGTAGCCAAGTGCACTCCTTTAGCCCTTGAAAAAGAATGTGATGATCTGGTTGCCACAGTTACTAGAGGGTGAGGCCTTGAACGTGAAGGAGGCTTCATAGTACTAGCTTCATAGTGTGCATGAGCTAGTTCCAACTTTTCAAAAATGTTGTACACATCTAACAAAGTCCACAAGTCTCCAAATTCTTAAAAAAACCCATTGTAAAACTTGCACATGGAGTGTCAAAGTATTTTCCAAGGAACGAAAATACCAATGGGCAGCTTCCAAACCTATGATGCTCTGAGTATCCTTTTCAAACTTGAGAAGACTCCTATAAAACATTTGAAGGTTTCATCCTTCTACTGAAAGAAGGTGGCGAGCTGCAGAATTTTTTTAAAACTCTTGACCAGAATTCCAGCTCAAGAACTTAAATGAATTCCCCCACTAAATTAATAAAAGCTAGTGCATCGATGGTGGGAGGAATGTATACACTAGCAACAATGAGTTATTGAGGGGAAAGGTTTACTAAAGTAGGTATTGGATTTGGATTATTGGGCATAGTCCCATGATGTGCAATGGAAGCTTACAGTGCAACTTGAGAGGCAGTGGCGATGGTTGTGGCATAAGCTAGATTGGGGATTTGGGTGACACCCAAAATCCTTGGAGAATGTTGCTCGTAGACATCCAATGCCTCATAGTGCACATAACGGGCCAGTTGTTTGAATGCAAATGCCTTGGTGTAATTAGCACCATACTTAAGCTCCAATTCACAGACCACAGTTAAGAAAATTGCCTTGAACTCCCTCAAAGAAATGGTACCTGGCCTTCCACTGAATTTCTTAATTATCCTAGAAAAACTACTGACTTCCATGGTGTGTATGGGTGTAGAGGTCATGGCTTGTAGCGGAATATACGATGATGGTGTGAAAGTAGGTCTAGCACAGGCGTACCCCACTGATTAACCCCTCCAAATGGACTTTGATGTACCGTTGATGTAATGTAACCTAAACCTGAATTCTTGGTAGGTGTTGTGCTGGATGACGGTGGCACTATAGACGTTTGATGGTATTGTGGTGAAGATTGTGAGCTCAAAGAAATCGACTCAAATGATTGTGTGTTACTTTGTAGCTAATACTTTGGCTCTGGTTGAACGGTAGTGCTCTCATCATCCGAGGACATGGAGTTGTCCCATGCCCCAAAATTTGGTAGCAATATATTGCACTAACTACAAAGTTCTAACACAACCATGCAATTAAATGCAATTGTAATGGAAATTGAAATGTGAAGTGCTTAAAAGAACATACCCTAAGTAACTTTCAGTTTCTGTAATCATTAGTGTTAAATGACGAAGTAGAGGAAGAAAAAATTGTATATTTACGTATTAATAAAATTACATAAATGTATGTATTAATATTAAATACATAGATGCATGTATTAATACGAGAGTATGTAGATGTATGTATTAAATAATAATAATAATAATAATAATAACAATAATAATAATATCAAATAAAATTAAAATTAAAAAAGTCTGTGGACGGACGAAAGTCGGCAACACGATGTCGGAGGTCACAGCGTTGCAAAACGCCCATGAGCTTCACGGCGATGGTCAACGACAACTCGGCGTTATAGCACTACAAGCATTACAGTTCGCGTTGCTGCAATTCGCGGCATTACAAGCACTACAAGCTTGCAATGACACTACAAGTCGTGACACTGCTTGGTAACGATGGCGAACATTGTTACAAAAAATTTTGTTTTCTTTTACTCAATAGCTTCAAGAGTCTTCAGCTGCCTCCATCTACAACAACTCAAGAATTCAAAGGCAAAAGAAATCTGCCACTTTCAACATTAAACAATACAAAATAGAGTTTTTCTAGAATTGAATTGCAAAGAAGGAAAGAACATGTAGTGTATGTAGACGGTGGCTATGCAATAGCCGTCGTGAGCATCTAGAAATCCAATTTGAATATGGAGGAAACTCTTTTTATAAAGGAATTTTAAAAAAACTAAAGAAAGAAGGGAAAGGTTTGGCCTTTTATACAACCACCAACAAGCTAAAACCTTAAGCACCTAATAGTGTACAATCACCTAAGAACTTACATTAACCCCAAAAGCATACATTAAACCTAAAAGGCATGATGGGTATGCATGTAACTAGCCATCATGTATGAGGCCATGTATGGGCATGACACTAGTATACTTACTATAACAAAAAGCAATGGCTTTTTGGAATTGAAAGGCTTCTTATTATTAACCAAATAAAAAAGTTTTAGAAAGAGAAATTGAAAACAATGAAAACCAAAACAAAGTAACTTGTATTTTACTTTGTTTTGACTAACATGTTCAATTTTTGGGCTTGAAGCCTATAGTAATGCAAGCCTTCATCCATTCTTTTCTTCCTTTCTTTAATTTTTTAAGCCATGTAATACATTTCTATAAATTGCCTAAGCAAATTTAATGGAAACATATTTCAAGCCCGTATAAACCAATTCTTCAACAATTGCATATTGACAAGCCTTAAAAAAGGCATGTCCAAAGCAAATCCCTTGAAAATTTTCCATCATGCCCAAAGCTTCGCAATTTACTCTTGATTTCAAGGTAACTACCATGGTATTTAGGTTTGCACCTTCATATTTAACTAAAACAAGGATCTTTTTGGTCAAGCCATATCGCTTTAAAAGGTCTTGCAAATTTCTTGCCAATGTTTGCCCTGATCTTTTAGATGTTTCACATAAGCCAATTGTAATGTGTTTATGCATACAATCTTTTCTCTAGAAATTCACAACCAATGCAAAAATATCATGTGCCCCTTTGAACATTCACAAATCAAAACTTGCAATAGTAAAAACTTATTTTATCAAGACTAGTAAAACATATGTTTATTTTTTCTTCTAAACCAAATCTAATAACAAATTTTCTTGATTGAAGGCTTTTCTGAAAGGGAAAACAACATGAGGGCATAATTACATAATAAACACTTCAACCAAATATTCCTAATAAATTGAATGGGAAAATGGTTTTTGATAATTAATAAATCCAAATTTTTCACAAATTATTTTTGGTGCACATTGTCCTTTCTGTAAGGATTTATGGCCAAAAAAATTGGAGATTGAAATTGCACTCACTACAAGCCTTTTCTTTGCAAATTGTCTTTCCATTATTCTTGAAATATGAAACAAAACCTTGCTTCAACTTTGTTCTTTATTCCAACACTTCATGACTTGCTAGTCTATTACAACAAAATGTATAATGGATGACCTATGGCACCCTAACATCAACTAATGGTTTATCATTAACACACAAAAATGCCCAAATTGGAGAATTTTTATCATGGGGTCTGCACTTTAACCTTTGTTCATACAATTTTTTCATAATTAATTGTATGTATCATCAATTTTTGATTGATAACTTGAAACTTCTTTGGACCTTTCACCTTTAATTCTTTTTGTTGGTCTTATTTCACTTTCATTCATGAACATATCACATTTCTCATCTAGAAAATTTGGTTTCATTTTTAGGATGTGTTAACAGACCAGATTTGAAAAAACTAAACATTCTTTTTAAATTTGTAAAATGTGAAAATGCACACAAATTATTCACAAGTTGCGTCACTTTTCACCAAAAAAAAAATGTAAATAAAATGAAAAACATCGATAAAAGCTAAAAATTAAGGCTATAAACAATGTTTTCAATTTGGAGTTATTATTGCATAACAAATTTAAACATATTATCAACACATTAATATAAGAGAGGGAAAATGAACAAAAATCACACGTTTGAAAAATAACGAACATACTTAAAGTGCAACCACTAACCTTCTACCTCCAATGAAACTCCAAGTTGCAAAAGAATGTTGGGGTAAAGGTAATACCAACCACACACGCAAACAAAAACATGATGAACACCAACAACTAAGAACAACACAATGAGCAACAATGTTGACACCTAAGAAAGTAAACAAACAAAGTGAACACTAACAACATGATGAACACCTACAATAATGTGATCAACACTAGCAACAACATGATGAACTTCAACAACACAATGAGTACCAACAATAGTGCTCATACCTCAACTATTTGTCAACAAACAAAATGAAAATTAACAACATGAACTTCAACAATGTAATGAACACCATCAACCAACAACAACATGATGAACACTTACAATTAACAACAACACAATGAACTTGAATAATAACACAGTGAACAACAACAGTAACATGATGAGCTTCAACAACAACAATACAATGAACGCCTTCAAAACAAGATGAACACCAAAACTAATATACTTGACTAATAATTTCATTTCCCATGAGGAAAAAATGATGCCTCTAGCTTGCACCTTAAACCTAAATGCAACTTTCACCCTAAACCCTAACTAAGCCTAAACTCCTTACTTCTAGAGCTTTAAGAATCAACTTTGGGGTTATTTATATGACATGTTTGAATATCAAATTTTGATTAAAAAATACCAAATTCTTTGTGAACTAGGTAACTCAAGTTACATACCTTGAAATTCAAATATCATCTCAAGTATGACCTCGAATGATACCCAAGCAATTCTTTGCATGATAATTGCCTGAAAATCAAATTGACTTTGGACCAAAGTTTGGTACCCACCCAACAGTGGTGGAAAGTAATAATTTTGAAAGATTATCAAAAGATATATGCAAAAAAATCCTATAGCTTGATTGCATTCCCACATTTTGTAAAGACATGATTTTTATGGATTTGTTTGAATAACAATGATTGATTAATAAAAAGTTTTTTATTTTTCTATTTTGAGCAAGACTATTTACATTATACTCTTGGAACTTTGCTAGATTGTACTACAATTTGTCATTATAGGAATTCATGGAATGTATTACTACCATAGAGTTAACTCATGGTTTCCTTCCACCTTTGTTACCTTTTCTTTCAAGATGTTTTTGAATGTAACGTGCTTGTGTTTTCAATGCCAGTTGCACAACTAATTAACTTATATTTCTTTATTTTTTAGTGTGCCATATTTGTACACATATGATACCCACTTTAATTTATTTTTCTTTTACCTTATATTTATTTTTCACAAAAAATATTTTTGATCATGAAAGAAATAAACATACACGGTTATCTTCACCCATATTGAAAATGTCTTTTAATCCACTGCCTAGCTGACATAAAGTAAAAGCTCCATATAGCTAGGTTAGAGCATGTCCACTAGTATTAATAAAATGTCCTATACACTGTACTTTGGATGAAGTAGCATACAAATAGTAAAAATGGGGTTAGATTTGGGAATTTGCAAAGAATATTGTGGTTTCTATAAGGGCCAATAAAATAAAGTTGATTGCTTTTCATTGGTTGGCCATAATGATTGGCCTTGGTGGTGGCATTCAAGTAGCCTCTCGCCCTGTACTGTCCATTATTTCATGGTTTTGGATGAGATTGGAAAAACAATGAACAATTGATTTGATAAACACTTATAGAGTGATGTTATGGAACTTGTGATGCTATGGAAGAGTTTTTCATGTACAACCCACCTAACCAGTCAAAGCCCACAACTAAATTCCTTCTCTGTTTTTGCACTATAGGACCAGTAAAGCATGATGTTCTGAAATACTTTAGCATGCATAAAAAGCATGGAACATCAATGACCCACTCTAGCAGCCCTTCAACCAAACAAACAAATTGATTTTCCTCTATTCTTGCAGTATGGGAGCCAAGGGGGTTTTTTTTTTTTTTTTTCTTTGATGTAGTTGAACTGGTGATCATCTTTAATACAGTTTAGCCAAATTTAGCTATAAACAGGATATGAAAGTAAAATTGTTTAAGATTCTTTCACAATTTGGGTTACATATTAGAGCCTAATACAGAAATCTGGTAATATTTCAAAAAAAAATTCAGAAATATGGTGACCATAAAATCAGAAAAACATATTTTTTTAATCATTTTAAAATTTTTTTTAGCTAAATCCCTAAATTTAACTAGAAAAAAAGGCTGATGGACCTTTCCATACATACAAACATCTAGACCAATTGTGAATAATTAAAGCATGATGTTCTGAAATGCTCTTTCCCGTAACTAGCCTTTGCCATGCCACCCACCTGCCACTTAAACTTTCTTCCTCTATTCTTGAAACATGTGAGTGTATAACACGAACAGGTTTGGAACCGAAACTATGTATGATTACTACATAGCTATGAAATCTATGTTCTTGGTTGCAAAATTATTCTCTCACCCTTCTATTGTCTATGCAAGCCTCACCATTCTCCTACCATGAACTA
>Ga0116227_10007362_pt1 | contig 21562 bp, 10 predicted proteins | sample S1TSphgellanicum_FD_89693 | JGI IMG/M metagenome (GOLD analysis project Ga0116227, IMG submission 89693) | Host-associated microbial communities from peat moss isolated from Minnesota, USA - S1T2_Fb - Sphagnum magellanicum MG | ecosystem: Host-associated > Plants > Peat moss > Unclassified...
GAAAATTTAGGAAGGGCGTAAATAATTATTTTTTAAAATTATTTATTTATTTTTGAGGGGTAAATATTAAAATTTTTTTTTTTTTATTATATTAAGGTTTTTTTTTTTCAAAATACTCAATTTTAGGGTTTAGTTTTTTTTTTTTTGGGTTTTAGCATTTTGAGCTCTCTGATTTTTTGGGCTTTCAATATTTTGTGCTCTTTTATTTTGTGAATGTAGAGCTTGCAACAAGTTTTAATTATTCATATTTGACTTTCATAGTCAGTGTTTGCAATGAACTCAATGACAATTGACATTGTGTTATTGGTAGTTTTTTGTGTGATTGTGTTGAGGTTTTGAGAAATAATTGTCATAAGAGGTGGAGATTGATTAAATTGAAGAATTTATTCTTGGAGTTCGAAATGTCATTTATCTTCCATGTAATGTCTATTTTTTTAAAAATAAAAATAAATGTAAATATATACTTAACATGTATATGCACAAAGATTGTAGTTTTTTTTAAATAAAATTTTTAATCATGAACCCTAACTCTCATACTTTTCTATATATTAAAGATATATTTATATTTTACATCATACAAAGAAAAATGCAAAATAGTTAAACATAAAATCATTTCAATAACAACTTTAATGTGTACACATACACAAAGATTAATTTTTTTTAAAATGCAAAAATTGATGAAAATAACTTCAATCTTAAATACATATCAATGTAAGAAAACTTGTTGGAGTCCAAGTGTTGGAAAACAAAAATGATTTTCTACCTTTTGAAAAGTCTAAATTAGCATCTTGGATATTTGGTAATTGTTTCTTGTTGTAGTAAAATTTTATAATAGAAGTTTGTTTTTACCTTGGTGTTGTACTTTTTTAAATTTGGGGCATAACTACGATAGATGTTGTTGCCTAGGTTGTCGGCCATAGCTATGAAGCTCCACATCCATGCCCAAGGGCTTCAACAAGGGGCAAAGGAGGAGGTTGCAACACTAACCCTCCATTTGCCCCTTGAAGTTGTGCATTTGCCCAACCTATATATCAATGATACATCATCAAATGCAATATGCAACAAAGTTTTGGAAGTTGATGGTGATGGGAAAAGGTGTTGCAAATTGTTATTGTTTGCTTTGCATTTGTGTTGTTTGTTTGTTGTAAATTATGTGTGGTGGTTTGATGTTTATGATTTTTTGTTATAATGACGTTTGATGATTGGTGTTTCTTTGGTCATTCTTTATTGTTAGGGGAAAGTAATCATTGCAAAGTTGAATTTGGTAGACATGAATTATGGAACGTTGAAGGAATGACTATGTGAAGAGGCTCTTGATGCTGTGAATTTTTTTTTAAAAATTATACATTTGTTTTCTTTGATGGTAGATGGCTCTTGAAAGTTTCATAAGTTAGCATTGTAATGTTATGTTGGGGATGAATGCTTCAATGTGAAAACTTAACTTTTTGGAAATGCATACATTTTTTGTTGTGCATGTGCTTCAATAGAAGGAGTACAAATTAGAAGTAGATTTTAAGGGTCACATTTTGGGAGATGATGAAAAGCTCTAAGAGTTTCAAAAACAATTTTAATGGCAAATCATTGTGATGTGGTTGGGTGTTTCTTTTGTTGATGGTAATTCCATTTGATTATGTTGTTAAAGAGAGAGTACCCACATATTTGGGAACTCCGAAATGAAATTATGTTATGGGGAAAATTTGGTTACTCATGGGGAAGATTTGTTAATAAACCATCCAAAACATCGTATCGCCTTTATTAATTCCCTAAGCCAACTTATGAAATGATTTGTGTTTAGTTAATTTGTGTGGGGCCAATGATCATTTGTGATTGAGGGAATCTTTCTATGTGATGTGTTAGAAGTCATCAAATCTCCTATGGTGTGTTATAGTTTGGGCAATGGTGTATAGAATTGTTTAATGTTGTCTTGGTGGGAACAAGTTCATTAAAGTTGGGAATTAAGTTTAGTAAATAAGTTTGCCATGAAAAGGACTAGTTCAACTTATAAGAATGGAAGACCATAGATTAGATTATGTTGAGTAGATATGTAGGTGTTTAAACAATTTGTTAGGTTGTTGATTAAACAATTCATGGTGTTACAATTCAGTAAATATTTAGGTTTGATTAATGACTCATTCATTTTGGGAATGTGTTCTCTTGTTCTCGTTCTTTTCATTACGAGGTATTAGATGATGGAAAAAAATGGTGGTAACCATGTCTAAGAATAAAATATCAATGCAGCCAATGGAAGGCTAAACATACACTAAAGACAATAAATTAGTTTTTTTATGGGGGAGGGAGCATGGAGATGAAATTTTTTAATTTGTTTTTTTTCAAAAGATTGATAAAATAGGAAAATTAAAAATAAATTCTATGTGTCATTAAGGCATTCCTAGCCTATTCCTAATGATGTTGACAAACTTGAATTGTCATTATCAAATTCGAATTCAAGCTTTTATTTGAGTAGCTAAAATGGACTAAATGAGCCAAATCACAAGGTGGAGGCTTCACCCGGGAAAGCTCACTTTTAAAAAGAAAACAAAAAAACAAAAATCTTTGCAAAATAAATTTGAATTTGCCAAAAACTTCATGTTTTGCCATTAATGAGAGAAGTCACTTGAGAAGGAAATTGAAGCAAAGTTGGATGCCAAGATTGAAGTTAAGATTGAAAGGCAAATTAAGTTGAAATTCAATTAAATAGGACAAACTAGTCCATTAAAATTGATTATTTCAAACTTTGGCAACTTTGGTAATCCCAAAGGACATGTCGAAACATGTGAAAACTTTGTAAGCCATGTTGTTTCAACAAAATGAAATGAATATGGGTTTAATGGAGGTTTTGATGGAAGCAAAAAAACTTAAGTTGATGGAAGGTGCTTTAATGACACTTCCACAAAAATCATCAAAACCTAGATCCTATAACTATTCATTGGGAAGGATGCAAGGCCAAAAAAATGCATAAATGGGTTTTCCAAATGGAGCCCTATTTTGAGACATAAGTCATTGTCATGAATGTTGATCAATTTATGATGGCTCAATCTTTGTTCCAAGACCATTTCGTGGAATAGTAATGGCAAAAGGACATGAAGTTAGATTTGATGGGAATGTTATTTTAGAATGATTTTGAAACAAAGTTGAATGAAAGGTTCATTTCCCATAATCAAATCTAAAAGGATGACCAAGAATTATTGCCTTTGAACCAATGGGAAGGACTTGGAGCCTTAGAGCAATATGTTTAAACCTCTAACGTGTTATTGAATTTTGTTTCAATGATGGAGGAATATGTTTGCAAGGTGGCAATCCTCCACAATTTGCAGTCAATATAAAATAGTTTAGTGTGCATCCTTTTTGTATCTTGTGTGTTTGTTTCTTTTTTTGTGATATAACTAGATTAACTTTTGGTGCTTTTAATGTTCTTTGACACCTTGTCATGTGCTTTTGATGTTCCTAGTGTTTTTCATAGTTGATTTTAGTGATTCCTTGCTATGTGTTCCTCTTGTTCTTTAGTGCATCCTTGATGCACGTTTTGATTTTTTTTATTGATCAAATATCTCTTTGACCCCATGGGGCTTTTCTTCACTTCTTTGATGTGCACTTTTGGGTTTTTTTCTTTTATAGATTGATATATATATATATATATATATATTTGGTACAAGTGTGGAAGAATTTTTTTTGTAACTTTTTCTTCAACTACCAACATATATATATATATATATATATATATATATAAGTAAAATTTTTAAAAATTTTTAAAAATGTTTTTCTCATTGTGTGTTCTACCATTGCATTTCTTACTTTCATTTTCTTTTACAAGGTGGGTTATCATTTTGTTTTGTATTTTTTGCATTGTGAATTAATTTTCTTTTGTTTTTGTTTTGCAATTTTTATTTTTAATTAAATATTTGCTAAATATTTGACATGTTGTTTCATGTGTAAGACCAAAACCCCATTTGCACAAATATTTATCGCACATTGTAACATTCATATTTTTTTTTTCCACATTTTTTATCTAATGGAAAAAAGAAGTAAAATAGGTAATGATTTTGCCTTGTAAATGCTTGAAATTGCCTTGATAGTTATAATTTGATATTCATAACATATATTAAGCAATTAAAATCTAAATTCACAATTTTGTTAAAACTTACACTTGTTTCCTCCATGTTATGTAATATCTGTTGAAAAATGGAATAAGGTCAAAATGAAAATGTAATTTTAATTGAGGTGAAAATGAAATTTGTCCCAATGAATATAATAGGGAAAATGAAATTTCGAATGAAAGTTTTCAAACATAACATAACACATAAAAAGGCGCAACAAAAACAAACGAAAAAAAATTAAAATTCAAACAAACTTTCAAAAATTATACATTTATGAGAAATATGGAAAGATCATAATAAGAATGCAATTTGTTGGGTTTTTTTAATGTGAAAGATGGGAAAGATGTTGATGTTGAAAATCTTCAAGTCATGAGATGTTTACTTTGTTACACATAGGACATGTTCCTAATCCAAACCTAAAAGGAAAAATTGTTTTAATATAACATATGGAATAACAACTTTGAAAAAACATGTGGATGCAATCATGTTTTAATTGTCAAAAAAATTGAGGAAGAAATAAGTGGTTGAATGAAAGGAATTTTTGAAAAACAATCCAAAAAAAAAAGGCCCAATGTGTTAATTAGTGTAATATCTAAGTTTTTTGTTGTCAAAGATCCTTTCAAAAAGGATGATGAACAATAAAAAGATTTTTTGTAAGACCAAATGCCCTTCTATTGTGAAAAATCAATTGCCAATGCAATTTGTGGAAATTTTTTGGTTCAAGCATTTGGTTTTACATTGGTATTATCAAACTGTTTTCATTTCATTTTCATGAGATATTGTTTAAATTGGTGGGAAAAAATTTAAAATAAAATTATATATATATATGTTTGACCAAAATTGGTAGATCATATATCTACAACAAGTTTTGACTTATGGATGTTGAAGGAAACACATGATATATTTGCTCTTGTCATTAATTTTTTGGGATTTAATTAATAGCCTAAACAAGTGACTACTAGTTTGTTTGAGGCAACAAAAACTATTAGTCAAACCTTGACCAACAATTTGATAAAATTATTTGATCAATATGGATTCAAAAGAAATTTATTGTTTATTTCAAAGATGAAGGGTCAAATTTGAATGTAATGACAACTACCTTGAAATCAATTATGAAATGTGGAGTTTTAGGTTTGGATGAAAGTTTTCAAAATACTTGTTTTGACATTTTTTTTTTCCTAAGGTTCGTTAATATGTTATAATTGATGAAAAGGTTTGCAAAAACCTTAAATTTGTTTCCATCAAGTCTACCCAATTAGATTTTCAAAAATGTATAACTTGTTTTAAATTTTTTGAGAAAGCTAGACATGAATGTAACAAGGCATGTTTAAATTTGGATGTTCACCCAAGAAAATTAAACATTTTATTGAAAACAAAATGAACTTTTAATTTTTTTCAAAACTATTTTTTTTCTCTTCTTTTCTCATTTTTTTTATTCAATCATGCTAATTAGATGTATATCAACGTTACACATGAAAATGTTTTTTCAAATTTGCTAACAAAATCATTATGTTTCAAGAGGCCCAATTCAAAGATGCTATTATCCTTTGTTACAACATGAAAAATAATATTATAATTAATGGGAAGCTACAACCTTTTCTTATTTGGCACATTAGTCAAATAAATATGGATTTTTTTGTCCTATTATGAATGCTCAATGTGTTTTGAACCAATTTGGTAATCATTGATTATTATGTGATGCATTGTAGTTTACCATTACCATGTGCTTGAAATGCAAGAAAAAAACACAAACCCACTTGCCTAAGTTAATTTGATTGATGATGATTATGGGATTTTTTTGAATTGTTTATGTTTGCTACCAATGTCAAAAGGGAATTTTGTAGTGTTATGGAATCTATCCTTTAAAAATAAAGATATGAAGAAAAATAAATCTCACAACATATTATGTTTGATGCTAGACTTCATATTAAAAAACCTTTGTTTAATTTATTTTTTATTGGTCATGACGAAGGTGTGAACATTGTTGAAAAATATGATAGATAATCATTATATCCTATGCTTTTGAAATGTGATCATTATTTACATCCAATGGCAAAATCTAAAGTTGGATGTGTATATCAAATAATAAATGTTGATTTTAATCTAGATATTTTTTTGACAAACTCTTAGCACAAGTGAATTAGCAAACACTACTATAAAATGTGTGTGTAATTCATTAGTCGCCATTCAATGGACCAATGAATTCATTGCGTCCTCATTAAGTCCCATTTAATGGGACTAGTGAATTCACTCAAATTTCAAAAAAACCACTTAGCATACAAAGATGCATTTTGATGTATTGAAAATAACTTGTCACCAAAGAACTATTAATTTTCGTACATTATTGAGTCGATCCCAAGGAAATCAAATATCTGCTTCAATGGTAGGGAAAAATATGAAGACATGTTTCCTATTGTTGATTTTTTAGCTTGCCAAATCCTAGGGATTGTAGGATCACAAATTGAGGTCATTGAAAGGATTTGTTTTTAGTAATCATATTCACAAACGTAAGGAGATATCTTATTATTAGCAAATCTAAGAAGATATTGTTTATTATTAATGAACCTAAAGAGATATTGTTTATTATCAAAAAATTTCAAGAGATTGATTTTTGTGAGAAAAATTAGTCAAATGATCTTAAAATTGGTTGTAAACCACCTTTCAATTTGGTTGAGATGATTAAAGAGGATTTAGATTTTGAGGGGTTTGTGGAGTTTGAAGGTTCTTTTGAATGGGATGAACTTCCAAACATATAAAATGTTGGAATAATATTCACTTTTTTCATTCTTTTTTGTAAATTATTTTTAGAATTTAAAGATGTAAAAAATAATTTTTTTTCAGTGTTTGAAATAATAGAACTCGTGATAACTATTGTGCTAGAACCACCTTTGAAAATTGATTAGTATGACCTGTTTGAGAACTGAAACTTTAAAACCTAAGTGAAATAACTTTTTGCAAATTTTTGAAACTTTTTTCTTAGGTTTGTTGAAAATAAGGTTTTTTTTTGAAGGGAAGGAACTTGGGTGGGTTTCATAAAATCTTCTGAAATCCGGACCTAGCAATTCTTTCAAAAAACATAGAACCGCCCAACATTGGTAATTTTTTTATCCCATGGAATAAAATTAGGAGCAAAGTTTTGGTTCAATGCACAATTGATCTACATTTTATATGGGACTGAAATTTTTAGAATTGTCCCATACAAAATTGGGACCAAATTTTTGGTCCCATGTAATTTTACATGTGATTAAATTTTCATTTGAATTTCATAAGACCAAAATTTCAGTCCCATGTAAAAACATCCAATGTAAGATTAGAAGTGAAAAATTGGGACAAAAGTTTTGGTCCCAATTTCACATGTGTCAACTTCAATCTCAAATTTACATGGGAGATTGAAAAATTGAGATTGAAAAATTAATTATAGTTTTTGAAAAAAAATTGATTTAATATAATATGTTCACCCATACAAAATAATTACCCACAGATATTTACATATTGTATCTAATAAAATTTAACATGTGATGCCTAGGGGAATTAGTGTCAAAATTTACATGAAAAATCTTGATAGTCTAAAGTTAATCTCAAAATTTAATTTGATTATTTTTTGGAAATTCATCACAAGGTTATATGAAAATTTTTTTTGGTATTTTTTTGGGGTGTTGGAATCATATTTGTGGGGAGCATCACATGGTGGGGTGAATGTAACTTGAGATCTTCAATTTAATGTGACCTTTTGAATTCAAACATGTGTTAAGGTAGAATCGCCCATCATTGAACATTTACCTATCATTAAACAAATTTTAATATATTTTTATTCTTTCACCAAATTGAGTGATTTTTGTGTCATGGGATGCACAAACTGGAGGGTTACAAATGTTTTTACAGCATGAGAAGTAAAGAAAAAGAAAAAGAAAAAGGGTACAAGTGATAATTTGTTTCAATTTGAAAAAAAATTAAAATTTAGACCTCTCTTTAGTTCCAAGGCAATAATTTCCTCATTTTTTAGTCTGGTTTGAGTGATGTAAAACTTATGGGTGTGCCAACTAAGGCTTTACAAAATCTTTGTATTGCAAAGGGAAAGATGTAACAACCAAAGATTTGATTTGTTATGTTTTGATCTTAATTTGTATTAATTCATTCATCATGGAACATTGAACCCTTTTACACCAAACATACCATATCTTCCTCATTCTTTTATTGAATTGAGCAATTTTTTTGTGTTGTTGGAAGTGTTAGGAGGAGAGCTAAAAATGTTCTCTGAGCTTCAGAAGCAAAGGAACAATGCATGAAGATTCAACCTCCTTTGCCTTCTTAAGTGAAATGCTCGCCAGCCTATCTACCCCAGTGTCACTAGGAAAGACAAGTTCAATTTTGAAGACGATGGATGGTATGAAAACAATGAATATGAAAAGGTTTCGACATGGGATTGTCAAGTTGGAGATCATATCATAGATTATGCGAAAACCTTGTTAAACCAACTCTAGTATCTTATCCGTGGATTTAAATAATTATGTTATATAATTATTTAAAAGAAAATAATTATCATTTTTAATTGTTAAAGGGTCATCATATGCATTGGTACCCATGACTAAAAAGTGTGTTTTCTCTCCTTAAAACTACGGAATAATATGTCTTTGCATTTTGGTTAGACAGCTCCAAAACATTATTGCCTTGGACCCACAATTCCAAATTCCAAAAAAATTGTTAAGTTTTTTTCCAAGTTAACTTGAGTGTATTCTGCCTCCTAGTTCGTCCCTATGTACCTATGCTAGTTTATGACCTACTTATGGTCCTTTACACCAAGGAACATGCCCCCAGGGTACATTCTGCCTCCAAAATTCATCCCTACATACCTATGCTAGTTAATGGCCCACCTATGGTCCTAAATTACGCCACGGAACGTTGCCCCTGGGGTGCATTCTGCCTCCTACCTACTAGAGTTCATGACCTACATGTGGTCCTTTACGCCACGGAACATGCCCTTAGGGTGCATTCTGCCTCCTAAGTTCATCCCTGCGGCTGCGACCAAGCCCTAGGGACTCATCAATGGAGACGTTGGCAAATGCTCTTCTTTCCAAGTGTTGGAGATCTGTGCAGCGTTCGACGCCTTTCAAACTACCCTAGAGCTCCGTTCAGGCGTCCTTATCAACGGCCTTGCGAGGAGGACCAGTGTGTCGCAGGGAGGAGGAGGAGGAGGCATTTTTATCCCCCTTAGTCGATTTCAGCTCAGAAAATTTGTACCTCAAGCTTTGCATTCTTTTGCTTTTTCACGCTCCAGTACTAGGTTCGCCTTCCCTTCGTGGCCATGCGCTTTTATGCTGTCAAAATATGAAGCGATCTGGTTGAGACTCTGTAGAAACTAGATGGTAAGACTCGCAAGAGGTGGAGTCTAACGGCAGCAAAAAGGGAGAGAGACAGAGATTTGAGAGATGAAATGATAGTGTATGAGAGAAGTATGGAAAGAAGGAGGAGAGTTTAGAGAGAGCGTGGAGTGATGCGAAGATCCAGCACGAGACGAGATTCGTAACAGCGGGAAAGGCTGGCAGGGGAGCTTGGATCGGAAATTTGAGCGACTAGTGGATTAGTTTGAGTGCCAGGGCAAGTGAAGCAGGCCGCGATGCAGCAGGGTGTGAGGGCAGTGGAGGCGTACAGGCGGGCGGTGCTCGTGGATGGAGTAACGGCGGACAACGACATCATAGCGCCGGTGTATAAGCTTGAGGAGATTTGTGCACTCCTGCGCTCTTCTCCGCTGGATATTGTGCGTGAGGTGTTGGAGCGCATTCTCAAGCGTTTGAATCACAAGAGCCCTCTCGTAAAGCAGAAGGCACTGAGGCTTATCAAATTCGCGGTAGGAAAAGCGGGGCCAGAATTCCGTCGAGAAATTCAGCGTCAAGCGCCGGCTGTTCGCACCTTGACACATTACAGGGGACAACCTGACGCACTCAAAGGTGATGCACTCAACAAGGCGGTAAGAGATACGGCTCAAGATGCGGTGTCTGCCATATTTGCTTCTGATGAGAAGACGTCGGCAATGGAGGAGGCAGGCAGGCGTATCCAGGGTTTCGGCAGCACTAACTATGACATGCCTCCTCCGGAAGAGAAAAAGACAATCTTGAGTGGTATGATAGGGTTTGGAAGTGCAAGCATACTCCAAAGGAGTGGATCTGGGAACAGTGTAAGCTTCAACACCAATTCCAGCAGCTACAGGGGACATGAACTGCGGGGATCCCTGGCTTCCTCAGATCAAGAAAGCAAGTATGATTCAACAGATTCACCATCATCTCCACCTTTTGATCCTCGTGCTCAGCAGGTGGAGCACAACAATGGAAGGGGATCCCATGGCCTTGGCAAGAAGAACTCACAAGAAGAACATCTAGTTGATGTGGTGACAACCCCAGGTGGTGTAAGGCTTCAACCTAGTCGGGATGCAATGCAGACATTTCTGTCAGCAGCTGTAAAACTGGATGCGGAGAGACTTGGTCATGCATTGGAGGCCAAGCTGCAAGATCACTCTTGGCAGGTTCGTTTGAAAGCAATTTGTACAGTGGAGGCTTTGGTACGACAGAGAGGAAGCAGCAAAGTGTTTGATAAAGTGGGTGCAATGTTTGGAGAGGATGCTGTGGCCATTCTTGAATGTGCACAATCACCACAAGCTTCATTGAGGGAAAAGTCCAAAAAGTTGCTACACCTGCTTGGGCTGGGCAGCCAAGATGAGGATGAGAAGCCTCAAGGAACCTTAGGTTTTATTCCTCCTCCACCAGGTTCCACCCTTGCTCCTGCTCCACCTGCTCCTATTCAAGTACCTGACTTGATTGACACATGGGATGATGGCACACCTGGACCCAGTGATGGATCTGCAAATGCTTCCTTGTTTTCACATCAAGAGGAAGTTTCAGGAAGTGAATCTACAGTTCCACCTTCTGTATCAGCTGCACCAGTTGATGTATTTGCAGAATTCCAGTGGTTTGAAAGTCCAGCAGATGTGGTGAAGAGTACTGAAGTTGGGGATCCCTTTTTCACAAAATCTCAAGATGCATCCAGGTCCAGTTCAACTCCTGACTTGTTCTCAGGGCTCACTTTGGACACAAGTGAGACTCTAGCTTCAAATGTAACAGCAAAAGGTTCAGACTTGGGAAGGGAAGAGAACAACAATCTCTTCTCTGGTCTCACTGTCAGCAATGGGGAATCAGCTGCCTCTGCTAAACAACATTCCTCCTTAGATAGTTTGGCAGATCTCATGGGAGGGCTTCCAACAGATGTTCCCATCAGTGTCTCTGACACATTTCAGAGCCTGTCAGCTTCAGCTACAACTACACAGCAGCCAATGAGGATTCCTGCTCCTAGTCTGGGTAATCACAGTGGGCTGAGTCATGGCAGCTTCATACCTACCCTTCGAACTGAGGCAAGGCCAATGGGCATACCACCACAAGGAGGAGGGGGGCTTCCACAACAGATGATGTATATGAACCCAGCAGTTTTAATGGCAATGGCAAGCAGTGGCTTGGCCCCCAATGTGCTGTTACAGCAATCCTTAGCATCTGGAGCTCCTGGATATGTTAGCATTAATGCTGGATTCATGCACCAGCACCTTGCACCAGGCTTTGAAAGCATGCAGAGACATGGAATGGGAATGGACATTGGAGCTGGTGGTGGATTGCAAGGTGGCAGCCTGGGACATGGGAGTGGGCTTGGACATTCTTTCAATGATGGGTTTGATTTCTCCAGCAATGCTGCTCCCAATTATGTGTCAGCTGCTGAAACAAAAAAGGAAGAGACAAAGGCATTTGACTTCCTTAAGGACCACGTGACATCTGCCTTGGGTTCTAAAACTGTTAAGTGAGTGCTGTTCTGGCCTACCTCTCATGCCAGATGAACAGGCGGATCTTCATGGAGGTGGTTTACATTCTTGTTACAGTCAAACCACTTGCAGGATTGAGAAAGTAGTTCCCTGCTACTAGAGAAGCACAGAGTAACAGCCAAAAGATCTTCTGTGTCTACCATTTGCAGGTTTGACAAGCTGTTCCTTTAGTAGGAAAGCACAGAGTGACAACCTGGGAGTTTGTGGTCTGTGTTGTAAAATGCTAGTTCTGTTGGGCTTACCTCGTGAAGATTCATGTTGGCTTTTTTCAGATTGGGGTCTCATTGAGGATGACCCAGATCAATGGCCACAATTGATGTAGAGTCTCTTTGTTTTTTAAGTTGGACAGCTTTGTTATCTATGTGAAATTGAATTCACATGCTCTCTTTGCCTGCTGAAGACTATAAGCAGCCACACAAAAATGTGGTATGTATGTACTTTTTATGGAGAATGTCATTGAGTTGGAAGCAAAGGTCATAAGCATTAAACATCAAGCACCATAGATGGCCTAGTAAAGGACTGACTCATGCTGCCCTTGATCTGAAATCTTCCTTTAAAAGCTTCAGTTATCTTTCAAACTTCTCTTACAATACATGATTGTGCTATGATATATCCTTTGACATCCACTCAATGAATTGCAAGCTGGTCAGAAAATTCAAACACATGTCATGGTTCATCTCATTCTACTTTGATGTGCTTAAGAAGCAAACCGGCAGGTTGCAGCATTCTTGCAAGTGGAATTACCTTGCAAATACAGGAGCTGAATCCCACTGCCAACCTCCACCCCACTACAATTTGCTGCCCACGAATTGCAAGGGAATCTGAGGACTTTGAATGGTGTGACCTGAGGATTCAATCTCTGTTTTTGCTTCAGCACCAGTTCGTGGATTTTTGGGGGATCTATTTTGTGTTCAAGCTCTTTGCTTCTCTGGTAAGCCCTAATGTTTGCTATTCTTTTACTGGTGCTTCTGGTTCTGGCTTGTACTTGCTGCTTGCTCATGAAATACTAATCCGATAAGCACTTCTGCTGAGGAGTTTTAAAGTATGTTCATTGCAGTGACAAAAGTAGTGATGCAAACTTGATTAAGCTTGCAGTGCTTTTGTAGTCTTGTTTCTCATGCTTGTTTGTCTGCTTATGAACTCGAGTGAAAAGCATGAGGCAGCTGTTTACATCCAAGGCGTTGTGAAATTTTGAGGGATTGGTCACAGGAACTGTTAATTGAGAAGCTAAAACATGCCTTCTCATGTGGTTTTTGTCATTGTGCTTGAGAGAACTTGGAACCCTGTACAGAGGTTTGGTGTGGTGGTTGAAGAAGCCATCTTGAAAAGTGAAGGCATTACTGGGAATGATTTTGGGGATTCTGATATCCTGAGATTTTGTGTGGAATCATGATATCTTATTTTGTGTCAGCTGAGACCATGCATGTTATGGGCATTTCCATCTCATCTATAAGCTGATGAAGGATCACACTTGTGCTGGTTGCTGCTTGTTTCCTCTTGTTCTTCACCTCCTTTCGAATAAGTTCTCATGTTGCACGATTGATCTGCAGCCTGAACCAGTCTGAATTTTATCACTTTGTCAGATTTTTTGTCGAAGTCACAGAAGCTCACAGTGATCTCATAATGTAGCTTCTTGGCAAGGGAAAAGGACATCCATACCATTTTCGACCAAACAATGCTTATGATGACTTTATGGGTTATCTACATCACGTATTTCAAGCTCAAAGTCCACTCTTGTTGAAGATCTCAATAATCTCCCAACTTATTAAGTGGTATGTTTCAATCAATGTCTCAAACTATATCTCCTTAGTGCCAGCCAAAATTAGTCCTCCTGTTGCTTCTGGAAATGCAACAGAGATTCAGGATGCAGATTTTGTATCATGGTTTGCTAAAATCTTTGGGCAGCCTATTATATGCATTTCTATACACACTTTTGGGAGCTGACCAAGCAGGTATAGAAAAGCAAGCTGGACAAACCATACCCACTTGCAGCTTGTCACTCTTGTGATGAAGGTGAAGGTCAGACATGTGAACAACTCTCATAAGGTTATGATGGCACTCATTGTCATCTAACCTCCAAATTGTTGTTGTGAAGATTTCTCTGCAATGCAATTTCATAGATAAATATGGTTTACTTAATATCTATGTGGTACAATCACTCTTCTTTCAATCAACTGAGGGGGTTAGCAGCATTGACAGTTAATCTGTGTAGCTCAATAGATATGCAGTCAATGAGCTAGCAGTCTAATTTGCACTTGGCGTGCTCTCTGCCTGAAGAAATATATTAGCAATGACCCAGTACTTTGATTTGAAGTTGGTATTTATATGCACTTATCTGCAAGAGACCTTGTCATGAATACTTCAAGTAGGACAGAAAAAGGATAAATCTAGGAACAATTTGGAAGTGGAGCCATTGGATGCTGTATTGTGGTACATATTTTGGTCCTCATTCCACTGATGCCTTTGATTTTAAAGAGCCCAGCATTATGACTTGGAAAAACTTGACTTCTATTTTATGGAGAGCATTATAACTTGGAAAAACTTGATGATTTCAACATGTCTATGCCAGTGGTGAAGAGAGTGAAGATAAGACATCACAACTCCTGTCCAAGGATTATTACCTTTTTCTATCTGGCTATCTTCATTGTCATGGGTTGGCTTCACGTTTACCAAACTCCATTCTGGGTTTCTTTGTGTTTCCAGATGGTTTCTTCTTGCATATGAGCACAACCTAAACCCTTCTGTAGTACTCACCTCGAAATGGCCTTCAAGTGAATAGTAAGCCAAACATCCGTGAATAACTTGCACCCAGGAACTTCAGATGTTTTGCACGATACTCCCTCCTTGATAATGCCTCGAAAAATTGTGTGGACCTCCACAAGAAGTTCAATGTGCCCGTGCTTCATGAGCTATGAAGTATCACCAGAAGGCAAGTTCATCAGTTCCCGAATACCCTCACACACAAGCTTTATCTGTGCCTTGATGTTGGCAATCTGGCCAGTAGAGGACTCGATCTGCTTGGTGAGCATCTCCTCCTTGGAAACAATGAAGTTGAGGGCCTCTTGCCAGGTGAACTCCGCATGGAACCCTAGTCCAATGTCCACGAAGATGCGAGACGAATCCGGTACCTCGGCTTGAGCGTACACTTCAGAACCGAGATTGATCATAGTTCTCAGCTTCGTAAGCTTCTGCTGCTCCAACATGTGTATGCTCTTCGCCAGGTCGGTGAAGGTCTTTCGCTGGGCTAGTAAAGCGTCCCTCTGCGAAATTGCGTTTTGAAGGTCCGGCTTCAGCCGTTTGTCCACGAAATCCTCGTACTGTCGCACCTTGGCGACTTGCTCTTGTTCCGTTCTCCGGTTCCTCGTCGCATTCTCTGCGACAGCTCGACTCCGTTGTTCAACCCTCAGCTTGTCATTCTCCCCACTCGTCCCTTTCATGGCGTATAGAACCTACCGGCCCCAGTCCCGTCTCCGGCCCCCAAACACCCGGACCTCTAAGTACCACCCGATCTCCAGCGCCGCAGATCTTCAACTGAAGAAGGTGGGCCGCTCCGGAAACAAAATAGCAAAGAGCAATACAAAAAACCTAATGCATGTAGACTAGCATTAATTTTTTGTTGTTGCCGCAGATTGATTTCCAGCGGTTTTTGGTGATTCATCTGGTTAGGGTTTTTGGACACCTTTCTTCATCTTGCGAGGGTGAAGAAACGGGTGGGTTCTGTGTGGGTCAAAGTTCCGGATCTTCACCACTCCTATCACTATTTTTTTTCAGCATTATCTGCACTACAGCAGTTGAATATGCAATGAGTAGGTCTCTGTTCAGAAGATGATTTTGTATTCAGCTGCAAGGCAGCTGTGGCCCAGGTGCTTGACACATTTTGTCTCTGGTTGAAGTTGCTAACTTGCTTGTGATGCCAATCTCTTTTTGTTGGCCTTGCCCTTTAAGGTAGAGACATTGTGACGTACCCAGAAATGTGCCAAAGTTTGATATCCTTACATGGTCATGTGGAGTCCACTAAAGAAACATTTCCAGCATAACTCAAGGATCCACTTGGGCTTCAACATGCTACCCACCATGTGCTTCCAATTTAGTATGTTGAATATTTATCATCCTTATGGATATCATTTAAAAGGCAGAGCCATTATGCAACCAGCTGCTTGTTCCTTTGTGTTGTCTGCTTTGTGTTGTTGCTTATATTGCATGGTATACCAATTTCTCTCCTCTTCATTGACATGTTGATCACAATCTTATGAAGGTTTGCCATTTCAACCTGAACTATTTACCTTGTCCTTTGGAAGTAGGTGCTTTTGCACTTAAACTAAAGTTCCATTGCTGAAGTAATGAATGAATTCATGAACTGGCTTGTGTAGTCTTCTTTGCAATTTCCAGGGGCGGCAACAGCAGCAAGTCATCCAGTAATGTGGTTCTCTTCTTGTCAGAGATAATGGGCAAGTACTTTGTGTCATCCTTCTTTCTTATCATGAAAAAACAGGTGTTCAATGATGACTCTAAACCACAATCCTTAATTGGAAAGTTGCATTGAACATGTGGAGTTGAACACCCAATTTTGATTGATCCTAGACAATGGTGAGGAGTGATCTCTGATAGAGTTCTTCTAGTAGAAGAGAGCATGTGTACAGTAGCTCTTCAGCCCTGTCTCACATGGTTCATTACACTCTATAGCAGCTTTGCAGAATGCTTATTTTCTACTATTGGACACCACTTCCTCACCATTTTCCAGGATCAATAAAAGTTTAGAGTTCAATTTCATATTTCTGCAAAGCTGCTATACAGCAGAATGAACCTACAATCATGTCAGTAGCCATAAGATTCTTTTTTTTGTAAGATAGCATAAAGTGCATAATATACTAAATCAATGCAAGGAACTGAGGCTTTTGATCCTTATCAACACATGCACCATCCGTAATGTTTAATGATTTTGATGCTAGCAAGAAGGAGATGTTCACAATGTAGGTAGGGCCCATTTCACTGGCGCCTACATGAACAATTCAGTTTTGAAGTGGCCATGGCACAACATTGAAAACATAACATGTTTAACATACCCAACAAGGACCACAAGCATGGGGAGTAGATATGGAATGAATTTGGAATGTCGACATGTTTGTTATTACATGGGAGAATCAATACTATGAATGACAATATAACGAATCCATGATTCAAAATGCATGTGAATTGTTGTATCTGTCAACGACTGATATATAATGCCATTGGTCTTATCAATTATTTTGGGGTGGCATAACATGAGAACCAACAAGTTTGAATACAATTTGAATTTGAAGAGTATTTGGTATAATATGATGTGGGAGAGATCGGGCAAGAGTTCACTATTTAAGCAATTTTCAGCTTGAAGAACAAGCCAATTTGACATTGGAAGAGACTAGCGAAAGGTTGCGTTTGAAAGATGATGTTGCATTTGCATTGTTATTTCTTCACATGGTCACAATGCTGAATGAGTAAGATAATCTTCTTGAGTGGGATGTAATCTTGAATGGGAAGCCCATTGGGTTAGAAAATTGTGCTAGCTAACAATGTGGTAATAATATTGGGGAAAGTAGCAATAGAAGAGGTGATAGATTGTAGTAGTAGGGTTAGGTGGATTTTGCCATTAGATGCAACATATGTACATTGTAGAGTAGCTTCAATATTGTACAAAATTGATATTTATGATTGATTTATGGAGCAAAATGGGCAAACAAGTTGTTTCCTTTTAGAGTTTGTTGCAATTAATGTAAATTTGGTTAATTACAATCATATGTAAATTTTTATAATTGAAAAATGGATTGAATGATTAGATTGTGCTTGTAATTATTGAATATTGAACCATTCAAATGACAATGTGATTGGAGTGATTAGAAAACATATAATGGTAATTATATGGGGGCACTTCATTCGGAGTGCCTTAAATATCGAAAGTTTGGAATTTGAATTATGGAAATGAAAATTTTTAAATATGAAATACACCAATTTCTAAATAGGGTCCCAAAGTAAATGGTTACAATTTTATTATTATAAAAACATACAATTGGAAAAATATATGTTTAGGTCACCATGTGAATTTGCATATTAAGTTCAACCTATGTGTAAGTATTACAAAATGTCAAATGCCTATGCTTTAGGCTCCTTTAAAGTTTAAACAATCTAAGATTGTGAAACCCTTGTGATCCATGACCTAAGAGGATGACTAATTGCAAGATTTGAATTTTGGGGTCGAGATTCATGGTAGTCATTATCATTTGGGGCTTCAATTACCTCATTAAGAATGTTGGTATCCTTTGTCATCATCATCATATTAAGCCCCTCTTTTGCCATTGAGACGTTTGTCCCATGCAAGGTTGTGATGATATTTTGCCTTGAATGTTTTGTCACAATTTGTTTCGTGGAGTGTCATCCTTCAATATCTAAAATGCCTTCATTGTTGTGTGGTCATTCATAGTTTTGTTCACTTACAAAAACAATTGTTATTTGATTAGTCCACCTTTTCTCTTGAGTAACTTGATGTGTGAACAAATCTTTAATAGGTGGTTGAAAACGGTTCATGGAAATTACCATAATGACTAATCTTAATCCCACATCAATTTTGGGCATTTGGGGGGTTGAACATTGTAGGTATTTGCCAATTGGTGATGCATGGTCAAAATCTAAATCATGTTTTGTTGACTTCAAAGGTTTTGTAGCTTTAGGTTTTGAAGGATTTGGATGTGCAACTTGGGATGCACTTGTGTTAGTGGCCATATGTGGGCCCACATTTGGTTTTAATGTAATATCCATTATGTCATCAACTACAATATTGGGAGGATTGATGAGTGGGTCCATTTATATGTTTGAGGTGTTTATTAATATCTATTGTGTGTTTGAGTTTAAAATGATGATTCAAGCTAGTGGTTTGTTTGAGCTACTAAGGGGAAACACTTCCATGGAACCCATAGATTGCATGGGCATGTGTTGATTTGGGACCATTGGAGCGTGTTTTTCTTGAGGGGTGCATTGAACACTTGAATTTAGAATTGTCAAATATAAGCATGTTTAGATTTGCATTGTCGGATGAAAACATGAATAGGTGGACAATTTGGACAAATTGGACAATTTGTAATTTTTAAAAATTACATACAAATGTAAAATTTTCAATTTTTTAAATTATTCATATTGTCATAAATTTTAATGGGAATCATCATAAATTTTTTGGATGAATTTAAAGAAGATTATGGACTCATAATGGACTTTTGAAATGACAACACTATGTCTGTCATATAAAAAAAATGAAAAATGTCGATTGAAAAAAATGTCAAAATAAAAATAAAAATAAAAATCATCAAATGAAAAATTTGTTAGTGAAGTGCATTGAATATATATATAATTTAATTTTTAAAAAATGACTTGTTTGTTGTAAATTTTTATCCTTGAAAGTCCATTTCCCAGTAAACTTTCTAATTTTTTGCATGGATTTTTAAATCAATCACATGTTTAGGGATATTCATAGGTTGGTTTATTGATATTCATGATTAAAAGCATAGGGGATAATTATAGGACTTATGGTTTAATAATTATTAAAATTGCAATTTTTTTTGTTAGTGTTAGATTATGGACTTTCAAATGCCACTTTTGAACCACCTAATCATGCTTTCACCCTACCATTGTTAGACCATTGAACCTATCAAATCGTTGAATCAGACAAAAATCTTGAAAACAAAATGTTATTATCATTAGGAAATTTAAAGGGGTCATGTTTGATTTCAACTTGATTAGGTTCATTTGACACTATGGGGTCTTCGCCCGATGATTCACTTTTGTTGGCACTTTCATCAACATTGAACATTGAATTTTTAAACAACATATTCTCATGCCATGTCATTGGGTTGGCACCAAGTTGTTTTCATAGAAACTTGTTATTAATGTACATGTACACCAAGTTTTTCAGCCAATTCAATGTTAATTGATTTCAGATTTTGCTATGGACAAATGAATATGAATTCCAATTTTGCTCTCATGATAATTTGGAACACACTTGCACCTAAATGTGATAAGTGATGGTGCAAGTGTGCGTCCATTAGGTCCAATCAAATCCCACCATTCATGTGGGAGCAAATTTAGGTCCTTCACTTGAAGGGTGTTAGAAAAAGGATTTTGATTTTTGATAAAATTTGTGAAGTCTTTTAAAGTTGGGGCATAGGTGGTTGGGTTACCATTTTCTTTTAAAAAAAAAACTCAATTTAAGGCCTCTTTTGCATTTACATCATCATGTAAACAAACTTCACCTAGTAAGTATGGATTGAAAGAGGCCCTTACATAATGTAAGTCAGTTGTCAACATCTTCCACTTTTAGTAAAATTGATTTTTAATCACATTTGCAAGGCTTGATGGTAATTCAAATGGTGGATTTCATAATGATAAGACATGTCATTCTAATATTTTCATGAGAAGTCACGCCCTTCCCATGCAAAGTTGTTTGCCATCAAATGCTTTCAATGACATTAAAACTAGTTCCATAATGTGCACAAAGTTGGCACAAATGTCCCAAAATTCATCCTTTTTTATGTTAGTTCAAACGACATTTGCTTCGGTGAACAATTTCTGATGATGGTTAGCATGTAATGTGTTGACAAAAGTTGTCTAGTCAGGATCAACAATAATTTGTTCAATGGCAAGTCTTAGCTTGAACAACCACTCAACCATCAAAAAATTGGTTGCAAACTATGTTTTAGTGGGGTTTATTAACATAAGTTGGTCTAATAATGACAAAAGATTGTTAATGGTGCATGGTATTGTCATATGGCAAAAAAAAAGTTTTCGCCTTTTTCACAATTCATTTTGCCCATGTTACTTTTCCTTAATTTTCTAATAGCAAGTCCAAATAATGAATAACACACCTTTAAAAATAAAAACTTGAAAAACAATGGATTAAAAGGTTAGTCACACTTCTCATGCTTGAAACATTGTATGTAAAAAATTGTACAATAGTGTTGACTTCAATGGTTTTGATGTATTCAACTAATGCATTACATATGTAATGGGCATCTTTTTGTTCCCCAATTGTGTCAATGGAATTTATGAATACATTGCCATTCGGATAAGCAAACATTATGTTTAACAATGGATGCCATGTAATGTTGCTCTAAGCATTAGAACAAATGATTGTTTTCACAGATGCTAATGCCATGGAGTTCATTCATTTGAATCTTCATCCATGTACTTAACTTTTAGTTTAGTTTCAATTCACTTTTAGTTAATTTCTAATTAAATTTTAATTCACTTTTACTTAATTCATAATTCACTTCTAGTTCATTATAGTTAAGTTTTAATTAAATTTTAGTTAAGGGCGAAAGCATGGTTAGGTGTTTCAAAAGTGGCATTTGAGAGTCCATAATCTAACATTAACAATTTTTTTGTAGTTTTAATAATTATCAAACCATAAATCCTATAACTATCCCTTATGCTTTTAATCATAAATATTATCAAACCAACTTATGAATATCCCTAAACATGTGGTTGATAAAAAATCCATGCAAAAGATTAAAAAATTTAATGTGAAATGGACTTTCAAAGATAAAATTTATAACAATCATGTCATTTAAAATTTTATAAAATTAAAAACATA
>Ga0116227_10007363_pt1 | contig 21561 bp, 16 predicted proteins | sample S1TSphgellanicum_FD_89693 | JGI IMG/M metagenome (GOLD analysis project Ga0116227, IMG submission 89693) | Host-associated microbial communities from peat moss isolated from Minnesota, USA - S1T2_Fb - Sphagnum magellanicum MG | ecosystem: Host-associated > Plants > Peat moss > Unclassified...
AATTCGTATAGCACGCTCGAGGCCAGGCAGATTATGCAAAATCGCCGCGACCGCACCACCGTGTCGGTGCGAAAGGCGATCACCGCGGCGGATTTCCATGAGCGGCGGTTTCACCAGAAGGAGCTGTTTTATCGCCTGCCATGGCGCCCGCTGGTCAAGTTCCTGTTCCTTTACTTCGGCAAAAGGGGCTTCTTGGACGGTCGTGCGGGGCTCACGTATGTGTTGCTGCAAGCCATATATACTTACATGATTGTGCTCAAGGTCCGCGAACTGGAATACGAGCACTGAGTCAAACGAGTATGTGCTTGATGATATCGGCTCAAGATGAAAATCGTGGCGAACGACGCGTTGATCGTGCGGTCTGCAGATGTCCGGCGACCTGACAGCGGCGTTCAGAACTCTGTTGGCCGGCAAGATTCGGCTTTCGAGTCGAATCGAGGATCTGCAGGCAACCTACAAGAATGCGAAGCCGTTCCCGCATGTGGTCATCGACGATCTCTTTTCCGAGGAGCTGCTGGACTCGCTATTGTCGGAAATGGCGGGTATGACCAAGGAGCAATGGTCGCACATCGAGCAAGATTCGCGCGAACGCACCGCCAGAATGCGCTCTGCGGCAGAACTGGGCGCCGCGGGCGCACAACTCCTGAGCATCGTGAACTCGGCTGCCTTTCTATATCTTCTTTCTGAAATCACGGGTGTGTGGCAGTTGCTGCCTGACCCGTACCTGCAGGGAGCCGGTTACGCATCGATGCGGCGTGGTGACTATTTCAACGTCCACTCTGACCGTAACGTGGCCTATGACACCGGACTGATTCGCCGGTTGGCGGTGATCGTTTATCTCAACAAGACTTGGAAGCCGGAATATCACGGTCAACTCGAGCTTTGGAATTCCGACGCCACGAGCTGCGATGCCACCGTGGACCCGCTGTTTAACAAGACGGTGATCTTCGAAGTGGCGTATCCGAACTTCCATGGCGTGCCCGTTCCGTTGGCATGCCCCGCGGATTGCAAGCGACAGTCTTTCATACTCTATTTCCACACCGCCGGATCCTTGGAGACGCCGGTGAAGCCTCATACATCGATATTTGCCCCGCGTCTTCATGGGACGAACCGACTGACGCTTCGATCCCTGGCACGCGAAGTAACACCCCCTCTGCTGAGGAATGCAATTCGCAAATTGACGAAGTCGAATCAATGAACGCGTCGTGTCTGGTGCCGCCGCTGCCCGCGCGTCATCGCCACGACTGACGTGCTCGGTACATGAAGGCCCTGCTCACCACACCGGGGCGGTTTCACATCATGGCTTTGGCGCGCGAACTACAACAGAGTGATTCGCTGTTTCGGGTCGTGAGCGGCTTTCCCCGCTTCGCGCTGAAACGAGAGCACATCGATCCCGCGCTGCTGGTGACGAGCCCGTTTTATCGCACTCTGCAGTTCGGATTGGGAAGACTGGGATTGCCTTCGCCTGCCGGGTTGGCCTTCAGATCGAATGTAAGCGTCGATCGCACAGCGTCGGCCATTTTGGCGAACAGCGCCCGGTTGCCGGATGTGTACATGGCACTGTCGCAGACCGGCACGTTGAGCGGCAAGACTGCCAAAAGCGTGGGTGTGACCTACGTCTGCGATCGCGGTTCGACCCACATCCTCGAGCAACAGTCCCTCTTGTCCGAAGAATACCGGCTCCATGGGCGCGAGCCGCCGCGAATCGATCCACGGAGTGTGGAGCGTGAATTGATCGAATATGAGACGTCGGACATGATAACTGTGCCATCGGGCTTCGTCCGGCGAACGTTCGTCAAACACGGTGTGACCCCGGATAAAATCGTGGTGGTTCCCTACGGGGCGAATTTGTCCATGTTCCGGCCGACATCGGCCAAGCCCGTAGGCACCTTCGAGGTCTTGTTCGTGGGTGCCTTATCGTTGCGCAAGGGAATTCCCTATCTTTTGGAAGCATTCTCCAAGCTGCGGCATCCACGCAAGCGATTGACTCTGATCGGTACGCCCTTGCGAGAAACGGAAGGATTACTGCGCGCGTTTCCGAAGGCCGGCGTCAGAATGCTCGGTCCCATTGCCCAGGTAAAGTTGGCTGATTACATGAGCGCGTCTCACGTGCTCGTCCTGCCGAGTATCGAGGAAGGATTGGCTCTCGTCATGGCGGAGGCCATGGCGTGCGGGTGCCCGATCATCGCGACGAAGAACACAGGGGCGGAAGACCTGTTTGCCGACGCGGATCAGGGCTTCATAGTGGAGGCGCGCGACGTCGCCGCGCTGGTGAGCCGTATGCAACGGTTGGCGGATGATCCAGATCTTACGGAGCGGATGAGCATCAAGGCACGCGCGAAAATCGAGAGTATCGGGGGTTGGTCGGATTACGCTGCGACCTTGCTGGGGCATTTTCGCAGAATTCGGCCGCCTCGATAGTCATCGGTAGATATCCGGCTGCGTCAAGTAGCGTCTGACATAGTCGGACACACCCTCTTCCAGGCTGTGAAAGGCATCCTCGTATCCCGCGCTCCGCAGTTTGCCCATGTGCGCCTGGGTAAAGTACTGATAGTTGGGACGAATCGAGTCCGGCATATCGATGAAATCGACGCTAACCGGTCTCTCCAGGGCCGCGCCCACCGCCTGCACCAGATCGACAAAGGACCTCGCGATCCCGGTGCCCAGGTTGAAGATACCGCTGATTCCGGGCCGCCCCGCCAACCACAGCATGATCTTGGTGCAGTCCTTCACGTAGATGAAATCGCGCAATTGTTTGCCATCGGCGAACTCTGGCCGATAGGATTTGAACAGCGGGACCGCGTGGCCGGCGGAGACGACTGCCGTGTTCTTGCAAACCAGGCTTCGCATCTCGCCTTTGTGATTCTCGTTCGGCCCGTACACATTGAAAAACTTGAGTCCGCACCACTGCGGCGGCGAGGCGCCGGCGTCCTTGCGGTCCGCAGCCCATTTGTCAAAGGCGTGTTTGGACCATCCATAGAGATTCAGTGGCCGCAATCCGTCGAGCGCTGCCTGCCCTTGATCGTCATTGAATCCCGAGGTTCCGGCGCCGTACGTGGCCGCGGAGGAGGCGTAGATCAGCGGCGTCGCCGTCGCCGCGCACCACTCCCACCAAATCTTCGACGCGCGGAAGTTGCTGGCAAAGATGGCATCGCCATCGGTCGACGTGGTCGAGGAGTTGGCGCCCAGGTGATAGACCAGATCCGCGCGCGGCAGCTTCCGCAGCAGCGCGTCCACATCCGCCGGCATGACGATATCCTCAAAGCGGCGCTTGGCGATGTTCTTCCATTTGCCCTCGGTGCCGATATCGTCCACCAGAATGATGTCGCTGCGACCCGCCGCATTCAGGTCGGCCACGATGTTCGACCCGATGAAGCCGGTGGCTCCGGTCACGATGATCATGATTCACTCCACCTCAAGCCTGATCCACCCGCCGCGCAGCCGCGCCGCCCGCCGGCCTCGCGGCCGACGACGAACTCAGCCGCGCCGAGCAGGTTGTCGAAAACCGGTCGCGCCTGATCGTTCGCCCACTCCTCCGATTCCGTGCCGTGCCCGGTTCTCAGCAAAATGCCGCGTCCGCCGATCGCGTCGGCCAGCTCCAGATCCGCGCGCTTGTCGCCGATCACGTAGCTCCCTGACAGCGGCAGACTCCAATCCCGGCTGGCGGCCAACGCCATCCCGACCGACGGTTTGCGGCATTGGCACCGCGCCTCGGGCACGTGGGGACAAATGTACCACGCGAGGATTTGGATGCCGTATCCGCGGAGCAGGTCCGCGACCCTGTCATTGACGCGACGCGCGTCGTCTTCGGTGAGCAGACCCCGGCCGATGCCGGATTGATTCGACAGCACAACCAAGGAGTGTCCATGAGCCTTCAGCATCGCCAGTCCCTCCACGACGCCGTTTTCCAAGCTGACCTGCGCCGGATCGCCGAGGTAGTCCTTCTCCACGATCAGCGTGCCGTCACGATCCAAAAAGACCGGAGGCGTGGCCAGGCTCATGCGCACTCGGCCCGGAGCTTCACGATGTCGCGGACGGCGTCGAGCACTTCAGCCACGGTGATCGTCTGCAGACCGCTCATCCGGTGGATGATCCGATGCTGGCCCCCCCGGGGATGCCAGCGAATGGGGCGGTTGAAATTGCCGAACAACCCGACGCAGCGCACACCGGCAGCCGCCGCCAGATGCAGCGGTCCCGAATCGTGCCCGATGAATGCAATGGCGCCGCGCATGGCGGCCGCGCTCTCGCGGGGACTGAGTTTGCCGCAGGCGTCCACGACGGTGCCGGCCCACGCGCCGTTCAGTTCGTGCACGCGCTCCGAATCTTCGGCGGACCCGATGATCAGCAGACCGGCGTGCGTATACTCCCCACTCAGGCGCAGGAGCAACACACGCCAGTTGCTCAATCCCCAGTCCTTCTCCCGGGCCTTGCCGCCCATGTTGATCGCGAAATACAGGGTATGCGACAGCGGCGCCAGGACCGCGTCGCCGGCGCGCAGTTCGCGATCGGTAAGCTTGAGGTCCCACATCCGCGGATCGTCCAGATCGATCGGACCCAGGGAATGCAGGCATCGAGCCAGCCGCTCGCACTCTCGCTCCTCGATATCCGGCTCGTTCGGCGCGCCGCTGCCGAAGTGGCGACAGCTCTGCAGGTCCTCGGAAAGGGGCGTCCCAAGAATTTGCTTGAATCCGCACAACTTGAAGAACAGCCAGTCGCGGAACGCGTTCACCAACCCTCGAGCCGGCGTCAAGTACACGAGGACGTCCGCATTCAAGCTGCGCAAGCGCCGCGCCAGGGCCCACAAACGACCGATCGACCGGGTCCCTACCGGATAGGCAATCGCTTCATGGATCAATCCCGCCTCGCGAAGCACGATATCCAGCGGAGCCGCCTTCGAGCTCACGGGAAAATTGGTGAGCACGATGCGCTCGGCATCCGGCCACGTTTGCGCCACCTTGTGAAAGCACGGCAGCGCGACCACGGTATCGCCGAGGCTTCCGAGGCGGTAGATCACGATGCGCTGTGGCTTGTCCGATCTCGTGGTCATGCGCCCGGCCGTCAGGAACCGCTCGACTTGCCGCGCAGGAAGCTGACGACGCGCGATGTGCTCTTGCCAGGCACCAGCGCGCAGGTGAGCACCTGGCCGCCGCTGGCGATCACATGACTCGATCCGACGATGTCCTCGACGGCGTAGTCGGCGCCCTTGATGAGCACGTCCGGGCTCAGCTCCTCGATCAGCGCCAGCGGAGTATCCTCGTCGAACACGACGACGGCATCCACGGCCGACAGGGCTGCGAGCACCATGGCGCGATCGTGTCCCGAGTTGATGGGCCGGCCCGGCTCCTTCAGCCGCTTGACGGACGCGTCGCTGTTCACCGCCACGATCAGCCTGCCGCTGTTTTGCCGCGAAAACGCCAGCAGCGCCAGGTGGCCCACATGCAGAAGATCGAAACAGCCGTTGGTGAAGCCCACTTTGAAGCCGTTCCTGCGCCACCTGCGCACCAGTTCGCCGACGTCCTGCCGCGAGATGATCTTGTCCTGCAGCGCCGATAGGCTACCGCGGCTCAGGCGCAGGACCTCGTCGGTCAGTTCGGTCTGGGTCACGGTCGCAGTGCCGCGCTTGCCGACCACCACGCCCGCGGCCAAATTCGCCAGGCGCGCCGCCTCGGCAAGATCGAGTCGAGCACCTAATGCGAGCGACAGCGTGGCGATCACGGTGTCGCCCGCGCCCACAACGTCGAACACCTCGCGCGCGCTCGCCTCGATGTGCACCGAAGACCCACCGCCCCGAACCAGCGTCATGCCGCGATGCGCGCGGGTCAGTAGCACGGCCCCGACCCCGGCGCTCGAAAGAATCGACAATCCCGCCTTTTCTGCGCGCGCATCATCGTCGGTCGGATCGATGCCGGTCGCATCCAATACCTCCTTGCTGTTGGGGGTGATCACCGTCGCTCCGGCATAGCGGCGCAGATTGATGGACTTGGGATCGACCACGATGGGCAGATCGTGCCTCGCGGCGATGCCGATGCACGCATGCACCACCTCATCGGTCAACAATCCCTTGGCGTAATCCGATAGGATCATCACGTCGTGCGCGTCGGCCAGAGTCTCGATCGACCCGATGAGCTGCTTTGCGATGGCGCCGCCGATCGGTTCGGTCACCTCGGCGTCGGCGCGCAGCATATGCTGGCCATGCGCGACGAACCGGATCTTCTCGCTGGTCGGCCGCGCCGGGTCGACGCAAAATTCGCATCGTACCCCGTCGATGGCGCGCATCGTCGCAAGCAACTCACCCGCCACCGAGTCCTCACCCACCACGCCCACGAGCGTGCAGAATCCACCCAGCGAAGCCACGTTGCGGGAGACGTTCGCCGCGCCTCCGGGAAAGCTCTTGGTGCCCGAGATCGACAGCACCGGCACCGGACTCTCGGGCGAGATGCGCTTTACCTGTCCGTGCACGAACCGGTCCAACATCACATCGCCCACACACAGTACCCGCACGCCGCTGAACTTTTCCGCGGCCATCACGACGACCCGACACCGAGACGCTTGACCGATCCATGCAGCGCATCGATGGCACCCACGAGGTGATAAAAGCTGCTGGCGCGGCTCGGGCCGGCGGTGAATGAACCGTCCGAAGCCCACGATTCATGCCACAGACCGGGCACATCGGCGCGAAGATATCGAGCCATCGCCCGTGCGGCTGCGGTGATGTGACGGCATGCGCGATCGGCTTCGGACTCCGTCTGTGCCCTGTCCAGCATGGCGCACCAGGCCTTGAGCCGTTCGGTTTGAGGCCAGAGTTTCGCTGCCCCGTTCTTGATCGTCATGTCATCCCACAACTCGTTAACGGCCACCCCTCGGATTTCATCCACACCGTAACTTTCGCCCAATTCAATGAGCTGAGCGGCTGCAGATGCGCACTCGAAGCGCTCAGCGCACGTGCTGTGCGGAGATCGGGACCAATTCATCAGCAACCAGGACCATTCGAATTGGTGGCCGGGTTCGATGATGTGTCCATCGTCGCCCGCCACGGTGTTCCATTCATAGTCGAAATATTCGCGAATTGCGCCGGTGGAATTGTCGCGAAAGCGGGTCAGACAGACACCTACAAGTTCTCTTGCGAGCTCGATCCAAGGCTCGGACAGGGGTGGATCGACAGCTTCCACCCAGGCAAGAGCCGCCTCCAGAAGGTGCATGTGCGGATTCGATTTGAGCGGCAAGCTTGGGGGGTCGGATTCCTCGAATCCGCCGCCGGACCTGCCCATGTCGCACCGCAACCGGTCGAGAACTTGCAGAGCTGTGGCCGCGGTCGGATAGCGCTCTCCGAGCGTAGCGTTGACCCGCGCCAGTGCAAAGAGATAGAAAGCATGCTCGTAAAGGCTGAACGTCGAGCAGGGCTCGCGGGTCGACGCGTCGATTGTATTGTGAAAAAGGCCGCGCCCCTGATGCAGATGGGCAAACAAAAAATCACACCCGTGATCGATCGGACTTGATGCCATCGATTGCCAACCGAGGCGACGGCCGACGTCGAAGGCGTAGATCTGCCGCGCCACGACCCGCCCGCGGCGCACATCGCCGGTTACCACAAATTCAGAGTGCGCCCCCGGCGACCCCAAGGTTTCGAAGTATCCGCCCGCCCGACGGTCGACGCCGTGTTGGTCCCACAGGGGAAGGGCACGGTCTAGAAGCCATTCCGACAACCACTCCTGCATGGCGATGACGGCACTGAGAGGTGCCGCGCGTGAGTCATCCAGTTCGGTCATTACATTTTGCAGCGGGGAACAGCGACTGATGATCGCACGCGGCCCGCCATTAATAAACCCCGCCATTCGGTCCGACGCGTCCGAAGCCGAAGCGGCGTCTTGCTTGTTTACGGCGGCCCCTGAAGGATTCGCAGCAATAGGACGTCGACACGACGCAGCGATAAGCGCTCCAATTGCCGAAATAACCATGCCACCAAGACAGTGACGAGGACCGTGCATGCACCGATCATGACCAACCCGCCGCTGCTTCCGTGCCGCGAATTCCAGATCACCAGGAGCCAGGACTCCAATGAGATGATCACCGCGAATTGTACGAGATAAATCGGAAATGAAATGTCGCCTATCCACCTCGAGAGCCGACTTCGCATCATGCTCCGCAACCCGCGATGACTATAGAATAGAAAAACCAAAGCAGCCGCTATGCCGAGATCAAATTGAAGAGGTACGTGTTGGCCGCTCGTTGCGACGGGGAGTAACGCCAGGGCAGAGAGGACTGCCGGACACAGGAACTGCCATTTTCTATTGTCGATGAATTTCACATAGAATGATTCGTGCCGAAGCAGGCCGAAGAGCATGCCGACGAAAAATAATGAAAAGAATGTGCCAAGAGCGAATAGCACAACGGCAAGAAATACCAGCACCGCCTTGGCATTGCGAATCCGAGGCCAAAGGTAGCACATGATAAAAACCAGCATCGAGCCTACCATTTCGACCGACATGGTCCATAAAAACGGATTGTAAGAATTCAGCTTCGTGTGACTTGCGTAAACTCCGATCAAAGAATACTTGAAGAGTCCAAGCAGCGAAAAATCGAATGGGATGAACTCCCCCAGCCATTCCGGTCGATCGACGATGGCGTTTGCGGCCAGGTGATAGTCCGCGTGTGAGATTCGCACGGCAAAGACAATCGCGCACGACATGAGAATAGGAATCGTCAGCCGCGCGTATCGGCGGACGACGAGCGTGTCTATCGACCTGGGATCCGATGCTCCGCGCGAAAAGAATGTTGACGACAGTGCGTCACCCGAAAGAACAAAGAAAACACATACTGCCAGACGGCCATCAATCAACGGTGCGAGCCAGGCGTTATTGAGCCACGGTAGAAGGTTCATGAGCATTTCGTGGAATGCGTGATATAACAGCACCGAAAATGACGCCCAGCCGCGCATTCCGTCGATTTCAAGTGTCCGCCCGCGATTCATTCGCAAGTGCCCTCAAGGTCGCAACGCACGGACCCCACCTGACATTGTAACAACCTCAGGCGGCAACGGCAGGAAACCGTCAGCTCGGAATGCTCTATCATGAGGGTCCAGACCAACGGGACGCGCCCTTCAAAATGGATTCACAAATACGACGCCGCTTGACGCTTGGCTTCGTTTCAAATTTGATCGGCAAACTCGGCTCATCGTTCATTCAACTGGTCCAAGTCCCCGTATTTCTGCACTTCTGGAGCGTTCCATTGTACGGGGAGTGGCTGATCGTCAATTCGATTCCAACGTATCTCAGTTTTTCCAACTTGGGCTTCGGATCCGTCGCAAGCAACGATATGACCATGAGCGTCGCGGGCGGGAACCGCGAGCAGGCGCTGATCGTATTTCAAAGTACCTGGTGGCTGATCGTCTTGCTTTGCGGAGCCTGCGGCGTTCTGCTCGCCGTCGCGATTTATCTCTTCCCCGTTGCCCATGCATTGCGTCTGTCAATCATCAGCGCGCAAGACGTCAAGTGGATCATCTTCTACCTGGGCTGCGCAGTACTTCTCGGGCAGGTGGAACAATTGCTCCAGGCTGCCTATACCTGCACCGGCCGATATGCGTATGGCAATCTCATCAAGAACTGTATCTCGTTGGCAGCCTTCGGCGCGACGATTATGGCCGTCGCCCTGCATCAGGGGGCCCGCGTTACGGCGCTCGTATTTGCGGCCGCCAACATGGGCGGCACGGTGCTGCTCGCCAGGATGGTGCGCCGCGACGTTCCATGGATCAAATTCGGATGGGAACATGCGAGTTTTTCCGAAATCAGGCGCCTCGCGGGTCCCGCCATTGCATTCATGGGTTTTCCGGTCGGAAATGCATTGAATATTCAGGGCAGCCTTCTTGCCGTTGGCTTTGCCCTGGGTCCCGTTGACGTCGTCATTTTCGGCACTTCGAGAACGATCTCGCGCGTGGCGCTGCAAATCGTGCAGATGGTCAACATGACATTCTGGCCGGAACTCTCCAGCGCCTCCGGCGCCGGCGACTGGCCGTTGGTGCGGGCGCTGCATCGACGCGCCTGCCAAATGGCGTTGGCAATAGCCTTGATGATCGTCACGACCATCATAGCGTCCGGGCCATGGCTCTTGAACCATTGGACGGGCGGACATGTGGTGTCCGACCGTCCGCTGCTCAGCATCCTTCTGCTCGTCGTCGTGTTCAACGCGCTTTGGTCCACCAGTTCAACGCTGGTGGTCGCGATGAATCGACATCAAAAACTGTCGCTATATTATATTTGCGGGACCAGCGTGACCATTGTAGTGACATACATCGCAGCGGTTCGCATCGGTTTGTACGGCGCCGCCGCATCATTGCTCATCTCTGAACTGGTGATGAATCTGTATGTGCTGCCGAATTCACTGCGAGTTTCCCAAGATACATTCCCCCAGTTTTTCGCGAGTCTATTTCGTTTGCCTTCGCAATTGCCGTGGAAGAGGACCTGACCGGGTCACATGAGCAATCGGTTGGACATAGTCGAGCCGCAGATGACCGGCATGTTTCATGCGTCTTTCAACGCCGCCATGGTGCATGCGGCGTTTCTTGCCACGGATGAAGAGGGCGTCGCCTTCAGCGGCTTCGCCGGTCATGTCGAAGAGGTACGGCGTATTCTCCGGCAACTGGCGCCACGAATCGACTCGAGGATCGAATGGCGGACGCTGGAGGCATCACGGTCGGGATCGGTGATTTCGCGTCTCTGGCACAGCCACCGCTTGATCAGCGGCGCGCTAAGGGCCGGCAATCGGGTCCTCTTCACTTCTATCAGCCGCATGCAAATCCTGCTGCTGAAGCGCGCGATGAACGATCGCGTTCAAGTACGTGCGGTCTTGCATGGGGATCTCGAACGCATCGAAACGCCCGCAAGCCTTGGGTCGGCCGCCGATCTGTTCTCGCTGCGTCGGACAATGGCGGGCCGCCATCCGCCGGGTCTTCGTTACTTGCTCCTCGGCCAATCGATACGAGATCACATCCCGCCGGAGTTTGCGGAAATGATCTCGAATTCATCGGTCATCGACCATCCCTATCATTTCGTGCCGATAAAGAATCTTCGTCCTGCTGCGTGCATACTTGGAATATTCGGCAATACCGGCAACGGTCGTGAACTCGAGATGGTCGCCCGGCAAGTGAAGGAAAAAAATCCCGGAATCACGTTTCGTTTGGTCGGTTTTCTCGGCAGCGAAGCGATAGCGGCCAGGCTAGGTGCTTGGGTGGAGCACGCTTCCCACAGGCCGATTTCTCGTGAAGTTTATGCCCAACGCGCTGAATCCATCACGCATGCGCTGTGGCTAGCCCCGATCGGGTCATTTCGCTTGCGTGCGAGCGGCACATTCCTCGATTCGCTGTCGTACGGGAAACCGCTGATCTACACGGCCAATCCGTATATCGACTCCTACCTTTCTCAAACGACCGGAATCGGAACCCGTTGTGAATCACTCGACGCTGTTTGCGAGACGATACTCGACGTGGTCACGCAGCAATCTGCGGATTCGTATGCGCGGTCGCAAACGAGGATCGCGGAGTTTCGCGTACGCTTCACGCCCGAGTCGGTGGCCCATCAACTGCGGTCAGCGCTGGAATAAAAGCGAGGAGGGTCATGAAAGCCATTTTGCCGGTTGACGTCAGGAACGGAACTTTAGTTGCAATTTTCGCGGCGCTGCTGTTTTTGGCTGTTGCGGGATGCGGATCGGTCTACCCCAAGGGTTCCGTTGGCGAAGGCGCGTCGAAAATCAAGAAATCCATCCGGGGTTGGACGACCTGTAATGGCACAACGGACGATGCCGAAGGCGTCAGTCGCGCCATGGCCGCGGCCAGCCATTCCGCATTTACGCTGGTCGTAGACTGTCCCGTGCGCATTCATATCGGCATGGACATCAGTCGGACTATCTTCATTGACGACGGCACGACGGTGGAGTTCACGGGATCGGGCAAATTCACGGTTGACAACGTGATGCTGCCCGCCTTCGCAATTGCCAACTCCAGCAATATCGCCCTGACCGATTGGAATCTGGAGTATGACGCCAGCATGCCGGTGAATCCGAATGTGGGGGGTTATGAAGACAGGGGACATTTCGTCGCGAGGTCGGGCGCCGGTTCACAACCCTCCGGGGCGTTTAACGACTTACGGATCACCCCTTGGCTGACGGCGAATCGGGCGATCAAATTCGATCATAGTCTGGGAAACGCGACTTCGATGTGGGCTAATCCGACAAATACCAGCGCCGTATTTTTCATCATCGGAGACACTTCTAATGTGACCGTGACAGGCATGCGGATGTACGTGCCGGCCGGTGCCGGCGGGGATCGGTTCGTACCCATGGCGTTTTCGCTCTCCAAGAATTTCAAGAGTAATCAAACTGTATCCGTCAAGACGCCCATCACGAGCGAGTACGTCGCCATACCCCATGACCTTACCTTTTCGAACATAAGCCTCGACGGTACCTACATGGGCTGGCAGGGCAATGCGAGCAATGTGCTGTTCGAGAACATCCGGTCCCACCGGTACGGCGACGTACAGGACGCCAATGGTCAGAACGCCGGCGGCCTGAACGACTGGTTTGCGCCGCCGCACCTGTTCTACTTGAATTACATCGATACCGGAGATCCGCTGCTCTTCAACAAAAACATTCAGATCAAAAATGTCGTGGACGACGGTCCGCGGATCGGCACGGCACGCAATGTGAAGAGCGGCAATGCGTGTTCGCTCAAGATTGGTTGCGTTGAATGTAGCGTGGATGATTACCGGTCGACGCGTCCGGATGGCTTCATGGATGTTCTGTCCTCCAATGGACTCACCGTCTCGAACGTCACGGCGACCTATGATTCGGCGTTCGAGGACAACCAGTGGCCTGCCTGGCGCTTTCCAAGTTCCTACTATACCCATGTGACATTCGAGAACATCGTCCTCAAGGACTCGGCGCCCGTCACGGCTCACCCGCCGATAGACGGCAATAACCGGCCATCCAACGAGAACATTGTGTTCAAGAATGTGCAGGTGGAAATCAATCGTTGGTCGGGCACAGGCCGCCTCGTTCCCGACATCGCCGGCAGGGGGAACGAAGTGGCATTGGATTACGCCATTGCAGCCGACATGTCGCATGTCACGAGTTTACAAAGGGGCGGCCAATCGCTGATGCTCAGCGCGACTCCCGCCAAGGTGACCGCTGGCGACAGTACTGTGCTCACCTGGACGTTGAGAGAGGCCGGCGTTTGTTCCGCATCGGGCACTTGGAGCGGCGCCCTTGCGGCCGAGGGGTCGCGGACGGTGAAGTTGACATCAGGGGGAAACTACGATTTCGGGATCGAATGCCAGAATGCGGCCGGCCCGAGTGCGGTCACCGTGCGCATTGTAGTTTCAAAATAAATCCAGATTATCCTTTGATTACAGCCTTTTTTGAATTCCGCCAACGATGATTCACGGCAGGCAAACACCTTGTAATCCTTGATCCGTCGACCCACTCGCCAAAGGTCACGTGACGATAATTTAGCGCACCCACTGTCGCTAAAGCGGAACAATTGATTCACCGCAAACGCATCGCGTAGGCTGCAACGCAGATCAATCGTAGATTGATTACTTCATAAGATGGGTGATTTGTTGCCTGTTCAAGGCAAGTTAGTGCCCGCGTGAATGTGCGCGCAGAGCGTGACCGACCACACACTTGCTGTGCTTCGGATCAACGCTTGTGTGCAGACAGGGATTGCTTCGTTCCATCAATTACAAATGGCGAAGAGCGTCGGCGAACCTGTTCTTCGACAGTTCGCCATCCGGCACTTGAGAGGCTAAATTGCAAAGATTCCACTCGCTGAATAAGTCGTTACGTTCCATTGTCGCATCCTCGATGCTCGTCCTATCTGTCGTCGGATGCGGATCTTCGAGTTCCACCGGCGGCACAGCCGGCACGTCGGCTGCGTCAAGCGGCAGCCAAACGACGACGGCGGCGACTACGACGGCAGCGAAACCGGCGGCCACTACGACGGCAGCGAAACCGGCGGCGACTACGACGGCAGCGAAACCGGCGGCGACTACGACCGCGGCGATACCGGCGGCGACGACCGCCGCTACGCCCAAGGCGACATCCGGCGGAGCGACCGCGTCCGCAACGTCCACCTCCGTGGTCAAGAAATCCATCAGCGGTTGGGTGAGTTGTACCGGCACGTCGGATGATAACGAAGGCGTTACCAAGGCCATTGCCGCGGCCAGTCATTCTGCATTTACGCTGGTAGTCGATTGTCCGGTGTTCATTCACATCGGCACGGACATCGAGCGGACTATTTTTATCGACGATGGCACCACGGTGGAATTTACGGGAGCCGGGAAATTCACGGTCGACAATGTGATGCTTCCGGCCTTCGCCATTGCGAATTCCAACGATATTACATTGACTGATTGGAACCTAGAGTACGACGCGGGGCTGCCGGTTAACGCGAATGTGGGCGGCTACTATCAAAACGGCGCATTCGAGAAACAGACAGGCGCCACACAGCCGGCCGGTGCATTTAACGACTTGCGCATCACACCCTGGCTGACGGCCAATCGGGCAATCACGTTCGATCGCAACCAGGGCAATGTGAGTTCCATATGGGCCGATCCGACAAATACCAGCGCCTTATTCTTCATCATCGGCGACACTTTCAACGTAACCGTGACGGGCATGCGAGTGTCCGTGCCCGCCACTGCGGGCGGGGATAAGTTCGTTCCCATGGTATTTTCGCTGACCAAGAACTACAAGAGTAATCAAACCGTATCGGGCAAGACGCCGATTACGAGCCAATATGTGGCCATTCCCCATAACCTGACGTTTTCAAATATCACCTTCGACGGCACCTACATGGGCTGGCAGGGTAACGCCAGCGATGCGGTCTTCGAGAATATCCAATCCCATCGGTACGGCGACTTGCAGGATGCCAACGGCGAGAACGTCGGCGGAGTGGATAACTGGTTTGCGCCACCCCATTTGTTCTATTTGAACTACATCGATAACGGCGATCCGGCGCTTTTCAACAGAAACATTCAGATCAAGAACGTCGTGGACGACGGTCCGCGAATCGGCAAGGCACGCGATTTCACGAGCGGCGCAGCGCTCTCCCTGAAGCTCGGTTGTTTCAGCTGCAGCGTCGATAACTACACGTCGACCCGGCCCGATGGTTTCATGGATGTGCTGTCCTCCAATGGACTGACCATGTCGAATATCACGGCAACCTATGATTCCGCGTTCGAAGAATACCATTGGCCGGCCTGGCGCTTTCCGAGCAATTACTACATCAACGTCACATTCCAGAATGTCGTGCTGAATGACACGTCGGCATATACGGTAATCCAGCCGATCTATAACGCTACTCAGACAACCGTGGATGACATCGTATTTGCCAACGTTCAGGTTGGGATCAATAAATGGTCCGGCATAGAGAAACTGCCGCTTCCCTACATCGCGGGAACGACCAACAACATCTCCTTGAATTACAAAATAGCGGACACTTCTTCTCGCATCATGGCCGCGCAAAAGGGAACCGGGTCCTTGACGCTTGTGGCGACTCCGTCGACGTTGAGCGTCGGTGGTTCCACCGTGCTGACTTGGACGTCGAAAGACATCACGAGTTGTTCTACGAGCGGTACCTGGAGCGGTGCGGTAGCTGCGTCAGGGTCGCGTACCATCACGATGCACACCGCAGGAACCTATGAGTTCACACTCACTTGCAAGAATGCGACCAGTTCCTCGAGCACCAGCATGCCGGTCGTCGTCAACTGACGGATGCAAATCGGCAAGGCAGACCCCGGCGGATTTTGTCAGACGATGCCGCGAGTCGCGTTAAAAAGCCCGAATTGCGCAGCCCAAAGCGTAGACTAGAATAGTTTTGGGAGTCGAGGGGCTGATGTGGGTCATTCGGGTCATCGATGGTTTGTTGCGGCGTTCTGCACTGCGGCATTGTCAATAGAGCGCGTTGACGCCGCGGTTTCTCCGCCGCCGCCCGCGCCGGACGCAGGCGATACTGTCGGTATTTACGTCGCCGATCAAGAAACTTACGACAGTAATTTGTACCGCCTATCCCCCAATTCCGTGTCTGTTGCAACCCTGGTCGCGCCAAACGCCACGAAGGAGGACTACATCAATACCGCATCCTTGGGAGGCGATGGACAATGGGTTGCCGGCCGCCAAGTGCTTCACCTCGATTTGCTTGCCGAGGAGAATCGGTTTGCCCATAACGATGAACTGAACAACACTGCGGTCGACGCGAAATTCCGTTGGGATTGGCGCGTGGGGCCCTATTTCACCGGGCAGGTGGGTGCGGAATTCGGTCGCGGGCTGGCGGCATTCGCAGAGTCGCTGTTCTTGGGCAAGGATCTGGTCGATACGAAGAACTATTTCGGCAGTGCGCGCTACCAACTTGGACCGAGCTGGGCCATCTTCGGGGGAGTCCGCGACGCACAGTACACGCACAGCGCCGAGGCCGAACAGTTCAATAACTTTACCGCCAAATCGGGCAACGCAGGCATCGAATATGCGACCAATGTAGCCAATACCTTTCGGCTTACATACAACTATACCGATGGCTACTTTCCTCAAGATTATGTCATCGGCACCGAGCTTTTCAATCGCAATTACCACGAATCGATCACCAATGGTTCGGTCGACTATTCTTTGACAGAAAAAACGACCCTCATTGTCAATGCAGGCTATCTGAAGCGCGACTTTCTTGCTGCCGGAGTAGGGCATTATTCCGGGGATATCTGGCGCGTATCCATCGACTGGAAGCCCACGGATAAAACCGACTTGGTGGGCGCCGCCTGGCATGAACTGCACGCGTATTCCGTCAACGAGTCGAATTACTTCATATCGAAAGGGGGCAGTATTGCGCCTGTGTGGAACGCCACGGAGAAAATCGCGATCTCTTTGGTGTTCTCATTGGAGGACCAGGACTTCGTCAATTCGAGTACCAGCGTGATTACCACGGGACCGCTGAACGCCAAAATCACCGCGCAACAGCTCAATATCTTGTATACGCCGCGGGATAAGATCTTGCTGAATGCGTTCATTCGCCATGCAGATCGCAGCTCCAATCAAGAGATCTACGAGTACACCGACGAATTGGCCAACCTGAGCGTTACTTACAAGTTTCACTAGACGCACCACGGCGACGATCCATACGTTGATACGGTCTGGGGATTACTGATCGCGCACAACGTCGAATTTGCGAGCGAATGACGAGGGCATGACTGTGACCCGGCTTCAGCGCAACCGCAGCCGCTCCCCATACCCCGTCAACTCCAGATACCCGCGGCCCACCAGCCGGTGCGCCTCGTAGGCGCGCACCGCGCCTTCCCAATAGATCGCGCCGGTCGACATCCGGGTGTCATTTTCCTGATCATCGAGCAGCGGCTCGAGGTCCAGCTCTCTCGTGCCGATGCGCACCTGCCACTCTACCGGATATGAAACAGCCGTCCGCGGCGACGCCCAGCGCCTAGCCTCTCGAAAGCTGACGTCGCTGGGCGCGAGGACCTGCACCTGACCGTCGCCGGTCCGAAAAGTGCCGCCGGCCCAGCGCGCGTCGCCCTGCGCGCCGCGGATGCGAAAGGCCATCAACGCCGCCCCATCATCCAGATTGATCCCGATCCAGTCCCAGCCGACCGCCTCGGCATCCAGGTATTCGCTCGACCATTCATGATCGAACCAGGCCTCGCCGGTCACTCGATCGCGCCGGCCGGCACGGGCGATCGCACCCGCGACCTTGAGATGCGGCAGGCTGTAGTAATAACTCGCCGCCTCCGCCGCTGCTCCCTTGCGGCTCACGCCGCCGTCGCCGTTGAGCAATGGCGCCTGGGTTTCCGTCAGCGTGAGATTCAGCGAGAAGTCTTCCGCATCGATCGTCGCGGCATAGGCGCGCGGATTGCGCTTCAGCGTCCAACGATCGATTCGCACGTCGGTATCGCCCACGGCGGCCTCGGCCAGCCCCAGCCCCGCACGTTGAATGCGCTGATCCTGCCACAGGCGCCCGCGCTTTGGATCGCTGATGGCGCAATGGGCGATGAGCAGTTGGCGGGGCGCGAAGGCGCTCGGATTGTGCTCATCGATGTCGGGCTTCGTGCGGAAAAACGTGATTTGAAATCCCAGCGGCTCACCCTGCTCGGTCGTCAGCCAGCCGGTCACGTACCACCACTCGGTGCGAAAATCCGGGTGGCTGCCAAAGTCGGCGGGAAACACCAAGGGCCGGCCGGCGGTCACGGCCGCATAGGCCGCCTCGCCGGCCGCGCGCGCAGGCGCCGGGCTTGCCGGGCCTGCGGCGCTCGCGGCCACCGCGGCGGCGGCGAGCGTTGACGCCGCGAGCGCCATGGCCGCTCTTCGCAGCATGCGAAGCGTCACCAGTCCTCACGAACGGCGCGCACGGCATCTTCGCTCATCGCGGCGCGGCCGCTCCACGTCGCCGTGATGGCCGCTGCCGCGATCAACGTCACGCTGAGCACGGCAAGCTGCCAGGCGGGGATGGCGAGATCGATGCTCCAGTTGAATGATTGGCGATTGATCACGAACACCAGGATGACGCTCAGCACCGTGCCTAACCCTAAGCCGTAGGCTACGCCGAATGCGCTCGTCAAAATGCCTTCGCTCGCGAGCATACCGACGACCTGCCTGCGCAGCATGCCGATGTGCCGCAGCATGCCGAACTCGGCGCGGCGGGCGAGGGCGGTCGAACTCGCGGCAAAGCTGATCCCGGTGAGACCGATGATCACGGCGATGGCTTCGAGCGCGTAGGTGATGGCAAAGGCCCGATCGAAGATTTGCAACGAGCGTTCGCGCAGCGCCGTGCTCGTCATCACTTCGACCGAATCCCCGCGTGCGAAACGCGCCCGCAGTGCGGTTTCGACCGCCGCGGCGGACGCGCCGGCCTTGAGCCAGATGGAGCCTTCGTTGGCGCTGCCATCGTTGGTGGCGGACACGTACGCACGGCGCGTAATCACCACCGAACCGGAAATCCGCGCGTAGTCACGCCAGATGCCGGCAACCGTGAACCGTTGATTGCGGCCTGCGAGCGGAAGCTCGAGGGTATCGCCCGGCTTGTAGCCATAGAGGTCTTGCACCGCTTCGGAAATCCACGCGGGCTCGGCGTTTGCGGCCAGAGGCGTCTGTTCGGTTCGAATCAGCGGTAATTCATCCGCCGCTTGTGCGGCGGTCTCGCCGCGGGCGATCAATGTGACCGGAGCGCGCGCGGGATCGAGGAGAAATTGACGGGTGCGGCGGAACTGCACCCGCGCCACCCCCTCGATCGAGGCGATGGCCGCCTGATCGGCGGGCGACCAATACGCCGTATCGCTGCCGAAGGGTGCGCGCAGCTGCATGTCGGCAGGAAGCAGTTTGCCGAGCCACTGATCAAACGACACGCGGAACGAATAGACCATGATGGCCATCGCCACCATCAGGCTGAAACTCACGATGATGGACGCGAGGCTCAAGGTCGACAGCCCGACGTTCTCGCGCAGTTGGGCGACCGCGGTATCGAGCACGATGCGGTGGGTACGCGGCGCCAGGCCCAACGCGCGCACCGTGAGTGTCGGCACCAGCAGCACGGCGCCGAAGAGCAGCGCCCCGACCGCCGCGTAGCCAAACACCGGCAGCCCGACGATCGGTGGAAGCGGGGCGAGTGCGGCTCCGAGAGCCAGCAGGGCGACCCCTGAATACCAGCTGGTGCGCGCGGCGGTGGAGAAATCGGCGTCGCCGCCTTTCAGCGCACGCGCCGGCGGCTGGCGCGCGGCGGTGCGCGCCGGCAACCACGCGCCGACGGCGGCGACCACGGTGCCCATCGCGAAAAAGCCGAGCACGGCCCAAGGAGCCGTGCGCATCGATGCACCCACGGCGTGCAATTGGCCGTTGCCGAGATCGCCGGTCAGAAGCCTCAATATTGCGGCGGCCACGGCGATGCCCAGGATGACGCCGAGCAGCGAGCCTGCGGCACCGAGCGCCACGCCTTCGCCGATGAGCGCCCGTTGCAGCTGGCCGCGCGTCACGCCGAGGGCGCGCAGCAGCGCGAGCGAACGACGCCTGCGCAGCACCGACAACGACTGTGTCGAAAACACCAGGAATGCGCCGGTCCACAGCGCGACCAGCGCCAGCATGTTCAAATTGACGCGGTAGGCGCGGGTCACGGTCACCGCCCGGTCGCGCTCGACTTGCGGGGCCACGGCGAGAATTCCGGCGGGCAGCCGCGCCGCGAGCGTGCGGCGAAAGGCGTCGACATCGATACCGGAATGCAGCCGCAAATCGATGCGATTGAGCCGGCCGAGCTGCTCGAAGGTCCACTGCGCCGAGGCGATGTCCATGAGCCCGAGCGCCTGCGAATACGTGCCCTGCGACAGTATGCCCTGGACGCTAAGCGACTTCGTCGCGCTGCCGACGATCACCTGCAGCCGATCGCCGCGCTGCAGATGCAATTCCTGCGCGGCGCTGCTGCTCAAATAAATGCTGTCCGGTTTAAACAACGCAAACATGCCTGCGCCGATATCGCCGATGATGGCAGGCTGCAGCGCGGCGGCGCGAAATGGGTCGACTCCCAGTACTTTGAGCGGCTCGCGGCGGCCGGGCAGGGCGACGTCGAGTTCGAGCACGGGACTCGCCGCACTCACGGCGGCGTCCTCGGCGAGCGTGACGTAAAGCTTTTCGGAAAAGCCGTCGCGAGGACCGCGCACCACGATATCGGCCTCGCCCACCAGGCGTTTGGTGGCGAGGCCGAATTCATTGAGTGCGGCGCTGTTGACCAGGTACACCGCGGCGCCGAGCGCCACACCCAAGGCGATGGCGATGACCGTGACGAGTGATCGCACCGGCTGCTCGCGCAACTGCGCAAGCAGCAAGACCCGCCAAATCGTCCATGAGCCGCCCGAATTCACAAGGCCCTGAGCCCGCCGGCTTCGAGTACCACGATGCGATCGGCCGTGTCCGCCGCCGTGCGCGAATGGGTGATGAGAATGCCGGCGCCGGCATTGGACTTCACCTGATCGCGCAGCAGCGCCAGGGTCTGCGCCGCGCTGCGGGGATCGAGATTGCCGGTGGGTTCATCCGCCAGCACGAGCCGCGGCCGATGCACCAGCGCGCGCGCGATGGCGATGCGCTGCACTTCGCCGCCCGACAATTCCCGTGCATGCCGCTTCGCCAACGGGGCGATACCCACGGCGTTGAGCATCTCCCGCGTTCGCGTGCTTCGTTCGGGTTCCGTAAGCCCAAGTAAATCCAGCGGCAGCGCGACGTTCTGTTCCACGGTCAGGTAGGGCAGCACGTGAAAAGCCTGGAACACGAAGCCGACGGCCCGGCGCCGCAGCAAGGTGGCCGCGTCATCGTCGAGCGCCGACAGGTCGATGCCTTCGAGCAGGACCCGGCCGGTGTCCGGTTTATCCAAACCCGCGAGCAGATTCAGCAGCGTCGACTTGCCGACGCCGGACTCGCCCATCACGGCCAGGTATTCGCCCTGACGGAGTTCGATCTCGAGGCCATCGAAGATCGGCGGGCGTTCGCCATAACGTTTGCTGAGGTTCTCCAACCGCAGGACGGCGGGTTCAGCCACCGCGC
>Ga0116227_10007364_pt1 | contig 21555 bp, 18 predicted proteins | sample S1TSphgellanicum_FD_89693 | JGI IMG/M metagenome (GOLD analysis project Ga0116227, IMG submission 89693) | Host-associated microbial communities from peat moss isolated from Minnesota, USA - S1T2_Fb - Sphagnum magellanicum MG | ecosystem: Host-associated > Plants > Peat moss > Unclassified...
AAAAAAAAAAAAAAAAAAAAAAAAAAAAAAACAAACCAAAAAAAAAAAAAAAAAAAAAAAAAAAAAAAGAAGGAGGTTCGAGCAATGCCTGAAAACTGTCCGAACAAATAAACAGACATTATAAATTTAATATATTAGATTATGCATTGAAGACATCTCCTCAACCCCCTTTTTCGAACTCTTACTCCTTGCACTTATATGAAGCATGAATTCTATTAAACTGAAAGTCGAACTCAGCCTAACACTTAGATTTTGCAACTCAATTCTTCACAGGGGCCAATGGTCCGAACTTGGGCCCAACCAGATGAACCTGTGCACTTGAGGGTTTGCTTAGAAAGGCATGTCTCTCTTTTGCATTTGTCAAAGAAAATTGCAGAACACTCTTTGTGTACCTTCTTTCAGATATATGAAATATGAGTGTGGGTTTTTGAGAAGAAATTCGATTTCATTAAAGAAAGCATTAAGTAGATAGGGTATTAGAGTTGAGGAAGGAAATTGCAGAATTTCTGTTCATCCGTTTTCACATTGAGGGGAGCTATGTTCATCCAACCCAGTTCCAGTTTTTTCTTCGCACGACGACGGTGCTGCCGACGGCGCTAGTCGGCACCGAAGAATGAACGACGACGGTGCTTTTTCAAGGGGCTTGTCGGCAACGAAGAAGAAAGAAATCGCAGTAGGAAGACGACGGTGCTCACGACGGTGTTCTTCGCGCGCGCTTTTGCGTGCGTTGGTGTTTTCTTGAAGGACTTTGCAGGTTCTCGCAATCTGGATGCCTGCTAGGCGAGCGACGGATCTGCTTGCTGCCGGCTGTAGATCAAGATGCCGAGGTACGTCTTTTGCTAAACGGCTCGCACTTTCAGCAAAATTTTGTGAACAAGAGGATTGGGAGAGAGAGAGAGAGATTGTGTCGTGGTTTTTTTGTTTTTTGGTCATTGATCGTTGACAAGAGATTGTCGTGATTTTTGGTCAGGTCAGTGATTGCGGTTTAGAGAAGCTCTGGACCTTTTCTTTTTGGCTTGATCACTTTAGTGTTTTTCCAATTTTTGTTGGAGTTTGGTGCAGATATTATTGTGATTACTGCGACACGCACTTGACGCATGATTCGGTGAGTTGTGAACACTACTGATTCTATTTTAGGTCTTTCTTGTGCGGAGGAGAGTTTCTTATGAACTATGTATGTGGTTTTACTGTTGGTGTTTCTTTTGGGGAAGAATTTGGTAATTGCTTTTTTGGGTTTTCCCCTTTCTTTCCTGGATTCTGTGCTTGATTAGTGGAAGAGGGTTAGGGTTAGGTTTTATGCCTGCTGTAGTGTAAGGAATCGCTCAAGAGGATTGACTTGGCTGCTCTTTGGGTGTGGCTGAATGCAGCCATCCGTTAGAAAACAGCACTGTGCGGGATACAAGCACAAGGTATGTAAGACCTGAATCCAACTTGGTGTCCTTGCATAGATCTAGAGGCTTATATCTGTGTTATGCTGATTCTTGACTTTAAAAAAAGGTCTAAGGTCAGGAAAGGCAGCTTCACTGGATTGTAGTTTGGAATGTATATCTATGCAGAATTGCATCTTTGAATGACTTTGCCTTTTGGATGAGCCAGGCAAATGTGCGGCAGTACTACCAGCAGTTTGAAGAGCAACAGACACAAAGTTTGATTGATCAGAAGGTGAAGGAGCACTTGGGTCAAACTGCAGCAGCATTTGCACAACAACAAATAGGGGGTGCATTTCACCAACATTTGGCAACCCTGCAGTCTGGTCAGTACAAGCCACTCCCTGCTCCAGGGTTGCTCCAACGGCCTTCAATGCCACCAAGCATGCGTCCACCTGTTTTGCAACCACCATCTGCACCTCCTTCAGGTACTCTTTAAGGATATATTGCATCTTTTTGGCTGCAGTGACTGCTGTTCACACCTGGCAATGTGTGCTGTTATAGAACTAGGTTGAGTTGCATGCTTGGTATTATAGCCTTCTAAGCTGTGTGTTCTGGCTTTTATGGATCTATAACAAATGTTTGTGATTGGAGAGTTAACAAGGCAGCAAAGATTCCATCAGTGTCTACTAGAGTGATGCAAATATATGCCCTACAGCTGTACCTGCAATGGCTTGTTGGCAAAAGCACTTGATAAGTTGGCCTGGAATTTAGGTTGAGAATAGATGTGGACCTAAACCTGACATGTCTTTCAAAGACACCGCGAGAAGTGGGTACATACACAGATTTCAACCTGCAGTACTTGAGAAAGCTGCTAAGTCTTGCACTGCCAGCATTTAGTACAGCTGTTTGCTTTGTGGTCAGCCCCCATATCTCCTTCTTGTTCATTTTAAGCCTCTGAAGTCTGCCAGTTTACATGGTAGAATGGGCTGATTGATTCGATGATAGAAACTTACAAGCCAAATTTTTCACTTTTGCAGGTTATGGACCTGTAAGTGGTGGAGCACCACCTACATACAGGCCTTCAGTCACACAGACTCCAGCTAGTAATGGCCCAACACCACAGTACTATCCCAATGGCAATGGCCCAGCACAGCCACAACAGCAGCAATATTCCAGCAGCAGTAGTGCACCCCAACAGCAGTATGCAAACAGCAACAGCACATTACCACCACAGCAGCCATATTCAACCGGTAGCAGCACTGTGCAGCCTCAATATACTACTAGCAACACCATATCACAGCACCAGTATTCCAATGGGCCAAGCAGGCCACCAATGTCCTCTGGATTCAATGGACCACCTGTGTATCAGCAGAGATGAAAAGTCTTTGAGTATGAAAATCTGATGTAGAATACCTGACTTGGGATCCCTAATTTGGTGAATTCTAGACTAATTTTTGCTGATAGTCTTCACCTCTTGGATAATCTCAGCTTTGCCATGCTTCTATGCTGATAAAATGCAGAGCATTCCATTTTGGACATTGCACTGTGAAGGGCTTGTTCAGAATGTGATGGAAGTTCAAGTGAAAGTGATGTGGAATCTCCTTCTAAGTGGCTTAAAGCATACTGTGGGGACAACAAAGTGTTCCGTTTACTGTTATCAATGTGAGAAGAAGAGGATTATAACTGGTACTGTTAGGAGTTTTACTGCAGTACACAGAAGGTTGCCAGGTGGGGAGTAAAAGTATTGGCAGACTATTAGGCACTGTGCCACACCTTAGTTTTGGCTGGCTGTTGAGACAGTGCAAGTGGAGCTCTGAACCATGTGGAAATCATTTTAAAGCTCCAGTTCTGAACTAAATGTTGAGAAAGGCCATTGATACTCCAGGTACACTATGACCAATCAGCCTGACTTATGAAGAGTTTATTTTCTTAAGGTTCTGGCTGTGATAATCTGTTCAATAGCAGTTTAGATGAAGGCTTCAAATCTAATGAATGCACATCAAGGGAACTTCACTGAAAAAACCTGAAAAATTTCCAATCATGTCCATAAGTGCATTAAAAGTAAGAATCTGGTAAATTGAGTAGGTGCCTGTAACATACTCATTAAAGACTCAGATTAATGTATTGTTTTAAACTAAATAATAAGAATTTGGTTGGTCAAAATGCAAGAACCTCAATGTAGTCCACTTTACATGGAGCTGAATTGGTGTTGTTGAGTGGTGTCCAGGTTAAATTGTTTGGGTGAGCTGCATTCAACCAGACTAGTATTCGGATGATTGACCTTACAGGAGGTATAAGATACTGGGGCCAATAAACACAAGGGCACATGTCTCTGAATAAATTACCAATGACCTTCATGCCATTAGTGTTATGGGTTCACTCTAATCAGTCTCCAATGTCAAAATTTCCAATATCCACTTAACACCCATATTTTCTACAATTTTGGCCAGTTTTTGAGTGTGCTTATGAAATTTACCTGTCATGAGTGTAGATGCAACTATACACATCTATGAGATTACAGAGAAATCTCCACAAGTAGTTGAATGTGACAAAATGGAAACTAATATGACAAGAATCAGTGGCAGTAATGACCTACTGAATGTCACCCAAAAAGTACAACCATCACCTTTACCATGAATAGCAGTGACCAGCTGCCATGTGCACCACACATACACACAAGTACTCAACATTATTCAAAACAAATGAAAGGATTGTTCCAAGCTTAAAAATCTTGATCCAAGATGCAAGATCCACAACCATGTACATTTAAGGAGCAAAAGTTGAACCTGCTATTACAGCTGATGAGGCCAAGGTCAGCAGGTCTGGAACTCCGAATCAGAGGCACCAAGAAAGTGTCTCCACTGATGAATCCCAAGGTCATGAAAATGCTAAGTCCTGAAGGATCTTCAGGGTCTCCTTGTGTATCTGACACATCCCAGAACCAATCAAAACTTCTCAGTACACTTGGAGACTGGCGTACACAAACTGTTGAATCCACCATTTCCATGAGGCTCACAGGGCCACTTCATGACAAGCTTTTCTTTTAACTATCTGTGGCAACTATCAAATGAGTTCACTCCACAAACACGTGACCTACTTCAAGGGATATTTGACAAACAACAGATAGGTAGATATTCCCAAATTTGATAGAGAGCACATCAATCTTTAAAATCCATAAGATCTCTTCACATTTGCCATTACCCAAAATAGCCAATGTGGGACTCAAACTGAAAAAGAAGATGTCAACCCAGAGGTCCCTGTAACCACAAAAAGAATTCCATTTATGCAGTACAGATATATGGAACTTGGTTGAAATTGGCCTTAGGTTTATCAGAGTGTCAATATGCACAGATAACCAGGAGGCAAGCAAAAGGGTACTAACCCACTCAAGCTGCTGGAAGGTTACTCCACCAGCAGCCTTTGTCTCGTACATTCCTCCAAGAACCTGGTGCAAGAGACAAATCGGAATATATTCTACACAAAAGCCAACAAAATAACTGCTAGAAAGAAACTTCACATTACTGATGACCATTTCACAGTCTACTTCTCCACCAGTCACTTGTATGCACAAATATAAAATACTGTTGTATTGCAATGGATCCAGCGCTAATAACCATCCTGATCATCATGTCTGCATGGGGTGAAGCTTACCTTTGTGACTGTTTCTAAAAACATGCCTGGGCGAACTGGAAGAAGTTGAGGTTTCTTTTCTTTCATTCCCTGCCCCAAACACAGCTCCAAGGTAAGTGGCTCACAAGTGGCAAATTTTTGGTATCATCTCCACAAAGGTCTCTTCAATTACTGTCCATGAGATCCATAAAGCTGGACTGAGCTCAAAAGTCATCTTGTGGGTTCAATAGCCCTTTCCATATCCAGAAACCCCTTCTGTATTACAGAAATAATGGTCTTGTTAACTGATTCCTAAGGTCATTAACATATACTCAGCTCCCAAAGGTCACAAGCTAATTAACTATTTGAACACTATTTGTTATGACTGCTAAAAGCACAGCTCTCTTTCAACTTGATAACCCGATTAACCGAACCCAAGAAACCACTGAAAACACATGAGCACATTGAAAACTTGCAAGTACTTAGGTTACAAGGTGGTGCCTGAGCTTTAGAGTTGCGAGGATGGCCTTGCTCATCACTGACAACAATATCTGCTCCCTCATCCTGTCCTGCAATGACATTGGCCAATCTTTTGTGCAAATCTGGGCCTGGCCTCAAACCAACAATCTTTGACAGAAAATTTACCTGCAAATTTCCCACATATACAGAAACACTGTCAATCAATTCACAGGCCATCTTCTGGGTTGTCCCATTATAGAATAATTGAAGAGGTTGCTGATCAAAGTAGGAGAAAAAGACCCAAGTGATTAGCAATCCCTGTACTTCAACTACAGTGAAAGTGTGTGTTCACTACAGCTTCATTCACTTCTTGAACTCCTGTAAGATATGGCAAAGAAAATAACTTAATATGCTGTTCTTGGACCCACCTCAGGCTCTGGCAGATTCCTGAACTTGGTTCTGTCATTGCGCTCATCTAGCAGGCCACCACTCAATAGACTGCGAGCCTCTTCTCTAACCAAGACAAGCCTTGCCAGTAGTCGCCTGTCTGGTACAGTGGTTTTCTCTTCCATTGTCTGCCATGGCCATCACCAGACCTTCATTTACACCGAACATGATCACATGAGGATGAGAAAGAAACTAATTCTGTTGAGTAATAATACTACTTGAATATCTATATGCATAGTTTATGAGCAAGAAATGTAAATCTTGTTGCTAGGATTACTAGTAAACTATTGGATGGAAAGTCACAAATTTTTTGGAATAATTCAGTCTGAAGATGTGGGCTTCTAAAGCTCCCTTATTTGCAAGGTAAACAACCATTTGACAAAGCATTCACAATTGAAGGCATACCACTATGAGGTCATCAGCTTGGTTGGCAACATCATTGAGGTTGGTGGCTGGTAGTGTGATCTTCCCACCACCTGTCTTTTCAAATGTACCCCCACCACCTGCACACCGTCGGAGTATTTCCTGGCGAGCATCCTTGTCTGGAGTTCGGCACAGCATACCAACTATTTGCACCTGCAACCAGACCCCTACTGTGAACCAAAAGAATGCAGAACTAGTACATTACCCATGGCTGAGATGGAGAGTTTTTCAGAGAAAATTTTGTGCATTGTGCATCTTTGCGTCCACTGCAGTGCAAAGGCAGCCCACCTCCTCTATTCACAGGAGTGAGCTGGTGTCACTGACCAGGGGATTGCCTGGCCAGGTCCCACTGACCCCACAGGGTTATGGTGATCTGGATCCAAAGGAGGAAACAATCTACCAGCATAGTAGGGTATCCTGTGGATGCATAGAACATGAGATCAAACCCTAAAACCACTACCAGTGGGTTTCAAGCACTGTTCAAATTTTCAATTCCCTGCCTCCCAAAAGCAAGTTCATTAACCCACATTTGAAGGTTCACATGAGCAGTTTTGCAGCTCAAAAGTACTTGACATGAAGAATGCTAAGAGAAAAGGAATTATATGTGCACTCTATCATTACCTGAGATGGGAACTTCTGAGCAAGTTGTGCTAGAACTGTGTCCTTGATTACCTCCAGGAGTTGCCTTTGCTGCAACAAACAAGCACTAGCACATCATCAGATATCAGTGACATAGGCTTTTGGTACTTGACTCTGAACTGTTGTTCTCACAAAGCTGTGCTGGGTCTTATACATCACAATGATTTAATGCCATCCACTTGAAAACCATTTGCCCAGCAACTCAGCAGCTTGAAAGCATGGAGATTTGTCAGAACAATCCCAAACACTTCCTACCAGATCAACTACACTGGCAGATATTGGAAAATTTCTGGAGTAGACACAACATTAAGAGTTTCTGCACTGGAACATTGTTGCCAGATGGAGTCCAAATCCTTTGGCAGAGTATGCACAAATGCACTTTCATCAAGCCAATAGCATCATCTTCAAGACTTTCAAACAGCTAAAAAAACCCTGGTTTCTTGCCTGAGAAAAAAACACTATTGATAGAATGACTGCCTGATCAAGGAAATATTTTGAGAGAGTAGCCAGACAAGTCCTATCTATGGTTACTGGAACTTCAAATCCACATGGTGACCAGGATCAGTTTGACAAACAGTAGCAACAAAAGGATCAAAATCAGCAAAGATTGGCAGCAAGAAGAACAAGGGTTAAGGAATTGCTGAAAGGGGGTGTTAAGTAACTGCCTTGTCATCCTCCTCTGCCTGCAGTATCATCCAGTCCAATGCCATGAGGAAGCTTTCGTCTAGCTTCTCAAGCCGTTGCCCTACAGCACCTGTGGCTGCCATTTCTACAGCTACATCTTCTGCTTCATTTCCCATCTCTGTTATGTCTTCCAGCTGCAGATACCCCAATGCAGCAGCACAAAAGTTTCAGGAACAGTAATCTACTACAAAACTGAAACCCTAACCCTAATCCGGAACTGAAAATAGTGCCTCTCATCGCCACCAGAGAACACCAAAACATGGCTCACGAAAGAAACCATCAATCAAGGTCATTCAGAGTGCCTGAGAAATGAGAAATCTGGCTTATCCAGAGCAACTTGTGACTATCAAGAATGACAACGTCGAGGGGGGACAGGCAGCAAAAGGAAGAGAATGTGGAGGGAAGGGCAAAAAGGCAAAAGAAAAGGAGTTTCACCAGCTCGGTCATCTCCTTCAGCATGTCAATCACTTCTTCTCCACCCCGCATCAACGCCTGATAAGCCCTGTAGTCGACTTTCTCTCCAGTCTTGCTCTCTTCACCTGCCGCAGCCTGCAGTACTGCTCTCCTCTTCTTCTTCACCAATAAGCCGGTCCTTACCTTCCGAGGCTCCCAGTTCCCGAAACCGCCGGGGCTGCTGCTACTGCTGCAGCTACTACTAGCACACCCAGATTCCAAGCCTCCTCCTCCTCTACACTTCCACCTTGCACCATTACTCCACCACGCATTAGGGTTTTCCCGACGCGAGTACGAAACTGAAGCTTTCGCTGTCCTACATTTCCCAGGGATTTGGGGGAAAGAAGAAACAACAAAAGACAGGTAGGAACTGCAAGCTTTGTGATGAAGAAGGAATGGGAAAGTGCAAGAGAGATGAAGCATGGGTTGTGGCCAACAACCTACAACACTACCTCCTCTCATGGTCATAAAAGCTCTTCTCCCTTCCCTTTAATTCTTCTCTTCTTCTTCTTCTTCTTCTTCTTCTCCTTCTTCACGACACACAACGACAACAAAAACGCGAGAGAAAACACAGACGCACACAACAAGGGTTTAGGGTTTAGGGTTTAGGGATTGAAGGTCATGGGTTCCAGTACCTGCTGGGCGTGTACCATGTTGGAACCCTGGTATGTAGACCTGCTGTAGTGGTCCTGGGACCAATGAACTGAACCAGACCAGGGATTTATTTTTGGCTTTTGAAAAGTTGCACAGTTTGCCACCTTAGTAGGAAAGAAAGGGTTGCACATTTTTGTGAAAATGCCAAAATTGAAAGGGAAATCAATGCAATGTCTTCTTTTTTTTTCCCCCTTCCCTTCTTCGCAGTGCAAATTTGGCAAACAACATCAAATCTTCATGAATTTTGTTTGTGACATATTATGGTTGACAATATAAAACTTTGGTGAATAGTGTTTATACTTGCAATAAAAAGTGGTGAGAAAAAAATAGTTACAAATGAAAATTTGGCTACAACATACATGGCAAGTTGCTAAAGAGCCCAACAAAATTGCATTATGGGGGATTGAACCCTAGAATGTGACCATTGCAATATAATGTCTCATGCAAGCCAATAAGTTAGTAATGTTTATAATTCTTTTTTAAAAAAACATACACAAAGAAGAAGCAAGTGATTGCCAAACCAACAAAGGGCCAAAAACTCCTTCCAACATTTGTGTTCTATGCACCCTATCATAGTACCTGAATGGATTCGGCAGTTTAGTGTCAAATAATTTATTTATTTATCAAAATGCATTTCGGCACATAAAATATTAATTTTTAATGTTTTCGACTTAAATTGTAAAAAATATTGTTATTTTTAGCACGGATGAATGTAAGAATAAACTTTCATCCACTTGAAGTTTTGTTAGTTATGTTTTTTGATTAAATTGTTTACCTTCACAATCTTGATTCTTGTTTCCCTCCTATTTTTCTTTTCAACAAACTTATAAAACAACAAGTCTAAGAAAATGTGGTGAAAACTTATTCACGAAAGTTTTCTTAAGTGATGTTGAAGGTTTTGGTGAGGATTCACTTTTGTGATTTCCAAAACTTTTGGTAGAGGTTTGAACAATTCTAGAGCATTACACTTTCTGAAAACAACATTCAAGATGCCCAACATGCCAAGTCCTTATGAAAAATTGAGTAGGGGCATGATTATGGGAATGGTTCACTACAAGTGGTGAATTAAAGCCAAACTATAAACATGTAGTGGAGCCAACCGACAATAGTGAGATGCAATAAAGAATATATTCATGTATTGGAGGACTACCCGAAAGTTCATGATTCACTTGTTGTCATGTTGTATGAAAGATGATAGAAGCTAGACAACCGCTTCCAATTAACGTTGACGCTATGACAAGATTTTGGTACACCTTAAAAAATTTGGACCTAATAGGAAAAAGGACTGGGGAGAGTAAAAGATCAAAATGCATTCAAGTTTTAGGGGTTGAAGACAAATGACAAATTACAATGGTTATATGGTTTTTTACTTCCCCCTCAGATTGTGTTCATAAGCATTACTCATCGTTGTCTATCATCGTTGTCTACCACCATTTGATGAGGGAAAAAACAAATGCATGAGTTCAAGTTGGTATCTTACCTTTAATGAAAATCATTGGTCAACATTACAAACAAAAAAAACAATTCTTCCATAAGATCTTATTGCCATACCTGCACACTCAAATTTCCCACTTAGGATTACAAAAAAATTAGAAGATGGTGTGGTTGTTGGATTGTTGGTTTGTGCATAAAGGTTGCGATTTTTTGGATTAGATGAAGGAAACACACCCAAATATCTTGGTGATATTTATTTAAACTAATTGCACTATTGTTCTCCAACTAGTAGATGTTATTTTGCAATGGCCATTAAAGCATGTGTTCAAGGTATAATTGAACTCTTGGATTATTACAATCATTAAACAATAGATTGAGGATGGCCAAAATCCACAAACTAACTTCAAAATGAATAACCTAAAGCCTCACATCTGTGAGTGGTTACATTGTGCATGGAAGCAAGTGCAAGGCATGGAAGAAACCATTGTGAAAGGGTGGGATACAATGGGAATTACCAAGGCATTCAAAAGTGAATTTTAGCTTGTTGCAATGGAGGCAAGTGCAACCACTCCTTATTTAATGTCTTATTTGACATTGAAGAACATAATGAAATAGAGATGGAGACAAATCCAACAGAAGCAACATCGATAAAAATGGAAAAATGTTTGCAATAGGGAAATGTAATCACAACATCAATTGTAATTGCAAGTTATACATTTGTTGGTAGCATAAGAAAACTAAAACAATTAGCTAGGAAATAAAAAACACTCATATAGATAAAAGTTTCATGGCTTTATGATCATACCATGGCAATTCCACTTCGGCCATTGGGCTTGTGCCATAAATTGTCCTAGCTATAGTCACCCACTACTGTTCGCTAGTCTTATAAATTGTCCCAAGAGACAAAAACATGAAGCTTTAGTGGCATCAAAAGCAAGTTCCATACTTTTAGAAACCTGTTTTCAATTTTTGGTATTTTGGGCCAATAATTTTTTTAAATTTTCTGAAATTTAAGAAATAATATAATTAATGCCAAATCCATTCATGTACTATGATATTCATGTAAAAAACAAAAAGTTAGAAAACCTAGAAAGCTTATATTAAAAAAAAACAAAAAAAAAACAACATCACAAGAGACATAGATCAAGAGATGTTAACACTTGTCATTGGCCAACTTGTACCTAAAAATGTTTACACATTCAAGGCATATCTATGTCTTTTTGACTACCAAATTTTCATAATTGCATCATAAGGAAAATTTTGAATTATAAAAAAGGTTTGCCCAAAATGCAAACACACAAATCCAAGTGTTTAGTTAATCAATTGCAAATTTTTAATTTGATGAAATTTAGGTTATTAAAGACTCATTCATCCTCCACTAAACCCATTACTTAAATTATGACAATTTCAACTAATTTCACATATTTTGAAATGTTGTGAAAGAGGATGACAAAATTAATGATGGTTTGTCACATTTTGGTCAAAGGATTGATAGTATTAGGGGGGTTTAAAGTAATAACATTACTTTTTATCATCATATTGAACATAAATTTTTGCATGTCTAGAATAGATGCACACAACATTTCAATAACCACATGTTTAGTAAACCCCATCTTTTTCACAATACAAAATAATGTTTTCACAACATTAAGATGGTTATTGAATGATTCATCATTATTTTCAACAAGTCAATAGTGAGGATACACAATACTTATGCCTCATTCATGTGGAAAATGCATGTGTAACTCAACCATGTTAATTTTGTCACTTGCCCTTGAATAATGGAGCTTGACACCTTTCACAACTTGGTTAGAAATGTCCTTGATCACATAACATTTCAACCTTGTTTTAGAATCCTTAACTTTGGCCCAAATGTGATTTTTTTGGCAATCAAATGCCAAGTGATTAATGCCAATGTTGATAATTGTAATCCATCTCGTCATAATTGTCTCAAATGTCCCTTACACATGGGACTGGAAAGAAAGGAATGAATAAACATAAAAATAATAGTTGGATCCACAAACATTTCATGTAATTTTGCTTCAGTCAACTTGATTGTTTTCACTATATCAATGACAAAGGAATCATGGGCTTATGCAAGTTTCATCAAATTTTTCATTGTAGTGAACAGAGGGACAATGTAAGCAAGGTTGAATATAATCAACTAAATGTTCCAAGTTAAAAGCAACAACTTGGATTATAAGGTTATCCAATGCCATCTTTAGTGAATGGGCTCAATAGGGAAATCTACTAGGTCTTACATTGTTTAAGATCTTTAAGCCATTTGTTTCCATTATCTCCTTAAGCTTAACTAGTTCAAGGTGCCTTTTTTAAAGAACTATAGAAATATATGTAAATGGATTGCATAACTCCTTCTGAATGATTAATCATGGGTAAAATTAAAAGGGTTTGGACAACCAAATTTGTCCAATGTGCCATGTAGTGAACATTAAAACATGAATGGAGCAAATTGAGATTGAATTTTGATAGTAACACCTATGTGGCAACCTTGAACTACATTAACCCCGTTAACACCATAAAACATGTATTTTTTGGAATGACATCAAAATTCAAAATACATCCATTCATAAGAAATGTTTGTAGAATGATGTTAGGTGTGTTAATTTAGTAGTTGGATTAGGTCCCAATTAGTTAAAATAAATCGCGTTAGTTTAATTGTTTGGGTTTTTATTTCAAATTGGTTAAGGTGTGAATAACGTTCAAGATATTTTATGGATGGGATATAAATGTAGTTTGTGTGGTCTCAAATCACTTTTGGTGATTTAAAATTTTAACACACTCTATTATTATATGCAAGTTTTTTGTGTTTTGTGCATAATGTTAGTTTTTGCATTTTTGTTGTAAAGAAATATTGGGCTTGGATTTTTATTTTCATTGTAGGTGAATAACCATTTTGTGTTTGGACATGGTGTACCATTAAGGGTATTTTCATGTTGTGTTTTGTTTGTGTGATGACAACAATAGTTGTAGGTGCCAACAGAAGAATGCATGCTAATGACCATAGTGATGTTGGTTACATTAGAACATGCAATAGATGTTCCAAAGAAAACAACATGGGGACCTTTGTCCAATTCTAAATATGCATGAATTGATAGTCATCATGATTGGTTGTCAATTGAGGTAATTTCATCAAAAGGCAAAAATAAAACATTGTCCTTTTCCAATGCAAGCTTGATAATTTGCATGATGATGGTATGGACAACTTCAACCATGTCCCAACTTAAATTATCATATCAATGCTTCTTTTTGAACATGTTTGACCCTTAGCAAACCAAGAAGAGGCCTCATGTTCTCAAAATTTGATATGGGTTTATTGTGGGTTAGCAAATATAAAATTAAAACAAATTGAACAATGTTTTCTTCTTAGATTCCAATTCTTTATTAACAACAAGCTAGAAAGAAAAATCATAAAAGATTTAAGCAAAAGGACCTCATTTTGGCATACTCCTTGTTTTGATAAAATTATCCAACCTTCACCCCCCAATTTTGGCAAAGTAGATTTAACTTTGATTTTGATGTTCCCTAACATGTTTCATTAAAAGAAAATCTTAAATCTATGACTCCATATATGATTGATTTTGTAGTCGTACTGGACAGATATGACTTAGAGGCCTTTAGTTGTAATGAAAGAGTAGCAAAGGATAAGTAATCATTTAATGTTTGATGTGGCACTTTTCATCCTATAGTCATTAACGACAAGTTATAGAAGATAAACCATATATAATGCTGAGGTGTTATATAATGAATGACTAAAATATGATTGGAAGACACAAAATATTTTTATAGGTAGGTAGGTAGGTACTAGCTTAACCTACATAACTTGACTAGTGTAACTTACGTAATCTATATGTAATTATCTTAGTCTAACTTATTTACCCTAGCCCCTTAGGAATGCACATAGGTTACAAGTATTAGGAATTGAACCCTTCACCTTCACAATGATAAACTGAGTCCCTACCAATGGATTACAACATCAAAAAGTTTCCAACTTTGGTCAAATTCTTTATTTCACATGTTTATTTCATATCATTACAAGATTATGAGTTAGATAGCAAGTGGTAGTATGATAGGTAGGAAGTGGGTAGGTTATAGGAAATAAAAAATAAAAAGTAGGTAGGTAAGTAAGTGGGTCATGTGTAGGTAGGTTGTTGGGTGGGTTTGTGGGTAGGTAAGTGGGTAGTAGGTAAGTTGTCACAACCCCACTTTGAGGGAGTTGTGAGGTCACCACTCACACTCCCAAAAATGGGACTTGGGAGTCCTTTGGGACTTTTGAAAACTCAGAGCATGATTGTAGGGGTCAAAACACTTTGCATTGGGACGTTCTCTACACCGTTGGAAAGGTCTTGAAGTGTAAATGTCCGAAATGACTTCGTATGAGCCATTTGGACATCTACAGCACAAGTTACGGTCGAAAGAAAGGTCAGGAGTCAAATTGGCAGTTTGACTCCTAACCACTAAAAGTCAGGAATCGACCTGATTCCGTGTGTACAAGGGGAGTGCAACACACTGTTGGAAAGCTCTTGAGGGGAACTACAACTTTGGTTTAAACCTCATCCCGATCCAAGTTCGGGGCGAGAAGTTATGAGCGTCAAAAGTCCCAGGAGTCCAAACCAAAACAGTTTCAGGACTCCACTTTGGGAGTCTCAAGAAAAAGAGCCATTTGGATGCAAGTGCGGTAGAAGGCTGCAGAGAATACTATATGGGGGAAGGTGGTGGCTTCCCTTGAGTCCAGGCCGTGGTGAGTCAAGTGAGTCCAAGGTAACTCATGGCTTGTCCTAACACCAAAAAGGTGCAGAATGAGTTCTAACCAACTTGTTGGTTGGATTTGGATGCAGGACCATATAATTGAGTAAGCTTGTCCCTCTTCTTAGTCTATCCCGGAGCTTTCAGCACGCCTCCTTTCAACCCCTTTTAGTGCTAGAAGCTGGGAGTGTGCTCCGAATCCCAGAAATTCCGCAACTTGAGTGACTTAGCCCAACTTGGGGCTAACTTGGGATTTGAGAGCGCGTCATAAGTAAGTAGGTAGGTGGGTGGGTGGGTGGGTGGGTAAATAAATAGGTACATGTGTAGGTGGAGGGTGGGAGTAGGGTTGTTTATGTTCATATCAAATGACTTATAATTATTTTTAAATCATTATAATGACAATTAGTGTCGCAACCTCACTTTGGGGCTAAGTGTGAGAATGTAACTCACACTCCCAAAAGTGGGAAAATGGAGTCCTTTGGGACTCCTGAAAACTCAGAAGACGATTTGAGGGGTCAAATCTTCTTGCCTTGATGTGTTCTTTATATGAATGGAAAGGTCTTGAAGAGTAGATGCCCAAAATGGTCTCGCATTGGCCATTTGGACATCTGCAGCTCAAGTTATGGTCAAAAAAAGGGCCAGGAGTCAAACTGCCAGTTTGACTCCCGACCACTAAAAGTCGGGAATCGATCTCTTCCCGACGTTGCCTCAAGGAGTGCAACACGGCGTTGGAAAGCTCTTGACGAGAGCTACAACTTTGGTTTAAATCTCGTCCCGATCCGAGTTTGGGGCGAGGAGCTATGAGCGTCCAAAGTCCCGGGACTCCAACCCGGGACAGTTTCGAGACTCCAACTTGGGAGTCTCGGGAAAAAGAGCCATTTGATGTAGCCTCTGCGGAGAACTACAGAGTATACTACATGGGGGAAGGTGGTGGCTTCCCCCGAGTTTGGGCCGTGGTGAGTCTTGTGTGTCAAAGTGCCCGTGGCTTGTCCCAACACCCAAGGGTGTTCCCGAATGCTAACTAACCTTCTTGTGGTTGGTTTTGGATGCAGATTCAAGCTTGATAATCTAGTCCCTCTTCCTAGTCTAATTCCGGGACTTCTAACACACCCCTCTACCCCCCTTTTAGTGCTGGAAGTCGGGAGCGCCCCTCAAGTCCCAACTTTCCACAACTCTACATAGTTGGACCCTCAAGTGGGTTCAACAAGGGACTTGGGAGTGCGTCAATTAGACTTCCATGTCACTTTGTCATCAATCATGGATGCCATATAGATGAAATAAAAGTGATGAAAACTAACATCTTCCATCTTATTACCACCTCATCATCTACTAATCACATGCCCCACTAATGTATGACTATAACCTTTTACACATAATATTCAAAGTAATAGTTTATGACTAAAGTCATATATATAGTCATTTAGGATTTGTAGTCATAGATTTCTTGGTTGCAAAGGACAAAATTTCTTCTAATGTTTTGGGCATGTTATGGGTGCTTATGGGCATGTAATAGGATACAGGACATGTTATATGACCCTTGGTACATGCTACTTGGCATATTATGTGCCTTTTAATATTCCTAACATGGGAGTTGTTATATTTCCCATGGTATATTATGGGTGCAAAACATGACAAGGTGAGAAAAAACAAAACAAAGGGTAGACTAAAAAAAAAAAAATGCGAGGGTACTTTTATATTGATTGCATTAACCTTTAAACATTGAGGAGGACGAATTTGGCTTCCCCCTCTTTGAATATTCCTAGTTAGGAGCAATCATTTCAAGAATTTGATACAAACAAATTGTAGTTGCCATGTCATTGAATATAACCCACTTTTTTAATGATAATATCTTGTCTTTAATTATTCATTATAAGAATTTTTGTGAACTACTCAACATGATAGGAAGTTCTAAGCAACTCTACGCAACACAAATGTGAAAATAAATTAAAAGTTTTGATGCCCAATGTTTTTAGCATTTTGAAAACAAGAGTAGAATCAAATGATGGAGTGCCATTCTTGATCAAAATTCAAAACTGTCCAAGATTTTTTTTTGCTCTAAATTTTTTTCTAGATTTTTTTTGGATGACCAATTTTGACCATTTATTATTCATTCATTTCAATTCCTTTTTGGATATCTATTTTTTTAATGATTCAAATGCATGACATTTATCCACCAACAAATTTAGACAATAAATGGAACACAACATCTAGATCGAAGTTTCCAAAAACTTGCAAATTTAAAGATTATTTGAAAATAGAAATTTCAAACTTTCAATGGCGATAATGTTTTAGTTTTCATCCAAATATTCTTTTCCAAAACATTTAGCTTGAAGTCCTTTACTACACCACATCAAATTATTAAAATTCTAATGTTTTGCATCACTTTTAAGTGTGTTGTGGGAACTCATCCATTTTTTGGATTGGGATTGTTTTGGTCAAATGTCAATTATGGGTTAACAACTATGTGAAAATAGAATGTTAGGGATCCAATTGTTAAACATGATTCCACCCTTGCACTACTATAGAACATGTCCTTAATCCACCAAACATTCCATTCAATTTCCATCCAAATTACACCAACTCCACCAAAGTAGATTATTAGAGATTTTTCGGTGGAAGTGCTATTGAAGTAGAATGCTTGGGAAAAACCCCATTAAGATTCCACCATGCACCAACTTGTTCCATTGAAATCTAATCTTCTCCACTTGGGACACCAAATATCCATTATTTATACTAGAATTAATCTTATAAAATTATTTGTGGTGGAAATTAATGGAGTTTGGTGGAATGGGACTTGTCCCATTCCACCATATATCGACTATAATGAGACTTGGTGGATTGGATTAGTGGATTGGATTGGTGGAATTATTGGCCTAATGGAATTGTTGGTTTAGTGGATTAGCTTAGTGGAATTTTTAACATAATGGTATTATTGGTCTATTGGATTGGCTTGGTGGAATTGTTGGCATATTGGAATTATTGATTTAGTGGATTAATTTGGTGGAATTGTTGGCCTTATATTATAATTGTTGGTTTAATGGAACTTTTGGTCTAATGCATTGGTCCATTGTGTTGAACTTCAATAGTTCATGAAGATTAAATGATGCATTAGTGATGCCCAATGTCCCCAAGGATTAAATGTGTTCCATGAATGGTTGCACTTCAAGGTGGACACATATGGAAGTTTATATACATGGTGTAAGCATGACTATGTTTAATATAATGGTATTCCAATGTGTTTCAATGTGGGTGGTTTAAAATGGGTTTCAATTTGGGGATTGGAAAAACATGTTCATTCTATCACATATCCTAATTGCCACATTTTGCATGTACATGAACCAAATTACTTGGAATTCAACACCTACCTCCGTAACAACAACAATGTGGGTTGCATACATTTGTGCTTTGTGAAATATCATACTTGAAAATCACATCACAATTGAAACATGACCAAAATCAAACTTTAAAAAAATGGAAAAAATCTTGTATTTGTTCATTTTAGCATAACTTTTGAATCACAAACAAAAGTAATCATTTCATGCCATATTTTCTTGTTACCACCTTTTACATACATGTCAAACAAGCTACATCCAATAAAAAACATTGACAAATCCCATCCATTTTCAAAGCTTTAGAAATTGTTCATAAGCATACATGCTTTTAAAGTGACCTTCAATTATAATATTTATGCTAACCATGCATTCAACACCCCATGGTAGTAAGCAACATGGATTACATAGGTTTGCATGTGGTTGAAATCATATTTAAAATAACTTCATCACACCCATGGCAACAAGAGAGTTGGGTTGCATCCATTTGTATATGTTGCAAATTAGACTTGGAAATTACATCAACACCCCATGGGTAGCAAGAAAGTTGGGTTACATCCATTTGTATGTGATGCAAATTAGGCTTAAAAATTGTGTTAGCACCCCATGGCGATAAGGAAGTTGGGTTGCATCCATTTGTACGTGGTGCAAATTAGACCTAAAAATTGTATCAACACCCCATGGTAATAAAAAAATTGGGTTCCATCCATCTATATGTGTTGCAAATCATACTTTAAAACTACATTAGAACTCAAAGGTGTCACAAATGGAAGAGACTGCAAGGGATGAAGCCCAATGACTCCCAAGTGCATTCCCATTTTGGAAGTTGCATTAGTGTGGAAGTTGCAAATGTTCAAAACCTTGGTTTGAAAGACAAATAAACACCAAATTTGGCCCTTAGGACACCATTAGAAAGGTCTTGAAATGTAGATGCTTAAGGTGCCCTTGCATTATTCATTTAGACCTGATTTGCATGAATTATGATAAAAAGAAAGGGTTTCAATTTGACTCCAAACCACAAATGATGCACCTTTAGACTCCTTGAAGGACTCAACTATGAGTCCAAAGATGAAAACAACAGAAGGAAAAGGAGTTGGGGTGCACTCCCTGGCTCGCAACACTTTGGGGGTAGAAGAGCATGCTAGAGCTCTAGGATGGGGATTAGGAAGAATGACAAGCAAGTTAATTACTCACACAGACTTGCACAAACTAAGTAATAAGTTGGTTAGTGCATAGTTGGAACACTTTTGGTGCACAAACGAGCCACGAATAAACATAATTACAAGACTCACCACGACATGGACTTGGGGGAAGCCACCACCTTCTTCTTTATAATATATTTTGTGCCTAGTCACGGGACTAGCATTCAAATGTCATTTTGTCTTGGGACTCCCAAGTGGGAGTCCTGAAATTCCCAAAATTGGGACTCTCGCGACTTTGGAAGCTCATAACTTTGTGTGTAGACCTTCAATTGAAGTGAGGTGCAAAATTGTAGCCCTTTTTGAGAGCTTTCCAATAATATATGGCACGCCACTTGCACAAAATGAGGTCAGGGCGATTATCAACTTTTAGTGGTCTGGAGTCAAATTGGCAATTTGATTCCCGGCCATTCTCGTGGCCATAATTTGTGTTTTAATTACCCAAATGGGTCATGTGAGCCCATTTTGGACGTTTATGTTTTAAGAGCTTTCCAATGATATAAAGAAATCTTCAATTCAATGGGTTTTGACCCCTGCAATTGCTCTTTGAAAGTTTAGAAGTCCATTAGGACTCTTATTCCCAAAGTGGGAGTTCACTTGGAAGCATGGAGGTTCATTCCTTCACACTTTCTCACATTCCCACACTCTCGAAAGCATGAAATGTTACTCTGGGCTTCACTTTTGGCCTACACCTTTACAAGCCTTTGCCTTGGTCGCGAACCCAAGGCTAGGGTTGCCACAATAAATCCCTTGAAAGTAGATTTTGTTTTTGAACATTTTATGTGTAAGGTTTTAGGGTTAGGGTTTTTTTTAATTACAAAGTAATGACTTACTTTTAGATTTTTTTTTTATTTAGGTCCAAAACTTGAAACTGACTAGGTTTTTCAACCACCGACACCTCCTTGTCCACCTAATTTGGCTCGGAAGGACAAAGAATGGACGAAGGTTGGGTTGGAATGGAAGTGCAAGGTAGGCACTTGCATCGTCACATATTGTGCCAAATGGTCGTTGAGCAAACATTTGAAGGAGCTGCATAGCTTGGTGGTAGAAAAGGCCAAACCTGGGAGGCCTTCAATTTTTGTTGGAGGTCCTCGACATCAAGACCATGCTAAAATGAATGCTCACATCTTGGGAAATGCCTAGGCTGTGCAAAGGCAAAATGATTAAAAGGTTGCTAGTCGTGCACGTGCCAAAGTAGAGAAGGAGTGGGTAAAGCTGGTAATCGTTTCAAAACAATGTTTACCATTCCCAAAACCAGCTTTGATCGAATTAGCTTCGGAGCAACTGTTGGAGATGTTGGGTCTAACTGCTTGGGTCATGGGAAGTGTGGCTCGAAATGCAACATCACGAATGGAGAAAGATGAAGATTTACAAGAGATGATTCGATCCACCCATTGTGTATATGCACGACAATCAAAGAAGGCATGGGATGTAAAAAATTGAGATTGAGAATCCAATAAAGTAAGTCGAATAAAACAGTTAACAAATGTATTGAATTTTCATGAATCTAGAATGATTCATGGAAGGTCAGAAATAATAATAATTAATGTTTATTGTTGTTTTATAATTTTGTTTCATCCAAGGTGTGTTAAGGTTTAATTTGGTGGTTTTGGGTGTTTATAGGGTTGAAGAAACAATAAAGGAAGAGTTTGTTGCAAATGCAGTTTGGGTTGAGATGTAATGCCGTCATTTTTACACTACTCATCATGCAGTAAGGGTTGTAAATGCAACAACTGCTTACCGAATTAAACATGAGATTATAGATACTGATATGGTTTAGGGTTTTCACTTTATAACAGTTAGCTAGGTTTTTTCAAGCCTTTTATTTTTTGGATTACCCAATTTTTGAACTTTGGTCCTATGATGTGTTATGGAGAACCTTTTTTTTTCATCGGGTTCTTTAGCAATTTTTCATCCACCCATTTTTACACATCTTTTATCAATATAATATTTTCTTCTAATCACATTTCACTAGTAGAAATCTGTGATTTTGCAACCAACGAATTTGCGACTAGTTGCGACTATTTGACATTTACAACTACTGTTGGTTATATCTACAACTACTGTTTGCATTTGAAGCCGCTTGCAACT